>Ga0315902_10006312_pt1 | contig 16468 bp, 18 predicted proteins | sample LakEriMetagenome_9_FD_203523 | JGI IMG/M metagenome (GOLD analysis project Ga0315902, IMG submission 203523) | Freshwater fungal communities from buoy surface, Lake Erie, Ohio, United States - Buoy 12 MA117 | ecosystem: Environmental > Aquatic > Freshwater > Lake > Lake biofilm | place: USA...
TGTGATTATGATCGCTCCAAAAGGACCTGGTCATAGAGTTAGAATAGTTTTTGAACAAGGCTTTGGAGTGCCCGCCCTGATTGCTGTTCACCGCAATGCAAGCGGCAAAGCTAAAGAACTCGCTCTTAGCTACGCTAAAGCTGTAGGCGGCACTAGAGCAGGAGTATTCGAGACTAACTTTAAAGAAGAAACAGAAACAGATTTATTTGGAGAGCAAGCAGTTCTTTGCGGAGGCTTGTCAGCCCTCATCAAAGCTGGTTTTGAGACACTTATTGAAGCTGGTTACTCAGAAGAGATGGCATATTTTGAATGCTTACACGAAGTCAAACTAATTGTAGATCTAATCTATGAAGGCGGTCTAGCAAAAATGCGTGACAGTATCTCTAACACAGCAGAATACGGTGACTATGTGACTGGTCCTCGCGTTATCGACAAAAACGTAAAAGCACGAATGAAAGAAGTACTGGATGATATCCAAACTGGTAAATTTGCTCGTAATTGGATACTTGAAAATCAATCAGGCTGTGCTAGCTTCAAGGCGACACGCAACATCGAAAAAGCTCATAAAATCGAACAAGTCGGTGCAAGCTTAAGAGGACAAATGGATTTTTTGGCCCACGAAAGAGCTAAGGTCTTGAGCTAATCTTCCTTAAACTCTTCAGCGATCGCTACAGAAAAATTATTATTGACTTGACCGGGGCTACCTAAATACTTAAGCTCGTCTCCGATCCAAATCTCAGATTTTTCATTAAGTCCGGTGTTTAGCTTGACTATATCACCTATTTTTAAATCCATTACAGCATCCAGGCTGAGCTCTCCGCGCGCCAAGACGATCTTAAGCGGCATCGGACTTTTGGATAACTTATTAATAATAAAATCCCTTGAATCGCTCGTCGCCAATCTATCACTGCGGTAACTAGACTGTCGAGTCATCGTCATAATGACATCTTCAAGTGCCGAGAAAGGAATGCAAATCGACATCAAACCCAGATCAGAACCGACTTCTACGTTTATAGTAATTAAAGCTACAATATCAGAATGAGCCGCGATCTGCGCTGAGACCGGGCTTGTTTCAAGCGCAACAAGCTCGACTTCATCTGTTGCAGGAATCAATGCCTGCCAACCTTCTGGCATAAAATGTAAAATTCTTTTTAGAGTATCTTTTATAATACCGACTTCAACGTCTGTAAGCTCTTCATTGCTAATCGTCGAAGAACCGCTTCCACCGAGCATTCTATCAATCATCGCTCCAAGTAAATGTCTTTCTATACCCAAACAAAACTGCGTAGTTAAAGGATACATGCTCAAAACGCCTGTTAAAAGATCCTCAGGGATCGAATCTATAAAATCTCCGTAAGTAAGCTGCTGGACGTTTGCTACCGAAAACTCAATAGGCATGCGCAATATAGCATTTAAAGAAAGAGTCACTTGCCTACAAAAATGCTCGTGAATAGAACCTAAAATTTTAAGATGTTCTTTTGAGAATTTATCAGGGTTTTTAAAGTTGTAATCTTTGATTTTTTTAGGTTTGTTACGCACGATGACAGGAAGCTTGTCATTTTCGCGCTCGCGACTATTAGGTAGATTTTTGCCGTATAAAGCCATAAATAAATTATTCCCGTAGCAAAAGCGGGCTCAATACACCAAATAGCCTAGATAGAGCTTTTACTGAACGATAAAATCAGTGAAATAAATATCGTAAATTTTAAACTCGCCATGCATGATATTGCTAAGTTGTTCTTTAAGCTCAGATTTTAAGGCGATTTTATTTTCGTAGCCAATAACTTCATCAGATTTTTTACGAGAAAGAGTAGTGATAACTACGTCTTTAATAGCAGGCATCATTGGCTGAATCTCTTCTTCAATCCTCAAATGATAAGCATGTTTTTCTTCGCCTTTGAGCTTAGAATACTCTTCAAAATCTTCAGAATAAAGTTTTGCTGTAATTGAAATTTTTAAAAATCTACTTCCGCTAACGTCAGCTAAGTTAACAACGAAATCTCCCAATGGAGATATCGGCAAATGGTCTCCTTCATTAGGTTCGCGGGTTTCTTTAATAGTTTGGTTGACAGTAATTGTTTTTGGAGCTAATTGAAAAGCTAGAAAAGTACCACCAAACGCCGCAATAAAAATAAACACAATCAAAATGATCATGTTGGGAGGATTTCCACCTGTAGGTGCTGGTGCTGATTTTTTTTCGTCCGCCATAATTCTATTATTCCACAGAATCTACCTAGGGGCTAACCTTTAACTAAATTAAATGATGTAAAAATTAGTGTTTAATTGCTTGTTTTGGGGCTTGATCAAGCAAAATTGAAATAATAGATTGCGGAATAAGATCTTTTAAAAGAGATTTTTTTGTTATCTCGTCAAGGCTTAGGTCTCCTATTATCTGACGGATGGCTGTGGAGCTAATAGAATTAGAAAAATTTTCTACAAAAAAAACTTCATCTAAAGGCAAAGATTTCGGGCCGCGCGCGAACACTATAAATTTTACTTGAGATTTTATGTAATCAGAATTTTTCCATTGATCAAGATTGTTATAAGCATCTAGACCCATGATCCAAAATAATTCAGCGTTAGGATTTTGAGATCTATAATATTCAACTGTTTGGTAAGCGTAAGAAATCCCTTCCCGATTGAGTTCTACGGGGCTTGGCAAAAAATCAGGATACTCGCTAATCGCTTTCTCGGTAAGATGATGTCGAATATTTGCAGGGAAGAAAACTGTTTTAGATTTAAATGGCGGCTCTTTAGCGGTAATAAAAAAAATTTTACTAAGTTGAAAATGTAATTTAGCATAAAGGGCCATCTCTATGTGTCCGTTATGAATCGGGTCAAAAGTACCCCCGAAAAGCCCTATTTTATCGGATTTGTCCATTACCTTCTATTAGATATTTGTATGTGCAAAGCTCTTTGGCGCCGATGGGCCCGCGAGCATGGAGCTTAACAGTGCTAATTCCCATCTCGGCCCCAAATCCAAACTCCTCACCATCAGTGAACCTCGTACTGACATTTACATAAACGCAGGCTGAATTAATCATACGTTTAAAAAGTTCAGAGCTCTGCAAATCCTCAGTAATAATAGCTTCTGAGTGGCCAGTCGAGTAGCGATTAATATGATTAATCGCTTCGTGGATATCTTGGACCACTTTAACTGAAACTTTTAAATCTAAATATTCTTTATGCCAATCAGCTTCTTGAGCCATACTAACAAAAGGAAACTGAGCTACAACGCTCTGATCACCTATGATTTCGACGTTTTTAGAAAGTAGGGCATCTACAAGCTTGGGCAGAATTATATCTTTTATATTTTCATGAATTAAAATTGTCTCGCAAGAGTTACAAACACTAGGGCGAGAAACCTTAGCATTGACAGCGATCGCAATGGACTTTTCTATATCAGCAAACTGATCGATATAAACATGGCAGGTTCCGCCACCAGCTCCCAGAACGGGAATGATAGCATTATCAGTAACAAACTTATTAAGAGTCTCGCCGCCGCGCGGAATAACCAAGTCAATCAAACCTTCAGCGCGCAGGATTAGTTTACAACCCTCACGAGTACGATCTTTTAGATATTGAATTGCTTTTAGGGGGACTTCCGTCTGCTCTAGAGCTTTTAATATCACATCAACTATCGCATGATTAGTAAACCAAGCTTGCTTAGAACCTCTCAAAACCACTGCATTACCGGATTTGATGGCAAGAGCGATAGCATCAACAGTAACATTGGGACGCGCTTCATAAATAATGCCAATAACACCTAGTGGCACTCTTACTTTTGTGATGCGCATACCATTTGGATGTTGCCAGCCATCAAGTATATTACCAACCGGATCTTTCATGGCAGTAATTTTTCTGACACTATTAGCGATCGCCATGATTCTTTCGGAATTCAGTGTCAGTCGGTCTTTCATGGCTGGTGAGAGACTAGCGTTTTCTGGGTTTTCAAGGTCTTTTTTATTAGCTTCGATAATAGTAGAAATAGACTCGCGTAATTCTCGTTCGATAAGTTCAAGTGCGTAGTTTTTTTGGGACTCCGCTAAAATAGACATCTGGTAAGAAGCTGTTTTGGCTTCTTTTATTTGGTCGGTTAGGGCTGATAATAACTGTAAATCAGGGTCCTGAACAAGAGCTGAATCATCGCAACAATCACTAGACATAATCAAGAATTATAACAAAAGGAAGCAAGCTTAACCAAACCTTAAATCTGGTTATTTATATTAAGGCACAGAGTAAAGCCTATGCTAAAAACACACCACGAAAAAACTTTAAATGTCCTATTAAATGCAGTCGCTGACAGGCAACAACTACTGTCAAATAACCTAACTAACGTTAGCACACCGGGCTTTGTTAGGCAGGATCTGGATTTTGGGGTGGTTCTAAAAGATCTTAACGGTAAAGGCATAGATGAAATCAATGGTGAGCGTATCATAGAAAACGCTACCTATGAGGATTACAGCACTAAACCAAGTTTTGAAAAAGAATTAGCAGAGATGACAGAAAACCATTTGAAATATGTTTTATTAGTAAAAATCAATGGTGATTTATATAAAGGTATGGAAGAAGCAACACAATCAGGAAGGGCAGCATAATGAGTATATTTGATATTTATCACATCGCACATAATGGATTAACTACCACGCGAGGCGCGATGGAACTAGCTTCTGAGAACGTAGCCAATATGCTAACCCCAGGCTATAAAGCAAAAAGCCCTGTGTTTTCAGCTAGATCTAAAGACGAAAGTTTTTCAACAGTATTAGCTGGACTTGGTGATCATGAGGGCGTTTCGCACCTTTTAAAAGGTGAGCACAAAGGCGCTGGCCCGCAAATTGCAAAAATTATCGAAGACCAGACCCCTGGCATGAAAGTATTTATGCCTAATCACCCACTTGCCGACAAAGACGGTAATGTAGAGACTTCAAATGTCGACGGAGCTGGCGAAATGCTCAAAATGATGAACGCAGTAAGGCAGTACAAAGCAAATTTAAGTATCGTAGAGATGGCTAAAAAAGCAAGTCAAGAAGCGATGAATATGACTAAGAATGCTTAATGCCGTCAGAGCCTAATTGGGGTAGTTTTACTTGAAACTTATCTGCTAAAAACTGAGCTAGTTTATAGGATAAATTACCAAATAAAGATTTATCCAAAAATCCAAATTCATATTTAGGAGTTTCTTCTTCGTGTCCATTAAGAGCATGCAAACCCTCTTTTAGACTCGATCCTGAGATCCATAACGCTAAAACAGGCTCGAAAATTTTAGCAAGCTTAGGACTAAAACTCGAAATCGCTTGGCGTGCCATTAAAGCAAAAGAATTCATGCCGCAGAGATAATCCTGCACACCAGATGCCCAGGCACCATCGACTTGATGGCGATATGAATTGTAATCAAGCTTCTGAATCGCTCCTGCCAACTGACGCTTGCCAGCTCCTGAAGCCCACATCAAGCCAGCGTTTATAAAAGGTAAAATCTTAGTTGATATGAAATTAAAGGATCCTGATTCGCTATTTGACTCTGGTTTAGCTTTGCCAAAAAGATTTCTTAAAGCATGAGGAATAGTTCTAAATACAATATTTAAAAGTGAAAAACTTGAAAAAGTGGTATTAATCGCACCAATTAATTTTTCTTGGGATTTTTTAAGATCATCACTTGTCTGAATCTCAGTCCCTGACTCAGTTTTAATGCCATAGGCTTTTGCCAAAAACTTAAGCGGCTTAGCTATATAGTCAGGAATCTGCCTATCAGAGACAAAAGCATTTTCAGATTTTTCACCAAAAGATTCCAAAAAATAAGCTATCCAATCAGCTTGAAACCCACTAAACACCGTGCCCAAGCCCGCCATAACCATTTCAAAAGTAGAAGCTTTATCAACAAGTGTGCCAAAATCACCAAGAGTTTTTATAAGCTTTTCGCTTTGAGCTTTGTGCAAGTTATTAGTAGCTGTAAATATTGGAGCTTCAAGCTGAGGAGGCAGTATAAGTTGCGGAGCTTGAAGAGGCGTTAGATTTTCAGGCGACGCTGATAAATTGGCCAAAAAAGGATTTGTTAGTACTGGTTGATTGATTTGCAAAATAATATATTTTATTGCGAACTATTCTCATTAATATTATGTATTAATCAGGCGCCAGTTGAGAAAGATTTTCATTTAATTTTAAGGTCTAATTATCTTGATTGCTTTTTTCCGCATTAAAATTTGTTTCTAGGTATTTTTTCAGCTCATTAGCTAAATTAACAATTAAAAACTTAGCACTTTTATCAAGACTCAAATATTCTTTAATAGCGTTGATATTACCTACATTAAACAATGGCTCCAATGCTAAAGTGTGATCATAAAATGCATTTTGGTAAGATCCCGCTTTAAATATATCCTCAAAATCTTGAAACTTAGATGATTGATTACAAAATAATTTAATGATCTTCATTTGAGCTGCGTAGTCTTTTGCCAAATCATATATTAAACTTTTTGATTGCTCTAAAAGATAATGTCTTCTATTAAAAGCTTTATTCTCGGAGATTTCATATTCTAAACCCTGTAATAAGATTTTTTGAACAGTTGGATTTGAAGGATCAAACTTAGTTATTTCAAGATGTTTAGATAATGATATATGTAGTTTATAAGCTAATAAAGCTAAATGATGCTTCATAACTACAGATATTTTAGATTTAGAGAAACTATTAATTTGTTCAAAGAGATTTTTAGCTTTTTTACTTATACTTGTAATTTGTGAATATGTTTGACATGTAGATGATTGATGAAGCAATTTAACATATTTTACAAGTTTTAGAAACAACAAATATATTTTTAACTCCTCTGAAACAGGTTTTTTAAAAAAGAAATTTAATCCTTTTAACCAGGAAAATTTCTTAGTAGCATATTGGTCAATCAAATTCAAAGTTTGTTGAGATGGACAACCCTCTGGAATAGAATAATGAAGATTATGATCTGAAATAGTATTAGATTTATTTTCCAATTCTTCGTTAAGTCTAAGAACAAAGTCATTAACATGTTTATCCTTTTCAAAATTTGCCCAAGAAAAAATTGCATCTGTTACCTTTGACTTTGTTATGTCATCAGTGAGAAATTGATAATTTTTATGAAATTGTGCCAAGCTTTGTCTATCATAATTAGGATTTGGATTATTTAAAACATACTCAGCGCCTCTTGCCATTATGTTCTGTAAATTTTGCTGAAATTTTTTTAATTTGGCCGGAAATTCTTTTAGAACTTTTCCTTGTAAGGCCAATTCAGAGGCTTCATCAAATAAATGATAAATACTTTGCACAGAATTTATTATCTTATCACGAGTTTGTTATTTTTATTCATATCTTAAAGCTTAGATAAACTACAATTATATATATGACCACCGAAATTTTTGACTGTATCATCATCGGAGCGGGGCCCGCGGGCTTATCTGCTGGACTTTACGCCGCTAGGGGTAACCTTAAAACCCTCATCCTGGAAAAAGGCATAGTCGGCGGACAATTACAAGCAACAAAAGACATAGAAAACTACCCCGGCATGGACCATATGACAGGACCGCAGATCTCGGATGCGATGGAAGCGCAGACTAAGAGATTTGGATGCCAGATAGTTACTGATTTGCCCGTGAAAAAAATCGATCTTAATTCTCAGCCCAAAAAAATCTGGGCCGGTGACAAAGAATTTTTGGCGCAGACGGTAATTATCGCAAGCGGATCAGAACACCGCAAGCTAGGCGTGCCCGGAGAAGATGAATTCTCAGGCAAGGGTGTGAGCTATTGCGCTGTTTGTGATGGAGCGTTTTTTAAGGGTAGAGAGCTAGTCGTGATCGGGGGCGGATCTTCAGCTGTCGAAGAAGGTAATTTTTTAACCAGCTACGCAAGTAAAGTTACTCTCATCCACCGCAGAGATGAACTACGCGCTGAGCGCATTCTGCAAGACCGCTTCAAGAAAAACCCCAAGACAGAAATCATCTGGGATACTGTCGTTGAGAAGATTAACGGAGATATGCTCGGTGTCACTTCTGTCACCACCAAAAATCTAAAAACTGGAAAAATCGAAGAGTTAAATTGCCAAGGTGTGTTTATCTATGTGGGCTTAGATCCTAACACTCAGTTTTTGGCGGGCAATGAAATTAAACTTGACGGAGCCGGTAAAATTATCACCAGCGAAAAAATGGAGACTAATATTCCAGGAGTTTTTGCCGCAGGCGACATCCGCAACACCCCACTCAAACAAGCTGTCACAGCGGCTTCTGACGGTTCGCTAGCGGCGACTTTGGCAATCGGGTTTGTGGAATCTCTCCATGATTCTGATCAAAAAATAGCTGTTTAATTTATTTAGCAGAACCTTCTGAAGAACTCGCTAAATCCAAATCAAAATTAAATCGCTCTTGGAGAATTAAAGTTCTGATAGTATCTACCGCTTCATCAATATCATCGTTAGTCACAACATAAGTGAAGCGATCCATAAAACTCATTTCTTCTTTTGCTTTTTTAAGACGCTCTTGCATCACTACCTCAGTCTCTGTACCGCGCTTGCGTAAACGCTCTTCAAGATCACTAAATCTTGGAGGAGCCAAAAAGATACTAATAGCCTGCGGAGATTTTTGCATCACCTGCAGTGCGCCCTGCACCTCAATTTCAAGAAAAACATCTTTGCCTTGAGCAAGTTTTTCTTCGACAAATTTACGAGGTGTGCCGTAATAATTACCAACGAACTCAGCCCACTCAAGAAGCTCATCACTAGCAATCATCTGCTGAAATTCTTGCTTGGTTTTAAAAAAATAATTTTTGCCTTCAATTTCTCCTGGACGCTGAGCGCGAGTCGTACACGAAACAGAAAATTCTACATTAGGCAAATCTTTAAAAAGTTTTTTTACAATAGTACCTTTTCCTACACCAGATGGCCCAGTAAATATTATGAGATTGTTTTTGGTAATTAGAGAATCCATTAGGATATTTCTTGTTATTATATATTATTCCCAAAAATTGTAAATTTTAATCTGACTGAAAAAACTGGGTAAAAACGGCATTTTTAGACTAATTCAAGCCAGGACTGGGAGCTAAATCCACTAAAAGATGATTAGCTTCCATACCTTTAATAACCACAGTCGAGCCTTGACCAATATCTTTTCCGCTAGCTGATTTAGCAAGCCAAGTTTCATCAAAATCATAAAGCTTAACTAAACCCATTTCATGGCCGACAATCGCCTTAAACACCATAGCTTCGCGGTTAACAAGTTTTTCTGGATACGATCCGTAGTTCTTGGGGTCGAGCTGAGCTGGTGATTTTATAATCAATTTTAAAAAAGGTCTTAAAAGCAATAAAGCCATTAAAGACGCTCCCAGATTGACTGCCATCAAGTAAGTAAAATTAAAATTTGTAAACTGATCACAAAGCCCCGTAACAGCTACGCCAAAAGCAAAACAAATAAATAAAAAAGTGCCAGGAGTAAACGCTTCTATTACTAATAAAACGCCAGCTAAAATATAAAAAACTAAATACGATTCCATAACTAATTATTTTTGGCTTGAGTAGCTTGTTGATTAAACAGCTCGCCAGCTGCCGCCAAGCCGCCAAGTGCTGTCATAGACTCGGTCGGAATGAAAATTTTGTTTGCTTTACCGTCAGCTAATTTTTGGAGAGTTTCCATATAAATCAACTGCAAAACTTCTTTGGTCGCGCCAGCTTCTTTTAGATTTTCGATAAGATTTCTTGATGTACTTGCCTGCGCGTCTACTTCAAGCTTAAGTTTTTGAGCTTGAGCCTCTGCTTGCTTGATAGTCGCTTGCTTTTCGCCGTCCGCTCTTAAAATCGCCGCTTCGCGCTCCCCTTCAGCGTTTAAGATAGCCGCTCTTTTATTACGCTCTGCTTCCATCTGGACATTCATCGCGCGCTGGATATCAGCTGGAGGATTAATATCCTTAAGTTCGATACGATTAGTTTTGATACCCCACTTGCTAGCGGCGATATCGATGATTTGTTGAAGCTTAGTGTTTATCATATCGCGCGAGGTAAGAGTATCATCTAAAACCATCTCACCAATTATGTTTCGCAGTGACGTTAAAGACAACTGCTCAATAGCAAAAATCAAATTATTGATTTCATAAACTGCTGAAAAAGGATTAACGATCTGGTAATAAACCACTGCATCTACTTGGATATTAACGTTATCCTTGGTAATCACTGATTGGGACGCAAGAGGCAGTACTTGTTCGCGCAGATCAATAATCCTATCGACAGTATCAATAAAAGGAATGATGATGTTAAGACCAGGTTTTAAAGTGGTATGATAGCTTCCAAGTCGGGTAACCAGGGCACAATGTCCTTGTCTGACGATAATAAAAGCTCCAAAAAAGAGCATAAAAGCGATAACCAAAAAAATTACTAAAGCAATAATCATAGATAATTAGAATATAACATCAAAAAAATAATATGAAACCTAATGATAAGCAAAAAACCATGAGATCTTTTATCTGGATTTTTACTCTTGCGCTGATTATATTAAGCTTCCCGCCCGCTTTTGGCTTTAGTTGTAAGGAAAATAACCTAAGTTTTGATAGCGATTCTATATTATTAGAAATCAAAAATAATAAGTCTTATTTGAAGGATTCAAGTTATCTCAAATCTTATCTCCAAAAGAAATTTCCAAACACAAAATTTACTCTTGAACCTTTACTGGATAGTTCCGAAGATCCTAAATTGAGCCGATCACTTGGGTTAGAAAAAATCTACAGGCTAAGTATTGTAGATTCAAGCGATGCTAAAACCGAATGTCAGAATATAAAAAAAGTTTTTGAATTTCTCAAAAAAAATAAATTCATTAAAGAAGTGAGTCTTGATTATGAAATGGAAATCAATTCAACAAATGATTTTTTTTATAACACCAATGGAACATATTGGAGCTTAAGACCTCTTGATGAGATGTTTTTTGTGAAGAACTATGGACTAGAAAATATTTGGCAAATCAGCACAGGAAGCGGGGTCGTGGTAGCTGTAATTGATACTGGCGTGGATTATAATCATCCTGATTTGTGGAAAAATATTTGGGTGAATCCCAAGAGAGCTTCTGATAGAAATCTAGATGGCGTGATTGATCTTGATGATATTGATACAAATGGTAATAAAAGAATCGAATCAACTGAATTAACAAAAAATCTTATTGGTTATAATTTTGTAAATAAAAATAAAGATCCTCAAGATAGACGAAATGGGCATGGAACGCTTATGGCAGGCATCATTTCAGCTAGCAGGAATAACGAACTGGGCACAGTGGGGGTAGCACCTAACGCAAAAATCATGGTGATAAAAGCCTTGAATGATAATGGCAAGGGCAAATTTAGCGATATTGCTAAAGCTATTATTTATGCCGCCGACATGAAAGCTAATATTATAAACTCTTCATGGGGTTGTAATTGCGCCTTACCAACAATACTAAAAAAAGCCTATAGCTACGCTTATAAAAAAGGGCTGGTAATTGTAAGTGCGGGCGGAAATAATGGAAGCGGCAAAAATAACTATTCACCAGCAAATCTCAAACAAACCATTGGTGTTGCATCAGTGGATCACGAAGGACTGTTAAGTAATTTTTCTAACTACGGAGCCGGTATAGATATTTCAGCTCCTGGAGAAAATATTTTATCAACATTAGCTCAGGGAGCTTTAGGATTTAAAAATCCCGAAACAAAAATGGGGAAAGATAGTAATTTTGATTATTATTACTACTCAGGCACCTCTCTATCAGCGGCTTATATCTCTGGGGTTTGTGCTTTGGTTCTTGCTAAAAATCCCCAACTAAAAAACTTTGAAGTGAAGAATCTTCTAAAAACTTCTGTTGAGCCTCTTAGTGGTTATAGTTTTGGTAGGATTAATCCAGTTAAACTATTTGATTAATATAATCAAGTATAGTTCTTACCGGCATTCCCGAAGCACCTCTCGGTGACCAGTCCATATCCTGATCAAACCAGCAAGGACCAGCAATATCGATATGAGCCCAAGGGATATGCTTATCGCTATCTTTTTGCTTGCCGACAAACTCCGCAATAAATAGAGCCCCGTTCTGCGCGCCTGCCTTACCGCCAGATCCAGCATTAATCAAATCAGCAATAGTAGATTTTAGTCCTTCTTTATACTCATCATAAAGCGGTAACTGCCAAACAAGCTCACCCTGGCGGCTCGCTGATTGCTTAATGCGTTCGATCAAATCTTGATCATTACCCATCAGTCCCGCGCAGACATTTCCAAGCGCTGTCATACACGCACCTGTCAAAGTAGCAAAATCTATAATTTCATCAGGCGACTTAGTCGATACATAAGCAACAGCATCAGCAAGAGTCAATCTGCCTTCAGCGTCTGTATTATTAACCTCTATAGTCTTACCGTTCATAGCAGTAATCACATCGCCGGGACGATAAGCTCTGCCATTAGGCATGTTTTCGGTGGCGGCTATAATCGCAGTGATTTGGATGCCAGCTGGCTGAAGCTTAGAAATCGCATGCATAATTCCGATAATAGCTGCAGCGCCGGACATATCTTCCTTCATCATCTCCATTGATTTAGCTGGCTTTAAGCTCAGACCGCCACTATCAAAAGTAACGCCTTTTCCAATTAAAGCTATATGTTTTTTGATTTTGCCGCTTGGCTTATAACTAAACTCTATAAATTTAGGTGGCTGATCCGATCCCTGAGCGACCGCCAAAAAAGCTCCCATGCCCAGTTTTTTACACTCACTTGCTTCTTTTATATTTACTTTTACTATTTTTTGATCGAGCTTAAGAGCGGTTTCGGCTAAATAAGTAGGGGTCACCTCGCAAGCCGGCTCCCAAACCAGATCCCGAGCTTTATTTGTAGCTTCGGCTGTAATAAGAGCGTTTTTGATAGATTTTTTGTCTTGAGCGCTAAAATCATCAGCAAAAATTTTGATTTCTGCAAGTTTTTTCTTTTTGGCTTTAGATTTTTCATCTTGAGTCTTATACTTAGTAAACTCATAAGAGACTAAAAGCATTATCTCCACCAAAAGACCTGGATTTACAGGTTGAAATACAGCAAGCTTCTCAATAGATTCAGATTTTACTTTTCTAGTTAGAGAAGAATAGACTTTTCTGTAGGCTTTATCGTTTGAATCGCTCTCCTCAAGACCCATTCCGACTAAAAGAATCTTTTTGATAGATTTGTATTTGGCAGGGATTTTGTTTTGAGAGCTAAGGGTAATTACTTGAATTCCAGCCAAATCAAATTCAAAACCATCGCGATTAACCGATTCAGATAGTAAAAAACCAAACTCTTTATCGATTTTTTGAAAATTATTTGAATATTTTGATTGAGATTTAGAAGATTTTTTAGCGAGGCTAGGTTTATTTTCAAAAATTACAAGAGCATCGAAGATAAATTTTGAGCTTGATGAGAATTTTTCAAATTGAACTTTCATACTTTAATTATATCTGGTGATAAAAAAAACGGGCCAAATGGCCCGTTTTAATTTTTGTAACTCTAAAGATTCTAACTATTTTTTCTTTTTAGCTACTGGCTTTTTAGCTGCAGGTTTTTTTACTGCTGCTTTCTTAGGAGCCGCTTTCTTAACAGCTTTCTTAGGAGCTGCTTTTTTAACAGCAGGTTTTTTTACAGCTGGTTTTTTAGCTGCAGGTTTTTTTGCTGCAGGTTTTTTAGCCGCTGGTTTTGCTGTTGTTGTTGTTTTTTTTGTTGCCATATTTTCCTCCAAATTTTTTTTAAAAATTTACGTTACTTAATGAATAATATATGAATATTCGATTTTTCGCAAATTTTTTTGACAATTGTGTCTAATGAAATTTTACCCACATCTTAGTAATTAATAACAAAAAGTTATTGCAAATTGATGTGTGATAGTTTCATTAATCACTTTTGCTTGTGTGATTCACCAAAATAGCTACTTAAAAGCAAAAGTGCATAACTACACATATTAGAAAAGAATACTTTTAAGCGAGAAGGTTCCTGAACTATTCGAAATAACCACTCCAAACCAAAAAAAATCATCCATCGAGGTGCTCGTTGGCGCTTCCCTGCCCACACATCAAACGCTCCACCCACGCCCATTTTTATAGTAGAAGGAAGCTCTGAAACCAGCTCAGTGATTAGCTTTTCTTGATGCGGTGCGCCCATCGCTACTAGTAATAAATCTGGTTGAGCCGATACTAACTGCTTAATAATCTCAGCTTTTTGATCTAGATGAAAAAATCCATTCTGCGTAAAAACTAAGTTAGTAGCAAACTTAGTTTTTAACTTATCAATGACTTCTTGAGTCGAACCTAAAAGTGCTAATCGTTGAGACTTTTGAATTAATTCATAAGCTAAATCTATGCCTGCACATTTTTTTAGTGGCTTACAAGACTTTGATTTTAGAAGAAAATTAAAACTAAGCGGGATGATCACTCCGTCTGGGATAATAAGGTCAGCTGAATTGATGATTTTTAGGAATTCTAGATCTTTTTGAGCTAAAATTACTTGATCTAAGTTTAAATTGGCGATATGAAAACCAGGTTTAATCTCAGAAAGGTGGTCTAAATCAAAATCATCTATATATAAGTTGAAAAAGCTATGCCTCATAGCCTTATAATAGTAATACATGGACAAGAGTTGTGAACAGATATCTATAATTGGCGCTGGGAGTTGGGGTAATACTCTTGCGTTTCTATTGGGACAACACCAAAAAGTAATTTTATGGGACCATAACCCAAGCCGGGTCAGAATTATAAACAAGACACGACGCTTCAAAAAACCCATCAAACATAAATACCCAGATAATGTTTTGATAACTAGTAATCTGGGAGACGTTCTAGATAGCAAAATCATAATTAATGCTGTTTCTCTAAAAGGCATGGCAGAAGTTTTTGCGAATCTAAAACTTATAGGTCTAAGACCAGATCATATTCTGGTAAGCGCATCTAAAGGTATCGACTCTACTAACCTAAAAACTCCTACTGAGATTATTGATAGTTTTTGCCCTGAAAATCCAAAAGCCGTTATTTCAGGTCCTAACCTGGCTCGCGAACTTATAAAAGGTCAGCCCATGGTTACCGAAGTCGCCGCCAAAGACCCTGAAATAGCTAAACTTGTGCAGGAAAAAATTCTCAGCCCTACTTTAAGAGTCTATATTAATACGGATGTAAAAGGCGTCGAGCTTTGCGGCGCTCTGAAAAATGTTATTGCCATAGCGGCAGGTTGTTGTGACGGGCTCAAGCTCGGTGAAAGCGCCAAGGCTAGCTTGATTACCAGAGGTCTAAAAGAGATGGGGAATTTTCTCAAGCTTTATGGCTGTCAAGCAGAGACTTTATTAGGTCCAGCTGGAGTGGGAGACCTCGTAGCAACTTGCTCATCTCACCTAAGCAGAAATTACCGCGTGGGTTTTATGCTGACTGAAGGCAAAAGACTAGATTGGATTATCGATAAACTTGGTGAAGTAGCTGAAGGCGTGAATACCGCTCAAGCTGTTTACAGAATAGCTCAAGAAAACAAAATTGAAATGCCTATCGCCGAAGAAATCAAAAAACTTTTAGACGGAGATATTACAGCAATTGATGCGGTTTTAAATCTTATGAAACGCCCCATAAAAAAAGCCCCCTTGGTTTAAGGAGGCTTTTTAAAGAATAGCTAGAGCTAAAAACTATTTTTTAGCTGCTTTTTTCTTAGAAGCACCAGCTTTAGTAGCTGCTTTTTGCTTAACAGCTTGCTTTTTAGCTTCGATTTTCTTTTTAGCAAGAATAGGCGCTTTGCCAGTTTGAACAGCTGACTTAAGTTCAGATCCTGGTGAAAATGCAGGTGCATTTTTAGCAGGGATTTTGATCTTTTCAGATGGGTTTTGTGGGTTTACACCAACGCGAGCTTTTCTCTTGCGTCTTTCAAATGTACCAAAACCAACTAAAGTGATTTTGTTACCTTTTGAAAGCTCAGCAGTGATAGTAGCCAAAATTGCTTTTAGCGCATCATCCGCTTGAGTTTTAGATAGACCAGTTTGCTCTGCAACTGAATCAATTAATTCTGCTTTATTCATTTACGATTTCTCCTTTTTGGTAAACGTTTACCTCTAATCAAACTCCCTTAACAAGCAGGTTTCAGGAGTTTAAACCTTATAATTCATCTCGTGCTTACTCTTGCGAGTCATGCTTTTTTCTAACGATGAAAAGCACTTGCTGAGATGAATTCATCAGTAGTTAAAAGTCTACAACTTTCTTTATAGGCTGTAAAGCACTTATAGACTAATTTTTTGAGATTTTTTTAAAAATATTTTGGCAAACACAACCACACAGCCCCCATATTTTTTAAAATTAATAATCTCTAATTCTGAGCTAAGCTCGTCAGCCAGGGCATTTGCCAGTTCTTGATTTTTATACTCCAAAACCATCAATCCACCTGGTTTTACTAGCTTATTCTCTAAAACTGCCTTGGCGACAGCCATAAACTCCTTGACACTAAATTTAAAAGGTGGGTCAAAAAACACCAAATCAAAA
>Ga0315902_10006314_pt1 | contig 16467 bp, 11 predicted proteins | sample LakEriMetagenome_9_FD_203523 | JGI IMG/M metagenome (GOLD analysis project Ga0315902, IMG submission 203523) | Freshwater fungal communities from buoy surface, Lake Erie, Ohio, United States - Buoy 12 MA117 | ecosystem: Environmental > Aquatic > Freshwater > Lake > Lake biofilm | place: USA...
CGTCTAAGGTGCACCATGGTCCTCCTCTTTCGGCGGACATCGCAATTCGAATTCCTAGCGTCGAAAAGGCGGAAAAACTGCTGGGTTTCAAAGCGTCCTACGATCTTGAGGAAGGGATCAAAAGGACGGCAGAATGGCTAAAAGGACAGGGTTAGTGATGAAAAGCCATGGAACAGGTCTTCCTCCATGGAAGTTCAAGTCGGGTGGTGAAGATACTGTCTTCGAGACCGGTGTCCTGTGTTTTCACCCGGAAAACATAGAGATCGGCAAAGGTGTTTATGTAGGACACTACACGATTATAAAAGGGTACTACAGGAATATTTTTTCGATTGGATCTGGCGTATGGATAGGTCAGCAGTGCTTTTTGCATTCTGCCGGTGGGTTGATTATTGGTAACGATGTCGGGATCGGGCCTGGAGTCAAGATAATTACCTCGTCGCATGATCTTTCTGAAAATATGGATCTTCCCATCATGAGAAGGCCTATTAAGTTCGCAGGTGTCGAGATTGGTTGGGGGTGTGATATTGGCGTCAACGCGGTGATTCTGCCGGGAGTTAAGCTTGGGGATCGGGTTCAAGTCGCTGCCGGAGCGGTCGTAACTCGATCCTTTCCTACCGGCAGTGTGATCGCAGGAGTACCTGCTCGCCAGATAAACGCATCGACTTAGATACGATCAAATATGCTCTTTTTTGGGTCTTAGTGACATTGAACTGCTCGTTTTTCCGTTCCAAATCTACGTGCCGGCAAGCTGATAGGGAATCGTGAAGCAATTGAAAAATCCTCGTTCACCTCGGGTTTTTCTTGGTCCCGTGGAAGTCGCGGGTTACTACCGCAACTTGGCCAAGGGGTTTCGCGAATTAGGCGTCCAATGCACCTTTTTTACGTTCAAACCCCATCCATTTGGATACGGCGGAGAGGATCCAAAACATTGGATTTTGAAGTTAGAAGATAAGTTAGATAGCGTTCGATCAAGACTGCCTTTACCAAAGTTTATCAAAAGAATTCTTGGGGGCCCATCTGGGCTGTTGCGAATACTTTGGGTTTTGACGGTCGTTTTTTCACATGATGTGTTTATTTTTGGTTTCGGACGCTCTCTAACTGGTCGATCGAAATGGGATCTAAGGTTGATCAAATTCCTGAGGAAGGTAATTGTTATCAACATGGCGCACGGGTCTGAAGCAAGGCCCGCTTATTTGAATGGAGCGAATCAAACTCCCGATGGAAAATCCTTTTCTCCTCTAGAGAAAATCGTGGAATCAGCCAAATCTGCAAGGGATCTGGTACTTACCAACGAACGCTATGCTAACTACATAATTGGTGCGCCCTACAGTACCTCATATTTCGCAAACAAGCGAATGATCAATTGGTTTGCACTAGGGGTTCCAGTTGATTTAAACTCAGATGCAATACAAAGTGAGGAAATTAATGACCAAAGCAGCAGGGGTGACAAAGCTGCCATTCGAATACTACATTCACCGAGTCATCCCGCTCTAAAAGGTACGCCTGAGATTATAAGAGTTGTTCAAAACCTTAAAGCAAAAGGCTTTTCCATTGAATTGGTCCTACTCACAGGTAAGCCGCATAGCGAAGTCCTCGAGGAGATCAGACGATGCGATTTCGTTGTTGACCAGATTTACTCTGACACACCGATGGCTGGGTTCGCATGCGAGGCCGCTTGTTTCCGCAAAGCTTCGATTGTTGGGGGATATGGACTGGAAGAGTTGAAAGGTCATGTCCCAGCCGGGATGTGGCCTCCAACATACATTTGTCATCCTAACCAAATCCAATCTGCAATCGAAAAATTAATTAAGGATAGGGGATTCCGAGAGAATTTAGCAGCACAGGCTTGGCACTTTTTGGAGAGTCAATGGCGAGCCGATGTGGTTGCGAGTAGGTATCTTTCGCTTGTGAATGACCAAGTTCCAGAGGATTGGTGGATTGATCCAATGAGTGTAAGCTATCTGGCTGGAGGAGGCCAGAAAATCGAGCGGACAATTGAAACTGTGAGAGAGATTATAAATAAATACGGGGTGGCCTCTTTGCAATTGACGCATCGGCCTGATCTTGAGCAGGCTTTCTCCGAATTAGCGAGCGCAAATAGTACAAACGGGTAGGCCGTTAGGATTTCGAGACCATTGATAAGTTCTTGCCTTCATGTTTTGATTTGAACACTTCGGCACTTGAGATACTTTCTGCGAAGTCGATTTTTCAATTGTTTGATCCAGTCCTCATAATACATAGATGTTTTCCAGGAGCATACAGTGAGTGATTTCTTGAAGCGTGCGAAGGGGAAGGTTCGTCGAGTCGCCTTGGCCAAGACGGCTCGGTTCCGATCCACGGTGCCCATTGCAATCGCAGGGGCCGGGCGTATTTCGCCCACGCATATCGACGGCTTTTTCGAGTCTGGCTACTGCCATCCCATCGCCGTTTTTGATCCCAATGTCACGCCGCTTGGAGATCTGATGGGTCGCTGTGCGATGGTCCGAGGGTTCATCGATCCGAATCAGATGTTCCAAGATGTGAAACCTCAAATCGTCAGCGTCTGCACTTGGCCCCAAGCGCACCTCGAAGTGGTCAAACAAGCTGTCGATGCCGGTGCCAAAGGGGTTCTGTGCGAAAAGCCTTTGACCCTCAGGCTCGATGAAGCCATCGCGATGAAGCAATACTGCGATAGCAATAAAGTGAAGCTTGCCGGTGCCCACCAATACCGCTTCAGCGATCCGTTCCGGATCATCCGCGAAGCCATCGGAAAAGGAAGCTTGGGGAGGATTCACTCGATCCGCGGGTGTATTCAAAGCACGGTTGCCAACAACGGGCCACACCTGATCGATACGATTCGATTTATCCTCGGTGACCGCAAGCTGGAGCGAATTCGATGCAAAATGGCTCGAGACAGAATGGAGGATAACCGGGGCTATCCCGCAGAGGACTCCTCTACCAGTGAGCTTGTTTTCGAGGGCGATCTTAGCGTTCATCTGGATATGGGGGACGCCGCTTGGGACTTCTTTAAAATAGAAATCCAGTCCGAACTTGGAAAAACGACGGTTTCTCCCAAAGGAATCGATTCCTCGATTTCACTACCGAAACCAAACCCAAACCCGAAACATGCCCATCCTCGGATGTTCAAAGAGTTCGTCGAATGGGTACTCGGAAAACGCGGTGATTTCTCTGCGTCTGCCGAGCAATCGGTATTGAGTGTCGAAGTGATGTTGGCCCACTACGAAGCTGCAAAACAGGATCAATGGCTCGATCTGCCTCTCAAGAATCATGGCGATGTCATTCGGGAACTTTACCCCTGCACCACCTCGCCCGTGTCGAACTCTTTGCAAAAAAAGCCTGTGGCTCTTGGCGATGGGCTAATACCTGTCTCCGAGCGGGAATTGGCCGTCGATGGTCGCTCCAAATCGGTAGGAAATTGGTTCACCGTCAAATCAACCATCGGTAAGAAAGAATCCGATCGCGTTGCCAAAGTTGTTTCCACTGGACAACTTTCATCGACCGCCGGAAGCGAAGTGAAAAAACTCGAAGCCTCGATGGCCAAGATGTACCAAATTCCTGGTGCTGTGGCATCGACTTCGGGAACCTCGGCCCTGCACGTGGCACTGGCCACTTGGAACCCAGATCCAGGTAGCGAGATCATCACGACGCCAATTACCGATATGGGTAGTATCATCCCCATTCTGGCCTGCAACTGCATTCCCGTCTTTGCTGATGTCGATCCAATCACGGGGAATATGACTGCTGAAAGCATCGCCGCCAAAATTACCGACAAGACGCGAGCCGTCATCTTGGTTCACTTATTCGGCCGCCCGGCGGATGTTCATGGAATTAAGCAACTCCTCAAGGATCGAAACATCGCGCTGATCGAGGATTGCTCGCAAGCCCATTACGCGGACGTTAAGGGAGGGAAAATTGGGTCTGTTGGCGATTTCGGCTGCTTCAGTTTTCAGCAGTCCAAGCAGATCACGTGCGGAGACGGAGGAGTGACTCTCATCAACCGACCAGAGTTACTCAAGCGAGCCCAATTGTTCATCGACAAAGGATGGGATCGAACCGGCGGAGGTCGCGCGCACCTGTTCTTCGGAATGAACTACCGAATGACCGAAATGCAAGGTGCTGTAGCCAACGTCCAACTTGAACGTCTTCCTGGTTTGATCGAGGGCCGTCGCAAAACAGCCGACTTGCTGATGTCCAAACTCAAGAATCTCGATGGAATCCAACTACCATCGGAGTGCGATGGGGCTCGATCGTCCTGGTGGATTTTCCACTTTATATTTCAGGCATCCAAGTACCTACTCAATACGGAAACCGTTTGCGGACTGCTCAGCAGTGAGGGAATCAAGTGCAAGAACGGTTATCTACCTCGGCCGATGTTCCAAGAGACCGTACTGACACATCGCCAGACCTATGGCAATTCGGGTTACCCGCTCAATGAGTATGGTTATGTGGATCCGAAGCCTGAGGATTATCCGGGAACAATCTCCTTCCTGCGCGACTCGATTTTGATTGGATGGTCTCCGAACATCCCAGAAAAAAACATCGATGAAATCGCGGTTGGACTAACGAGAGTGATGAAGGCATTGAGGCCTCGTTAGCAGCTATGGCGGGCAACCGCTCCTTTCCAGTAACCCGAAGTGTAAACGAGGGAGCAGGGGAGCGAGCGTCTCCAGCATGAGTAGTCGAGGAACAGCGAGACGCTCTTGTCGTGCATGGATCTTACGAGAGTCAGATTGCAAAGCGATTGGCCTTGTAATGCAGTTCCCTCCCTTACGGTTCGGGTTACGAGGGGCTGAAGAATATCAACCGTGATGACACTGAAGTCTAATCTCAAGAAAAGAATTAAAGGCATTCTGCGTGGTTTGCTGGCGCCGAAGATACGCGCGTCGGACATTCAAAAAGGGCTTGAGGTTTTAGGAGTTCCTAAAGATAAACCTGTCTTGGTGCATAGTTCGCTTTCTGGATTGGGGTATCTACCTGCTGGTCCTCAAACGCTGTTGGACGGCATTCTTGCCCACCTTGGTCCGCAGGGAAATATCGTCCTCCCGGTACACTCGTGGAATTTGATGAATCGCGGATTGCGAACTTTTGACGTTTGTGATACTCCTAGTTGCGTAGGCGCGGTGACCGAGTGGTTTCGCAAGCAACCGGGTGTGATTCGTAGCCTTCATCCGACGCACTCGGTAGCGGCGATAGGTCCAAATGCAGAGGAACTGACTCAAAAACATGAGAATGCAGCGACGCCCTGCGGTCAGGATACTCCCTACCATCGCTTGCTCGAACGAGACGCGACAATCTTATTTTTAGGCGCACCGCTCGATTCCAATACCTCGTACCACTGCTGTGAAGCTTTGGCGGGGGTTCCGTATTTGCTTCAAGCCGAAAGCTGCGAATTTGAACTGATCGATCAGCTTGGAAATATTCATAAAAGGAGTTTGGTTCTACACCAGGCCGGGGTTGCTCGGGATCTTGTTCCCTTGAACGATAAGCTCAAACAACTAGGGGTCCTACGCGGCAACACACTAGGTAAGGGGCAAATCCGGGCGATTCGCGGCAGGGCTTTCATGGAGCATCTCTGCAAAGAGTTGATACAGAATCCTGATTACCTTTTAAGAAGTAAAAGATTTTAAAAACCAGTCCGAGAATTCACGGCCGGTGAGTAATCGTTTCATGAAACTGGTGTGGATGACAAGGAAAGCAACTTGAGAAATTGCCTGCTGTTATTGACTGAATTTCCACCGAAGATCACCCCAGGGGTGCATCGATCGCTCAGGTTCTGTAGGCACCTGCGCGAGTTTGGCTGGAATCCCATCGTTTTGACCATGGGACAGGATCAAGACAACACGCAGGAGTTTTTGGGATCACTACCCGAGGGGATGGTTGTCGCAAGGTTGAGTGCTGGCGGGAAGGCAAAGGATTCCCAAGCTCTTGAATCGGCAAGCCAAAATAGCAAGACTGCAACGGCACCTGAGCCTTCTGGGTTGAAGGCCTTTCTTAAAAGACGCATTCGTCCCTTGGTTCGTTTGATCACCGAAACCCCCGACAAGAATTACGCTTGGGCAAAGCTCGCAGGACAGCGAGGTTGTGAATTGGTTGACCAGCACAATTCCCAGGTCGTTTTTTCAAGCGGACCTCCTCATTCCACGCACCTCGGGGCCCTTGCAATTTCCAAACGGTGCAATATTCCTTTGGTCGTCGACCTAAGAGATCCATGGGGCCGGAAACCTTGGAAGAACCAAGACAATCCGCTTCGAGATTATGTACTTCCCTGGTATGAACGCCGAGTTGTGCGGGCAGCAAGCCAAGTGGTGCTCAATACCGAAACAAGCCTTGAGGATTTTCGGAACCATTACCCCGATCAGGTCGCAAAGTTCTCCTGTATACCAAACGGGCTCGACTCCCTCTTGGTCGATCAGGTAGCCAAACTCCATCCATCCAGGCAATCAAATCATTGGCCTGTATTGATCCATCCAGGCAACCTCTACGGTCATCGCGACCCTGTCCCATTGATCAAAGCCGTTGCCAAACTCAGGGACAAAGGTAGGCACGTTCGCTTTCGCCAGATTGGATCGATCGACCCGCATTACAACGCAGAATCACTGGTGCAGACATTGGGATTGCAAGAGCATGTCTCGATCGAATCGCCGGTGCCTCATTCCCACGTCCTAGAGGCCATGCAGGATTCCGATGTGCTGGTGATCATCCAACCGGATGCTCCATTCATGGTCCCCGCCAAGGTTTTTGAGATGATGGCCTTTGACCAACCGATCCTTTCGATCAGCGACAGTCCTTGCACCGAAGCGATCGTGGTTCAGGCCGGTGGAGCATGCGCTCCGAGTCGGGATGTCGATCGGATCGCCATGTCCATCGAGAAAACTTTGGATCTGCTATCAACTCCTGAGCTTCGAGACGCTCGGGGCGAGGCAAGAAAAACCTACGATGCTAAACGGCTCACCGGTCAACTTGCCGAAGCATTCAATAAGGCAGCCCTTTGAAGTATCTGCCCGTTAAGGATTGCCCCGTTAAGGATTGCCCCGTTAAGGATTGCCCGGTGAAGGATTGCCCGGTGAAGGATACGGTATGAGCCGAAAGATCCACATCGGTTATATCGTTTTGCGAATGGATGTTGGGGGTGTTGAGCGCTCGATCACTCGATTGCTCGATGGGCTTCCAAAAGATCGTTATCGGCTGACGGTCATTTGCTTGGATCGGTCCGGCAAGGCGATGGAGTGGGTAGAGAACAAAGAAGTGCAAGTCGTCGAATTGCAAAAATCTCCGGGATGGGATTTTCGCGCCATCCGGAAGCTTGCGGAAGTGATCCAATCCCAGCAGATCGATATCATTCAGTCCCATAATTGGGGAACGCTTTTTGAAAGCGTCTGGGCGAATCGAAGCCGCTTTGCAAAGCATATTCATGCCGAGCGGGGCACGGTTTTAGGGCCCCCGTCCAAGAGTCGAATCAAGACGATGCTCAAGGCCCGATTGATGCGGCATGCGATCCGACGCGTGGATCTGGTGATGAGCAATTCCTATGCAACCGCCGATAAAGTCAGGAAAACGACTGGGCTTGCCAACTTACCGGTCGAAGTGATTCCTAATGGACTGGTCCATCCCTACTCGGAAAGTCCACAAACCGACCCTGGATGGAATAAGGTCCGGGAAAAAACACGGAGTGAATTGGGTATTGGCCCGAGTGATCTGATCATTGGGGTTGTCGGCAGGCTGTCACCGGTGAAGAATTTCGAGTTGGCGTTGAGCGGATTTGCCGCTTTTTTAAAAGCGACAAGGAGTCCAGATGGAATGGAGGTTCCAAGCGAGCCTTCCATGGCAAGCGGCTCGCCAAGACGATTCTTGATGGTTTTGGTAGGGGATGGACCGTGTCGCGAATCGCTAGAGAAGCTTGCTCGGGAGTTAGGGATTTCAGATTCGGTTGAATTTGTGGGAGAAAAAAAAGACGCTTGGCCATATTATGCTGCCATGGATATTTTCATGAGCACCAGCCACAGCGAGGGGATGAGCCAATCGATTCTCGAGGCGATGGCTTCGGGTAAAGCGATCATCGCCACGGACGTAGGGGATGCCAAGCGTATGCTAGACTCGGATCATTGCGGACGCATGCTCGGGGAGTCTAGTGTGCTGGCCTTGCGAACGGCTTTGGTGGAGTTATCGGCGAGTGTCCAAGTCCGGCAACAAATCGCCGCGAATGCCGTTGAACGGTTTCAAAACCTCTACAGCCTTACTTCCATGCTCGATCGATTCGATAGGATGTATCGAAAATTCAGCGGCGATTTCGACTCTAGGAACTCCAACCCAACGGTGGCCCATGAGTAGTACAGCGGTTCTGTGGTTGTTGGCATACCTGTTTTTTGTTTTCAAAGGTCTAGCTCGCCCGGCCTTGATCGTATGCGCGTATATTCTGACATTCTACAACGCGCCGAATCTTTGGTGGTGGGGTAGGGATGGCCTGCTGGCGACGACGAACCGATGGAGTTTGTACACTGGGATCATTATGATCCTTGGGATCTTTCTGAACTCCCACAAAGCTCGAAGCCTTTTGGGGACGGACAAGTTTGTGTTGCTTCTGTTGGCTTTTTACACCCTCAACTGCACCTTGGTGCATTTTTTGTTAGCCGACTATCCCCTCATCAGTTACGGTGAATGGGACTTGCTCTGGAAGACGATGCTCGTCGCGATTTTGTTTCGCTTCGCGATCCACAACGCTGAGGATTTGAATTGGCTTATCGCAACGAGTGTTGTTTGTTGCGGTTACATCGGCTACGAGATCGTCATCAACGACGCCGGCAAGTCCGTCCATGGAAGGCTTGAGGGGATCGATTTTCCGGGTGCCTCAGGGTCCAATGGTGCGGCGACAATCATGTCGATGGTATTTCCGTTCATCGCTTATTTAGTGATCTGCAAGCCGTTCAAGTACGCGCGGTTGATCGGAGTTTTGTGTGCTCCACTTATTTTGGATTCCGTGCTACGGTTCAACAGTCGCGGTGCATTTTTAGGCATGATTGTGTCGGGGTTGATGCTGTTGCTGATGGCAAGGGGCAAATCCCGACGTGACGCACTCATTGCGGTATTCTTTGGCGTGCTGGCATTCCTGTACCAAGCTCAAGACCCGAAAATTTGGGAACGTTTTTTTTCGATCAACGCGAGCGATACCGAAAGAGATGCCTCTGCGACAAGTAGGATTGACTCGTGGAAAGCAGGCATCCAAATGATCGTGGATTACCCATTGGGTTCGGGAGGGCGGGCTGCGTTTATTAGTCCACGGGGCAATCGCTACAGTTCGGCAGCTTTGGGGCGCGATGACCTCCGCTCTGTCCACAACGGATATATCAACATCGCCGCTGGTTGGGGGGTGCAGGGATTTGTTCTTGTCACCTTAGCGTTCCTGATCGCCGTGGGGAGAACTTGGTTGGCGATCAAGTATTTTCAGGAAAAGGGGAGTGAGAAAATGGTCTTTTTAGGCGCGGCGATCCTGAGCGCATTTTTTGGACAGGCAACTACCGCTATGTTCGGGGATTATTACGACGGAGAGTGGTTCATCTGGCTTGCAATTTATGGACTTGTTTATTCAACATTTGAGCGGACAGAGCAGGAAAGATTGACCGATGAGCCGGAAGCGAGGGAATGGGAAATCGAGGATCAGGATGACCCACCCATCGAAGGAGAATGGGATTCTCCTGTAGATTCGGAAGTTGAATTCCAAGTCCGACGTTAGTGGTTGGCAATTTCGATCATCAAACGATTGCATTCATTGTAGGAATGGAACCCCTGCTTGCAGGCTGAAAATCCTATTAAAAATGCAGGCGACACGGCGCGATCTCAATACCTTCAAATCGACATTTTGAGCGTTTTAGGAAAGATTGGATTTGAGTGTATTTCGGCGCATGCCGAGGGGTTTTTGAAAGCGGTTGGGCGCAAGTCCCCCGGTGAAGGGGCAAGGTTCACCGGACGTCTTGCACCGTTCCGCTTTGAAAGACGACTCACCGGGCAGCATGCGCTGCCGATAACCTGCAGTTTGTGCTGCTCGGCTGCCAAAAACCCATTTCGACAGATTGCTAAAGACACCTAAGCATGTGCGGCATCGCTGGATTCATAGATTTTGATAGCGGAACATCGCCAGAGGTTCTCTCTGCGATGACCGATGCATTGATCCATCGGGGGCCTGATGCTCGAGGCGAGCGAATATTTAGGTTGCCGACAGCTCAGGTTGGTCTCGGACATCGACGGCTCTCGATCCTCGACCTGACCGATGCGGGTAGCCAGCCGATGGTTCGAGGGAACCGATGGATCGTTTTCAACGGAGAGATTTACAATTTCGCTGAGATCAAATCCGAGCTGGTGGCTTTAGGTCACTCGTTCCATAGTCACAGCGATACCGAGGTGATTCTGGCTAGTGTGCAGCAGTGGGGGTTTGCAATCGCTGTTGAGAAGTTCAATGGGATGTTCGCGATTGCCTTGTTGGACACCGACGCGAAAAAACTCTATTTGGCGAGGGATCGTGTTGGGGTTAAGCCTCTCTATTACTATCGGTCGAGTTCTCTGATCCTGTTTGCTTCGGAGCTCAAAGCGTTTCACCACCATCCGGCTTTCAAGAAAGAGATCTGCCCGAGGGCTACTTCGAATTATTTTCGTTTCGGTCATGTACCTCCTAGCCATTGTATTTACCGCAATGCGAGGCAAATCGCCCCAGCTGAGCTCCTTGAATTGGATCTTGGGACGGGCAGCCAACGGTCCACTCGGTACTGGCGTCCGGAGGACGTTTTTTCCGCCGAGAAGCTCGATATTGGTTTTGACGAAGGTGTTCCCCTGCTTCTCGATAGCATGAATAAAGCCTTTGAATACCGCATGGTAAGCGATGTTGAGGTGGGGGTTTTCCTCAGTGGTGGTTATGACAGTTCTGCCGTTGCAGCCTTGTTGCAAAGCAAACCTGGCAGACAACTTCGAACCTTTACGATTGGCTTTCAGAACTCCGACTACGATGAGTCGGTGCATGCCAAAGCGATCGCCAAGCATATTGGGAGCAAGCATCACGAGTTGATTTGCGATGAAGCCGCTGCGCAAGAGATCATTCCTCATTTACCCGAGATTTTCGATGAACCCTTTGGAGATTCATCGGCGATACCCACGATTCTTGTGAGCAGACTTGCCAGAGAGCATGTGAAAGTGGCGCTCAGCGCCGATGGTGGAGATGAGTTGTTCGGTGGATACAACCGATACGCATACTGGCGAGATTTGGAGCGAAAGGCCAGTCGGTTTCCCACTTTCGTCGGGCGGAATATTCCCACCTTCTGGACCGGGAATTCCTGGACCCATCATATTCCAGGTGCACGTACGTTGGAGTTCATCCAGAGCTTTCACGATCCAAAGGTTCTATTTGCGACGAAAGTGGCTCGACTAACCCAAGTTGGATCTGAGCGATACGTTTCATCGCTTCTTGGGAGTTCGACCGATCCGTGGCAGGATCTTTTGACCAACTGTGGGTTACCAGCTTTCGACGCACAAGGAGACGGAGTGCGTCAGATGATGCAAATGGACTATTTGCACTACTTGCCCGGCGATATTTTGACCAAGGTTGACCGTGCGACGATGTCTGTATCCCTTGAGGGGCGGGAGCCGCTGCTGGATTATCGATTGGCGGAGTTAGCGTTTCGCATGCCAATGGATTGGAAGATTCGCGGCTCAGAGCGTAAGAGAATCCTCAAGTCAGCGACCCAGAAACTGGTGCCTCGCGAGTTGCTCGATAGGCCAAAGAAGGGCTTTAGCGTACCCTATGCTGGCTGGCTTCGAGGCAGGCTCAAATGCCTGCTGGATGAAAATCTATCAGAGGCGGCCGTTGGTCGTCATGGCATCTTGAACTACAAACAGGTGCAACGGGTGGAGCAGCGTTTTTTGCGGGGAGATGATAAAGCCAACGTGCAGATTTGGAATTTGCTGATGTTTCAGATGTGGTGCAGCCGCTGGCTGTGATGTCATGAAGATACTTTATCATCATCGAACCATGGGGGATGGGGCCGAGGGGATCCACATCACCGAGATCGTCAACGCGTTTCGGGAGTTGGGGCATGAAGTCAAGGTGATATGCCCTAAAGCCGCACGCCGAGAAGCGGGGCTTGAGGCGTCTCATGCTAAGAAAGTTCATTCAGGCAGGGGATTTAGGACGTTACTTAAGCAGTCGGCCGAGTTGTTTTACAACGCGGTGACCTATTCGCGTGCACGATGGGGGATCAGGAAATTCCGACCTGCGTTTATTTATGAGCGGTATACACCACTGAATTTTGGAGGTGTTTTGGCGGCGAAGCATGCAGGGGTTCCGTTGATCCTCGAGGTCAATGCGACCTATGCCGGAAGCTTGGGTTGCGATATCGAGATGGCCTATCCAGGAGTCGCCAAGTGGGTAGAGCAGAAGGTGCTAAGATGGGCCGATGGCATCGTGGTCGTCAGCGGCCCATTGAAACAGTGCGTGCTAGAACGTGTGGGAGACCCGGACAAGATTGCAACCACGCCCAATGCGATTAATCTCAACAAAGTCCGTCAAATCGACCCGCTTCGTGAGAGAAAGCAGGTGCGAGAACGCTACGGGATTCAGCAGGGATACGTCGTTGGGTTTGTCGGTTCCATGCGGCGTTGGCATGGGTTAGATTTTTTGGCCGATTGCATACCGAAGATTTTGGAGCAACATCCCGATACTCATTTCCTGCTGGTCGGGACCGGCGAGATGGAATCCGAACTTCGAGAGATAGTCGCCCGCGATGGATTGGCATCGCATGTGACGATCACTGGTGCGGTGAGGCATGATGAAGTCTATTCGCTCATTGCAGCGATGGACGTTGGGCTCTCGCCCGATACTCCCCCGTACGCATCTCCGATGAAGTTACTTGAGTACATGGCTCTGGGGGCTGTACCGCTTGCACCGGATTATCCTCCCATCCGCGAGATCATCGAAGATGGCAAAACGGGTTTGGTTTTCAAGCCTCGGGATTCGGAATCGTTTATCGGCACCATAATTTATCTGGCTAGAAACGAACAAATTCGCTCACGGCTGTCGAATGCAGCTGGTGTCGAGGTACGGGAATGTAGAAATTGGGTTCGGAACGCGAACGAAATCATTGATCTTTATCATAGGGTGTCCTAACTGCAATAAATCAGTTTGGATTTCTTTGGACATTACAAGATGAGCGCAAACCCTTTTCGTCTTTTGAGCGTTTGTACAAACTTCCCAACTCTCAACCACCCAACGTTGGGACTGTTTGTGAAGAGGAGACTCGATGCAATCGCCAAGCACATTTCAGTGCGAGTTCTAAATCCTAAACCCTATTTTCCGTTAGTACGTCCCAGAAGGATGGATGAAAAGTTGCCGGGGGGCGATTGTTCGGTGGACATCCAGCCAATGTTTTACATCCCGAAAGTGGCGAATCACTGGAATGGCTTCTGGTTAGAGCGGTGTGTTGCCAAGTGGCTCTCAAAAATTCCATCGCAGGAACTTCGCAACTCCGTTTTAGATGCCCATTTTGGGTATCCAGAAGGTGTGGGGTGCTATCGAGTCGCACGAAAGCATCAGCTACCTCTGTTTATAACTGTTCGTGGGTTAGAGACAGAATTGATGAATGTTCCATCGATTAAACGACAAATGATGGAAGCTTACCACTATGCAACTGGAATCATTGCAGTTAGTGAATTTTTGAAAGAGATGTTGGTTGCCAATGGCGTTCCTAGCGAAAAGGTGACGGTCATTGGCAATGGCGTAGACTCGGAGGTGTACAGTCCGGGCAATAAGGAACTTTCCCGTCGGTTAATCGGAATCGAACCAGAGACGAGATTGGTCGTTGCTGTTGGAAACGTCCAGAGACGAAAAGGATATGACGTACTGATCGATGCATTAAAGGCCTTCGGCGAAACAAAAAGCTTAGTTTGTTCGATCATCGGCGGCGTAAATGAGAAGGAAACGCTGGAGCAACTGAAGGCTCAAGTAAGCGATTTAGGTTCACCAACCCAGGTGCGATTCCTCGGGCAGCAGACCCCCGATGTAGTTGCAGAGTGGTTGAGAGCATCCGATGTATTTGTATTGCCTACGCGGCGAGAAGGGTGCTGCAACGCGGTTTTGGAGGCGCTATCGAGTGGAACTCCTGTGATCTCAACACCCGCCGGAGATAATACGAAGTTCGTTGAGGATTACCGAAATGGATTCATTGTGCCATTCGAGGATTCCGCTTCACTTGCACGCGCTATCACAAAATCGCTAGACCTTGCATGGGATTCCAAGCTGATTTCGGATTCGGTTCGGGAACATACCTGGGATGGAGCGGCTGGAAAAGTCATTGAATACGTTGGAGCGCGAATGTCCCAATGATCAATAGAGTTTTTCAGCCAACGCGAACCATTTCCGTGACCGTTGACACCGAAGAGGAGGGGTTATGGGGAGGTGCCTATCCCGTCTTTAACTGCACGACTGAGAATCTCAAGGGTTTGCCTCGGTTTCAGTCTTTGTGCGAGAAGTACTCGATCCCCCCAACCTATTTGATCGATGCTCCAGTGCTTGAGAACGGGGTCGCTGTTGCCCAACTGAAATCCTGGCAAGACTCAGGGCGATGCGAGATTGGTGCTCACTGCCATCCGTGGTGCAACCCGCCGATCGTATCGAAGTCAGTGTCCAATAAAGAGAGTTATCTTTGCAATTTGCCGGAGGAACTGCAATTTGAAAAACTCAAATGGTTAACGGATGCCATCGCGGACAACTTTGGCAGGGCACCGACATCCTATCGTGCTGGCCGTTATGGTTTTAATCAGTCGAGTGTGAAACCTTTGGTGGATTTGAACTATCAACTCGATTCGAGCGTGTTACCTCACTACGATTATCGGGCATCCGAAGGCCCTAGTTTTCGAAGCCTCTCACGGAACGCATGTTTTGTTGGTGATCCCTCTGGAGCCAAGAAAATCATGGAAGTTCCAATTACAACCGGTTTTACGCGTAGCGGTGCGTACCGACGACGGCAAGCTATTCGGAGATGGGTGGAAACCCCGTTGGGACGCGCCACGAAATTGGCTGCGATCGCAAATCGACTTGGGATCTGCAGGCATGTAAAACTATCCCCGGAGGGGACCAGCCTTGCGGAACTCAAGGGGCTCGTCGAAAGTTCTTTGAAAGACGGATTAAACCAACTCGTTCTCATGCTACATAGCACCTCGTTGATGCCAGGGTTTTCACCCTACGCAAAAGATGCTGCGGGAGTTGAAGGTCTGTACCAGCGACTCGACGGCATTCTCGATTTCCTTACGAAAGAGCACCGGTGCATCGGTGTAGGACTATCAGAGATTCCTAAGTTGCTTCCCGCAAACTTGCCTGAAGTCTCCTTGGCATGAACCACGCTTTAAGCAATCCACGTTAGATGAAGATCACACAAGATCAAGTACTTGAATTCGCTCGCTGGACTGGGGATTGCAATCCCATCCACGTCGATCCGGTAGCTGCCAAGGAATCCGCGTTCGGTGGCAATATCTGCCACGGGATGCTGGTTCTCATCGAGTCGCTGTCGAATTGGGATCTGGATCTCGATCAGTTTCCCGCCCCATTGGCGAGTATCGATGTCCAATTCCGAAGCGAGGTTCGCCCCGGAACATCCACCCAAGTCCATTTCGCCCAGAACGATTCGGGTTTTACGGGTAAAGTTACTTCGAAAGACGCATTGCAAATGGAAGTCGCTGCTCGTTGGAGCGAATCGACTTCCAAAGCAAAGTCCACCGAGGGGCAAAACCAGGCCTTTTCCTGGATGCACTCGGCTAAATCCAGTGGGGTCGTGACCTCGATCAAAGAACAGCCGATGCCCTGGACGATCGATGATTTTCATTCAGGACAGGAAATCCTCGGTGTTCATCGGTTTGCCCATCATCAACCATCCGTCGAGAGCAAATTCAGCTTGGTCCAAGAACAGGTCTTCGGGCTTTGTAGTTTCATCGTCGGCATGAGAGTCCCTGGGCTTTCCTCCCTGTTTACGAAGCTCAAAGCCCAGTTCGTTGCCGAACCTGCAGCTACCGACGAGTTGCTGTATCGGTTAACCCTGCGCAGTTATGACGAAAACTTTCGCATCCTCGAGATGCAACTCGATGTGGCAACCGGAGCCTTGCAACCGGTAGCCACTTGCCAATTGGAATGCTATGTTCGGTTTCCCAAACTCGATCCCCAAATAGCGACTTACGATGGGGATGTATCTGAATTAGATAAGCAATCGATGTTTGGTAAGGTTGCTTTGGTTTGTGGTGCAAGCCGCGGATTGGGAGCCGAGATTGCCGCTGCCTTGGCCTCCGTAGATGGCACGGTCTACCTAGCAAGTCGAACGCGTTCTCAAACCACCGATCAATTGGTTGAGCAGATCGAGAAGCGAGGTGGGCAAGTCCACGTACTGCTTGGAGATGTTGGAGACCCGAAATGGTGCGAAAGTACAGCCCAGAGTATCGAAAAGA
>Ga0315902_10006316_pt1 | contig 16466 bp, 13 predicted proteins | sample LakEriMetagenome_9_FD_203523 | JGI IMG/M metagenome (GOLD analysis project Ga0315902, IMG submission 203523) | Freshwater fungal communities from buoy surface, Lake Erie, Ohio, United States - Buoy 12 MA117 | ecosystem: Environmental > Aquatic > Freshwater > Lake > Lake biofilm | place: USA...
TGGCAAGCCGCTGGACTCGCGGATCACTTGTGCGTGGGACGTCTCCACCAGCCAGCTGACGCCGGCCGTTCGCCGACGCTGTGCTGGCGAGGCGCAGCCGAGGCAAGCGTGGGGCGGAGCCCCGGCGAACGTGGGGCGTCAGCCCCATGGTGGAAGCGCGACAGGCAAACCCCCACGTCGATACCAAACGGCCCGTGGCCAACGGCAAAGCCCAAGCCGCTTGCCGTGGGTGACGATGAGGGCCGGTGCATTGGACCGGTGCAGCCAGGGTAGTGCCAGGGTAGGCCGGGTGGGTCGACGCGGTGATGACCAACACCGTCGAACCGCGTGGCAAGCGGCTGGACTCGCGGATCACCTGTGCGTGGGACGTCTCCACCAGCCAGCTGACGCCGGCCGTTTGCCAGAAGTCGGCAGCCGGACTGGTGCCAGACTCTCGAACCGGCTGAGACGAGACCGATTTTGCGGTCGTGAGAGGGGGAGACGTGCAGACCGGAGGTCTGCACGACATGATGCAAATCTCCCGGCGGTGGCGACAGACCGCAGATCGACGCAGGAAATTTGAAAAACGGCGTGAAGGGATAGCGCAGTTTACAGACCGGTCAAAGCAGAACCCTCACTCGGATCGGAGTGAGGGTTAGGACTGGGCAATGCCGTTGAGGAGGAGAGCGGGGGTGTGCAGACCTGGAGGTCTGCACCACTGGGGCGCACTCAGGCCCGCAGATTCCGGTCGTCGGCGTGCAGGTGCACGGGAATGGGCTGCAGTCCCTGCAGGGCGTAGGCGGCCTGGGTCGCCCGCTCGTGCTGGCGGAATTTGTACCAGATCAGTCCGCCCAGTCCGCCGGCCAGCGAGAAGGGAATCGCCAGCATGAACAGGATGCTCGCCTGGTAGGCGAACGGCAGCGACTTGTCTTCCTGGATCGACTGGTTGCACATCGGGCAGGCCGAGGCCAGGGACGGGAGACCGACCACCAGCAGGGCGAGGGTCATTGGCAGCACCACGCGGCGGAAACAGTTCATCTGGCAACTCCTCGATTCAACGAAGGCAGGAGACACATTCCCATCATCGACTGGCGATGCACTTCTCTTCCTCAACCGCAAACCGTAAGGGCAGCCAACAGACCCCCCTTCCGATTCACGCAACCCCCTCAGGCTCCCACGCCCGAACGGGGCAGGTGGTAAACCATCAGGTAAATGATAACACCTGTCACAGACACGTACAGCCAGATCGGAAAGGTGTACCGTGCCAGACGACGATGTTTCGCCCAGTTCCGCCGCCACGCATGCCAGACCGTCGTCAACGCCATCCCCGTTGCCACGGGTGCCAGCAGGATGTGTGGAATGAGGATGCACAAGTACAGCGGCTTCAGCGCCGGGGGACCCTGGTAGGGCTGTGAACTGTTCCCCGTGTAGTGCTTCAGAGCGAAGTGATAGGTGAGGTAGCACCCCAGGAAGACCGCCGAGGTGATCAGGGCTGACAGCATCATTGCGGCATGCGATTTCTGGTCCCCCCGCTTGATGAAGACAAAGCCCGACACCAGGCAGATGGTCGCCAGGGCGTTGAGCAGGGCATTCGTCGTTGGCAGCCGCAGGACCCAGCCGGGAATCTCGCGTCCCCCCGGCATGTCACTTCCCGCATCGGCCCCGGTTTCCGGTTCCTCCGTTGGTGGGGCATCGGTCGGCAGGGCATTCAACCGCTGTGCCTCGGCGGGTTCCATCTTCCCCTGCACCACCTTCTTGAGCCGGGCCATGTGCAGGTCATTGCGGGCGTTGTATCGACCAACCACGACCCCTTCGGCATTCACGTGCATGATCTCGATGCTGTGGATCACCTCGAAACCAGGCTGGGGATCTTCGGCATCATCGACGATCATCTTGAAGCTGTTGCGCACCAGGCCGAAGATCGTGGGCTTGTCTCCGGTCAGGAACCACCAGCGGTCGGGGTCGGCCCCCAGCTTGTCGGCATAGAACTTCAGGACCTCGGGAGTGTCGCGATCGGGATCGACGGTGAACGACACAAGCCGCAGCGGGATCTCCTGCGTGGCATCCTGCAGCTTCTTCATCTCGGAACTCACCAGGGGGCAGGGGCCGGCGCACTTGGTGAAGATGAATGCCGCCAGCCAGGGCTGACCGAGCAGGTCGGATTTGGTGACCTTGCGTCCCCGGCACTCTTCGAGTTCAAAGTCGGCGATGCCGGCGGGATCCCACTGGGGCAAAACGGGGTCGGCGGCCATCAGGGACGGGAGACCCCCGCCTGCCACAACCAGCGACAAAATGGCGAGAACGACCCCCATTCGCCCGAACTTGTGGAGCCGGGTGAGGGTGGGATGAATCAGCGACAGGCAGTACAGCTTCATGATTGGCCCGCTGGAGCAGGAAACCACACAGGGACCGGTGCGGTGACGATTGGAAGAATTGTAGACCACGGCTGCGACAGGGAAGGCTGGGACGTCGCGGGTTAGCGGGCGTCGGCCGAAGTGCGCTGACGGGCTTGCCAGACCGCAACGATGACACAGACCAGGGTCAAAGCGGCCGTGACCGCCAGGCAGAGCGCGAACCCGGGAAGTCCGGGGGTCACGGGAAGTGTGTTGGGCAGGTACAGCAACCGGCGCAGGCCGGCGACTCCGTAGGTGAGCGGGTTGAGCCGCATGATCCACGACAACCACCCCGAATCGGCCGGAGGGAAGAACGCCCCCGAGAGCAGCCACATGGGGAACAGGAACACGCTCATGATGGCGTGAAACCCCTGGGTCGAATCGAGCCGCCAGGCGAGCAGGAACCCCAGGGAGGTGAGGCCGACCGCCAGCAGGGCGAGGAACAGCAGGACCCAGAGAACCCCCGGGAACGAGTAAGACAGTCCCTGGGTCGGGGCGAGAGCGAGGAAGACCCCCGCCTGCAACCAGGCGATGGCCGCCCCCCCCAGCACTTTCCCGAGAACAATCGACAACCGGGAGACCGGGGCGACCAGCACCCCCTGCAGGAATCCCTCCCGGCGGTCTTCGATGACCGAGATGGTGGCGAAGATCGCGGTGAACAGCACGATCATCACGGCGACCCCGGGGAAGAAGTACTGCTGGTACGTCAATCCGGCCGGGGCCCAGTCGGGGGGACTGAAACTGCCATGCAGCCCGGCCCCGAAGAGGATCCAGAACAACACCGGCTGGGCCACCGCACCGATGAGGCGGGAACGCTGCCGGAAGAACCGCACGAGCTCGCGTCCCGCCAGGGCCCGCACCGCGTTCCAGGAGAGCAGGGGAGTGGTGGCGGCCCCGGGAAGTGAGACCGGGGGAGTGGTGGTCAGGGCCGGGAGATTCATGGATTACTCATTCCAGAAACGGTGGCCTGTCCGTTCGACAAACACATCTTCGAGCGTGGGGCGGGCCAGCGAGACCGCTTCAATGCGTGGGCCAAACGCGTCGAGCACGTGTCCCAGCAGCGAGTGGTCGTTCTGGGCGTCGATGCGCAGTTCTCCTCCGACCTGGCGGACAGAAACGCCGAACCGGGCGGTGATGTCGGCCGCGAGGGTTTCGGGCTCGGTCCCGCGGATGGTCAGGCAGTCTCCTCCCAGCGAGCGGCGCAGTTCGGCCGGGCTCCCCTGGGCGACGATGCGGCCGTGGTCGAGCAGGGCCAGGTCGTCGCAGCGCTCGGCCTCTTCCATCAGATGCGTCGTGCAGATGACCGTCACACCCGACTCATCCCTCAGCGAGGCGAGGTATCGCCACAGGTCGAGTCGGGCCCCGGGATCGAGCCCGGTGCTGGGTTCATCGAGCAGCAGCAGTCGGGGGGAATGCAGCAATCCCTTCGCAATCTCGACCCGGCGGGCCAATCCGCCCGAGAGCGACTCGACCTTGTCGCGGGCCCGCTCGGAGAGTCCCAGGCGGGCGAGCAGTTCCTGGATGCGGGAGGCCAGCGTGTTTCCCGAAAGTCCATACAGCCGGGCGTGGCAGGCGAGGTTTTCAAACACCGAAAGCTTGCGATCGAGGCTGGGGGCCTGAAAGGTGACACCGATTTGCCGACGGATGGCGTCGGCCTGGGACAGCACATCGAGACCGAGGAGACGGATCGATCCCTGCTGCAGGGGGAGCAACGTTGAGATGAGGCGGAAGAGGGTGGTCTTGCCACCCCCGTTGGGACCCAGCAGGCAAAACAGCACGGCCGGCCGAACCTGGAACGACACGTCCTGGAGAGCGGGCTTGTCTCCATAACGAAAAGACACCCCCGAAACGTCGACAGCCGGCGACAGGAGGGTCGACGGCTGTGCGGACATGGGGGTGTTTCCAGGAGTTCCGGGGGGAGGACCCCGGGAGACCGAGTCGATTTCGATCAGTGCTTCTCAGCAGGCTTCGCTTCGCCAGCCGGGGCGGCATGGGCCGCGTCGCCATGGGTTGCCTCACCATGCGCGGCCTTCTCGAGGGCCTGCTGTTCGCGGTACGCCTTCTGTTGGGGGTTCTGCGGGTCGTAATACTTGAAGGCAATGTCGGGAGCGAGGGCGGCGGGGACCGCCAGCGCCAGGATCACCGTCGGGGCCAGCAGCACCCACTTCCAGGCTCCCTCAAACTTGAGGTGCATGAAGTACATCATCACGTACATCGCCTTCAGGCTCGCGACCACGAGCACGATCAGCCCCACCAGCAGTTTGCCGATGGTCCCCCCCGCCATGTCGGCGATCACCGAGGCGATCGTCAGCAGGCAGAGGATGAAGAAGATCGCCATGTAGTTGGGATGCGCATGGTGCGCTCCCGTCTCGTGCGATCCGGTGGAGGGGGTGGCGTGCGACGAAGTCATGGCAGTCAGCCGTCGTATTCAGGAAATGAAAGAACCGCAGTCCCAACCGCCCGTGTCCCTGCAGAGACGTCGGGTCAGTCTCCCGGGTTCGCTTCAGATGATGTACAGCAGGGGGAACAGGAAGATCCAGACGAGATCCACAAAGTGCCAGTAGAGGCCGGCGTTTTCGACAAACAATTCCTGGTCGGGACCGAGGGTGTTGGTCAAACCGCGCCAGAGCAGCATGCCGAACATGAGCATCCCGATCAGCACGTGGACCGCGTGGAACCCGGTCATCAGGAAGTAGATCGAGGCGAAGGTGTTGCCGTACACAATCACGTGGGGATCATGCACGCCGTTGAAGATGTTGGCGAACTGATCGCGGAAGAGTTTCTGGTCCTCCACCGGGACCCGCTGCTCGAGTGCGGCGAGTTCCCTGGACTTGGAGGCCTCGATCACCGTCTTTTCACGTTCGTCGTGGGTTTCGAGTTCCTCGGAACGGCCGCTGAACAGTTCTTTGAGGGCGGCGAGTTTGCCCCGCGATTCGAGCAGGGTGATGTTCCCGGCCCGCAGTTGTTCCTTGAGGGGGGCATAGGCGGCTTCCACCCGTCCCACCAACGCCAGTTTCTCGGTCAACGCCTTCTGCTGGGCTTCGAGATCGCTCTTCTTGCCGGTTCCCAGGGCGAGGGCCGACTTCACCTTTTCCAATTCACTCCGCAGGGCCAGCCCGCCAGCCGCCCCGTCAAGTTCGCGGACCAGTTTGTCGCGGGCCCCTTCCTGCGACTCGGCCACGTGACCGGGGAGAATGTCGTGCTGGATCTTGCCGGCATACTCGACGCTCTTGATCCCGAGGAAGACACAGGCCAGCGCGAGGGTCAGACCCAGGAACTTGGTGGCCTTCTGGTAATTCCTGAGGCTCATGGCCTCGTGGGCCAGCACCACCGAGACGCTGGAACAGATCAGCACGAAGGTGTTAATCGCACCCAGGGCGACACGGATATGCGTGACGTTGGGGTCGGTCGGCCAACCGGGTGAACCCCACCGCAGCACAATATAAGTGCCAATGAACGCGGTGAAGAACATGATTTCCGTCCCCAGGAACAGCCACATTCCCAGCTTGCCGTTGGGAATGGGCACACCCATCTTCAGCGTCGGGGCGTGGCCTGGGGAGTGAGTGCCGTGTGTCATGGTCGGATCAACGTGTCAGGAAATCGGTTCAGGAGAGGCGAGGCCACTCACGAAAGCAGTTGGTAATGGTCCCACACCAGCAGAGCCAACAGCACCGGCAGGTATACCAGTGACGTTCGCAGCAGGCTGCGGGCGGTCTCGCGGTCTTCCGCCAGGGCGAACCGCAGAGAGGCCCAGGCGTACCAGAGACTCAGGGCGAGGGCACCCACCAGGTAGAGTCGGCCAGACAGCCCGAACCACGAGGGAAGCAGGCTGAGTGGAACCAGGGCCACGGCATACGCCAGGGCCATCATCCCGGTGACCCGCGGAATCTCGTGACGGGAGGGGAGCATCTTCAATCCCGCCCGGCTGTAGTCTTCCCGGTAGATCCAGGCGATGGCCAGGAAGTGCGGGAACTGCCACAGGAACTGGATCGCGAACAGCGTGAAGGCGGAAACATCGAGTTCCCGGCCAGCCGCCAGCCACCCAAGCACCACGGGCATCGCTCCCGGGACCGCGCCGATGGTGGTCGCGAGTGGCAACTGGCGCTTCAGCGGTGTGTAGACAAAGACGTAAAGGACCAGTGTCACAGCCGACCACACCGCCGTCGGAACATTGGTCGCCAACAGCAGCCATCCCAGACCAACAGTCGCGGTGGTGACGCCAAACAGGGTCGCCTCAACGGTTCCAAGGCGACCGGCGGGGAGTGGCCGACGGGACGTGCGGCGCATCAGGGCGTCGGTGCGGCGTTCCAGCACCTGGTTGAGCGCACTCGAAGCGACCGCCACCAGGCCGATGCCCCCCAGGGCAGGCAGCAGCGGCGCTGCCTGGTACCCGTCGGCCAGACCGAGGAAGTAGCCAGCGGCCACCACCAGCAGCGACATGACGGCAATGCGCGGCTTTCCGAGGACGATAAAGTCGACCAATCGCCGGCTCAGAGGGAGTCCCTGCACGTCGCCGGGCAGTGACCCGGACGGCGTTGCCAGTTCGGGAGTGGCGAGCGACGGAGGCACAAGGGACGGGGGGGCAGAAACGGTACTCATACCGCACCTCCCCGGGCGATCACCGTCGTCGGGCGCGGGTTGGCCCCCGTCTCGGTTGCAGGAGCCCAACTGAGTGTCCCCGTTTGTTGACCCACCCATCGCAGGCGGAAGATTCGCAGGCTCAATACAGTGATGGTGGCGAACAGGGCCATGCCATTCAGCACATGCAGGGTGCGGAACGCAACCTGCTCGGTCGAACCAGCCACCGCCACACGATCGTTGAACCCATACTTGGTGATCCAGGCACCCGCGCCCAGGGCCAGTTGCAGCAGCATCACCACCCCGGCCAGCAGAGAGGGTCCACGCAGCCAGGAGTGTCCTGATGCGGCAGCCGTCACGGCCAGCATGATCACCAGGAGCCCGGCCACGAACGCGAAGACCAGGTGCTCGATGAGCGCCTGGCCCTGGTGCCGAACCAGTCCCCCCAGCACGTACTGGACATAGATGGCGATCCAGGTCGCTGCCGCCAACCAGGCGACCGAGCGGCCCGGGTTTCCGACAGCGGTGTCATCGGCGACCGAGCGCCATCGACGACTGGTGACCACAGCCACGCCCCACATAAGGGCGAAGACCAGGGCGGCTGTCGAGCCATGGACAAACGCCAGGCCACGGGAATTGAGAGCATCGCGAACAACACGCTGGCCCCCCAGCAGCCCCTGCCCAATCACCGCCAGCAAGACTGCATACCCGAGACGCCGAACCCACCGACGTTCATCGAGCCAGTGCAGGGTCAGCATCAGCACGACACTGGCCAGACCAATCAACGCGCCTCCCAAGCGGTGGCCGTGTTCCAGGAACTTGGCACCGGTGGAGGAGAGCCACGGATACTGCAACATTCCGTGGCCGTCCGACGTCGGCCAGTCGGGAAAAGCCATCCCGGCGTTGGTCGTGGTTGTCTGGGCCCCCAGGATGATGGGCGCAAGCGCCGTCAGTGCCGTGCAGACGGCGACGACGTGCGTCCAGCGGGTGGGGGAGACAGAGACGGACACCGGAGGAGCCTTTTAGTGATCGTGGGGAAGATCGTCGGCGTCGATGTGACGATCCTCGTTCGGCAGGTAGGTGGTCTGCAGCAGGTAGTCTTCTTCCACCAGTGGCGAGCTGTACTCGTAGGGGCCCCGGTAGACCACGGGGACCGAGGTGAAGTTCCCGTGTCCCGGAGGAGAGGGAGCCGTCCATTCGAGTCCGTTGGCATTCCAGGGATTCTTCCCGCACTTCTTCCCCTTGAACATGCTGTAGAAGAAGTTGAACAGCAGGATGAACTGCGAGAAGCCCATCAGGATCGCGAAGTAAGTCATGCCCTGGTTCAGCGGACGCAGGTGCTCAAAGACCGGGTACTGGTACGGGTCGGCCAAGCGGCGGGGGAAACCGGCGATCCCCAGCAGGTGCATCGGGAAGAACGTGCCGTTGAACCCGATGAAGGTCAGCACGAAGTGCAGCTTGCCGAGCCTCTCGCTCATCATCCGGCCGAACATCTTCGGGAACCAGAAGTGAATCGCACCGAAGACACCGAACAGCGTCGCTCCGAAGAGCACGTAGTGGAAGTGGGCGACGATGTAGTAGGTGTCGTGGAAGTAAATGTCGGTCGGAACCGAGGCCATCCAGATCCCCGACAGCCCTCCGACCACGAACATCGACACGAAGGCCACGGCGTTGACCATGGGAGTGGTGAACTGGATGTTGCCGCCCCACATGGTGCCGAGCCAGTTGAAGGTCTTCACGGCTGAGGGGAGGGCGATCATCATGGTCGAGACCATGAAGGTCATCCCGAGGGCCGGATTCATGCCGCTGGTAAACATGTGGTGGCCCCACACGATGAAGCCCAGACCGGCGATCGCCGCCATCGAGTAGACCATCGGGCGATAGCCGAAAACCGGCTTGCGGCTGAAGCAGCTGATGATGTCCGACACCATGCCCATCGCGGGCAGCAGCATGATGTACACGGCGGGGTGCGAGTAGAACCAGAAGAGGTGCTGCCAGAGCAGCGCCTGACCACCACCGACGGTCGCGGGAGCGTTGTTGACCACCAGGCCACCCGGGACGAAGAACGTCGTTCCCAGTGTGCGGTCAAATACCAGCATGAACCCGGCAGCGGTCAGCACCGGCAGGGCGAACGCCTGCAGAATGGCGGTGATGAACATCGCCCAGATGGTCAACGGCATCCGGAACAGCGTCATGCCGGGGGCCCGCATGTTGATGATGGTGGTCATGTAGTTGACCGAACCCATCATCGACGAGACACCAACGCAGGTCACCGCCAGCAGCCAGAGGGTCTGCCCCATGCCCGAGGCAGGTGCCGAAGACTGGATGGCCGACAGGGGGGGATACGACGTCCAACCACCGGAAGCGGCCCCTCCTTCGACGAAGAAGCTGGCCCCGAACAGGAAGATCGCCGGCCACATGAACCAGTAGCTCAACATGTTGAGCACCGGGAAGGCCATGTCGTCGGCCCCGATCTGCAGCGGGATCAGGAAGTTCCCGAACGCCCCGGCGAGAATCGGAATGATCACCAGGAAGATCATCACGGTGGCATGCATCGTGAACAGCATGGTGTAGAACTCGGGGGAGATCCCGGCCCCCTGGGCACCGAAGATCAGCCGGCCGAAGATCGGCAATTCCCGCCAGGGGAAGGCGAGTTGCCACCGGACTCCCAGCGCCAGGGCCCCACCCACCATCAGCATCAGCAGCGTGGTGATGAGGAACTGGATCCCGATCACCTTGTGATCGGTCGAGAAGACGTATTTGCTGATGAAGCCCTGCTCATGGTGAGCGTGATGACCGTGGCCATCATCGTGCCCGTGCCCAGGCAGGGTTCCGGTGGTAGGTGTCAGTGTGCTCACAACTCGTCCTCGATCGGTTGTCGTGACTGGAACTTCGTCACGGAAACGCCCGCCAGGGGCGCCCCACTCATCCGGCGGCTCCCGCAGGGGAACCGCCACAGCGCTGGTTGGTTACTCGGCCGCCGCTTCGCGGTAGCCGTCGTCGTTCTGTGACTGCTGCAACTTCTGCATGTAGGCGTCGAAGTCGACCTGCGACTGGGCCGTCAGTTGCCCCCGCATCTTGTAATGACCCCAGCCGCACAACTCGGCACACACGAGGTCATAAACCTTCGGCTCGTTGGCATGGAACCAGACTGGAATCACCAGCCCGGGGACCGCGTCCTGCTTGACCCGCAGATGCGGCAGGAAGAACGAGTGCAGCACGTCTTCGCTGCGCAGCTTGATCACGACTGGCTTGCCAGCCGGGGTGTGCAGATCGTTGACCGTGTAGAGATCGTCTGCCTGGGGAGTGTCTTGCAGAACCTTCCCGGGTGCGGGGTACCGAATCCGCCATTCAAACTGACGGGCGGTCACCTCGGCCACTGGGTTGGCCATGGCGTCCTGGTCAAACCGGGACTTCATGCGATACGCGGCCCAGACATCCATCTGGTAGAGGGCGATGAAGAGCAGGATGCCGGCGGGGACGATGCTCCAGACGACTTCCAGGGTATGGCTGCCGTGCTGGTACAACGACTTCTTCCCGGGAACCTCGCCGAACTTCCAGAGGATGTACCCGAGCGCGAGATGCACGCCGATGAACGTCACCCCGGTGATCGCGAGGATCAGGTAGAAGAGGTCATCGATCTGTTGTCCCAGCGGTGACGCTGCAACGCCGGGGAACCACCAGCCCATCGACGGACCGATGTAGAAGAAGACCACCGCCAGGATGGCCGCCACGCTGAAGAACAAACACCACAGACGATTCACGGGATCAACCTCTGCTCAGTCAGGCTGGAGCGAAGTGTTCACTGGGAGGGACTGGTCAGCAGCGACCGGTCCCTACCGGCTTGCGGTTTCGGGAACTGCCTCGGCCCCGGCCACATCCTCGGCCATGGGAGCAGTTCCGTCCTGGTAGGGAATCGACAACACGTAGTTGACGATGTCCCAGATCTGTTCATCTTTGAGAGTCTTGCCGAACCCAGGCATCGGGGTTCCATTGATCCCCTGGTGCACGCGTCGGTAAATGTCAACCGGCCGACGTCCGAAGCGGTACACACCGCGGGTCAGATTCCGGGGCATGATCACGTTGCCCCAGGCATCCCGCAGGCCAGGCTGATCGTAGTTGCGGGCTGGGCTGGCACCGTCGATCGCCGAGAACTGCTCGGTCTGGGGGCCATCGCCACGCCCAGCCGGTCCGTGGCAATCGCTGCACTTGTTCTCCTTGGAGAGATACAGCGCCCGGCCACGGGCGATCGACTCGGCATCGGCCACACTTCGCTTGGACTGCGGAACGACCAGGTTCTCGGGATTGTTCGATTCATTCCAGAAATCGACCACATCCTTCGCCTTCTCGGCCACGGTGTCGGTCCACGACGACTTCACCTCGGCGAGCAGTTCATCGCGAACCGCATCGAGCGTGATCGTCTTGTCTTCGGCCTTTTTCTCGCGATAAGTCCGCTCCAGATCGGAACTCTTGAGTCCCACCTGGGCCAGCTCAATGGCCAATCCCTCTTCGATCTCGCCCCGCATGCTCAGCCACCGGACATAGTCGACGATCAGGTCCAGTTGTTCTTTGCCGAGCAGGGCGAATGAAGGCATGTACGTTCCCGGGATTCCTTCTTCGAGAATCCGCATCAGGTCGTCGTGGGTGGGGCGGGTGCCCCCAGCGGTCGACTTGAACTTGAACTTCCCCTGGCGGTAGTCGCGGGGGCGGGGATTGAGGAACCGGGCGGTCGGACCATTGCCGTCACCCGCCACACCGTGGCAGTGCAGGCAGTGCACCATGTACAGGTCACGACCATCCTTCAAGCGCCAGCCGTCGAGTTGACGGTGCGCCGCGTCGGCCCCGGCAATGGCCTTGCCGTAGTCAATCGGCAGTTCCTGCCAGGCAACCAGGTTGTTGGGGGTGCCGAAGTTTTCGACAAGCGCCTCGGTCACCAACTGCTGAGCCGCCGGCGTGAGGGCCGTCGTCTTGGCATTGAGGGCGAACTTCGGTTCGGGGGGCTGGCCACATCCCGCGAGGGCGAGAGTGAGACCACAGACAGCGAGAGACAGGCTGGAAGACCGCACGTCAGTCACCTTCCGGATGGAATCGGTCCGGGTGGAACAGGCAGGAAGCACCCCCCGGCAGCCAGTAGGCTCCCGGGGGGCAAACTCAAAACCACACTACTTCGTCAGCGAAACAACGACGCTCTTGGGCTTGGGGCCCTCGAAGGTCGCGAACTGCTTCGCACCGTACTTCAGATCAACCGACTTGCTCTCGCCAGCCTTCACTTCGACGACCAGCTTCTTGTCGAGGTAGCCCTTCTTTTCGTGCCAGACGGTGAACTCGTGCTTCCCGGCGGGGAGGCCTTCAATCTCGAACTTCCCGTTGGCGTCGGAAACGGCCATGAATGGATGGTCCAGGATCAGGTGATAAGCCTTCATCCAGGTGTGGAAGTCGCACTTCACTTCGATCGGCAACTTCTCGGCCTTGCCGTACTTCAGCTCGATTCCCTTCCGGTCATTCGGGGAGACTGTCTGGTTGAAGCCGGGGTTCCGCAGGGGGAAGGTATGGGTGTTGTGCGGAACCGAGTCGTCCGACATCACCCGCACCGTCTGTCCCGCCTGAATGCACAGGCCGTGGGGCAGGAACTTGCAGTTTTTCTGGTCGAAGACGAGTTCCTTCTCGGGCTTCCCGGCCTTGAAACCGGTGGGGGCCTTGGGAAGGAACACGAAGACGTTGGCAATTCCCTTGTTTTCGGGGTTCACCACGAGTTCTTCGTTGATGATTTCTTCATTGGCACCGCAGACCGCAGGGTCCTTGGTGGCCTGTCCCTTCGCCACCAGAGGGGCGAGGGCTTTGAAGTCATCGCTGAAAGTGACGCTGCCGGTCACCTTGCCACCATCCGCAAACGCCACCGCGGCTTCCGCCAGGGCCGGGGCAACCGCCTGGGTGGCCACCACCGTCTGCACAGGATGCAGACCCTGAGCCTCCGCCGACTTCGGCGGGGTCAGGACGAACGAGACCGCTCCGGCCAGGAACAGGCTGTAACAGCCCATCCAGGCGGCGGTCCGCCAGAAACGCTTGGAATTCAGAGACATCAGTGCTTCTCCCGTTGTGTCACTTGGATTTCTCCCCCCTGGCGGAGCCGCTCATAGGCCACCGCAGGCAAAGGAGCTGGAACCGCCGCGAACTTTGCGGGGGCGTAGCTCAAATTCTTCTCCGTGTCGCCGTCGACCGCAATCTCCACCACGATCTTCCGCTCCAGGAAGCCCCCGGAAGCCGACTCATGCCACACGTTGAACGTGTGCTTCCCGGCGGGGAGGCCGTCAATCTTGAACCTTCCATCCGCGTCGGTCACCGCGAAGTACGGATGATCGACCGGGAAATGATACGCCTTCATCCAGGCGTGGTAGTCACAAACGACCTTCACGGGTGTCGCTTCCGGCTTGGTATACCGGCATTCGACCCCCTTGCGGTCATTCGGCGAAATGGTCTGGTTGAACGTCGAATTCCGCTTGGGATCGGTATGCGTGTTGTGCGGGATCGGGTCGTCCGAGAGCACCATCAACGGCTGGCCGATGCGGAACGCCACCACGCGCGGGAAAAACCGGCACGCTTTCTGGTCGAAAATCGCCGGCTCCTTGGGGGGAGTCGCCAATTCCGGCTTGATCGTGGCGGGTGCCTTCTCGAGGAAGATCACCGCGTTGGCGATTCCCTTGTTCGCGGGATTCACGACCAGGACTTCGTCGATCCCATCTCCGACGGCGCAGATGGCCGAATCCTTGACCGACGCGTCGCCGGCCGAGAACAGCTTCTTGACCGCCGGAACGTCACCCTCGAACGAGATCACGCCGTGCAGATTGCCATAACCGGCCACTGCTGCCGCCGCCGTTCCCTCACCCCCGCTCTCGGCCCCGGCAGAGCTGCCGGCCTTCATCCGCACCTCCACATGGTGCAGTTCGGGACAACCGGTGAGCAGGGTGAGACAGGCCAGGCCGAGCCCGGCACGCGACAAACGAGCCATCGAGTTCAACAGCGGACTCACTTCGTATCCTCCACCTTGGCGGGCTCGACAGCCGGGGGGGCCGCGGCGGCGGCTGCGGCAGGGGCCGCTGCCGGTGCTGCCGTCGGCTTGCCGGTCTTTTCCAGCATCCGCAGGTAATTCATCAGGGCATCCCGCGACGCAACCGACTGCAACTGGCCGTCACCACCAAACAGTTCGGGGAACTGCTGCTTGCCAGCCGGGAAGTTCTGGGGCATCGAGGTGTAGGGGGTGATCCACTTCGGATTGTAGACCCACAATTCGACCCAGTCGGGCTGCAGCCGGTTGTAAACCCCTTCCAGGTTCGGACCACGCACGACCTTGGTCGGGTCACCCGCCACGAATTCTCGACCACCCACCGAGTGGCAGCCAGCGCACAGCCCCGTGGGGGGAGCCATGGTCACCAGGTCCCAACTCTGCTTGAGGTAGTTGGCATGGGCCGACTCCATCTTTTCGAGGTAGCCCGGGTCCCGCTGGGGAATCGGCTGGTAGGGGAACGGAGCCCCATCGACCGCCGCAAAGTAATTGGCGAGGGTCTGGGCTTCCTGATCGCTCAGCGAGAATTGGGGCATCCGCAGCAGTGGCGTGTACCGGATCTTGCCCGGGTTCTTCAGGAACGAGTAGAGCCAGGGGGTCTGCACCTTGACCCCCTCCTTGTAGAGGGGCGGAGGGGCCATCTGCCGGGCCTTCGAACGGTCGAGACCGCGATCATTGGCCATCGAATGGTTTGTGAGCCACTCGGCAAACTCCCCACCACGACCCTTCGTGGTCGCGATCTGCTTGAGGGCCGGGACCAGCATGCGGCTGCTGGGGACCTGGACCTTGTTGCCCACCTGCAGGGTCTCCCACAGGTCATAGCCGAATTCCTGGTCGGCCGGATCGTCTTCCGGATCGGGAACCGAGTTGACCAACGCTTTGAACTTCACCAGCAGTTCGCCCGGGATTTTCCCCGGACCAACCAGACCATTCACCGGAGGCTTGAGCTTCATCAACGCATCAAACGCCTGCGGATGATCGACCGGGGCGCTCTCGACGATGGCGAGGGTCTCGACGAACGGCTGAAACCGCTTGTGGAAGGCCTCGACCCCCGCATCCGGTACGGAGGCCCGCAGGCGGTCGTGCAGAGCCAGCAGCACATCGGTCGGAATGTGAACAGGGGGCTTCGCCTCGCTCGCGGCCTTGATTCCCTTGGTGATCGATTCCAGTTGGGCCAGATCAACAGTCGCCAAGTCGACGGGATCCACATCGCGGGCATAGATTCGGCTGGGGGTCTCCTCAAGGTACTCCTTCAGGGGGTTCCACCAAAGGAACTCCTTCAGGGCGTTCCGCCGGCGGTCACCGATGGCGAAGGTTTCGACAAACGGCAGGAATCGCTTGTAGAAGGCCTCGACCTCTGCATCCGGGACGTCCGCCCGCAGGCGGTCGTGCATAGCCAGGAGTGCGTCGGTCGAAATGCCAGCGGGTATCGCCTCGTTTCCGACCTTGATTCCCCCGGTGATCGATTCCAGTTTATCGAGATCGACCTTCTCCCAGTCGGAGGTCCGCTCGAGGTCCTGCGGGTCCTTCAGGGACTTCAGAAACTTCTTCAGGGCATCCCACCGGCTGACACCGGTCAGTTCAAACGCTTCGCCCGCCGTCAGCTTCTCTTTCTGCTCATCGGACAGATCGAGTCGGAATTCACCCGCATTGGCCGCGTAGGTGATCTCCGGCAGTTCGAGCATGTGACAGCCGGAACAATTGAACTTCGTGATCAGCTTCTCGCCCTCGATGCGGGCCTTGGCGGCCCCCTTGGGCTGATAGACATACTCGCGGGCGGGAGGTTCGGCAGTCAGGCCGAGGACGAAGGTGGCGACCGCCTCAATGTCTTCCTCAGTGAACGGGAACCGGGGCATCTTCAGGCGTTCATCGAAGCCCTTGGTCTCAACCTTCTTGTAGTCGTAGCTGCGGGGTTCCCGCAGTTTCTGCCACAGGAAGCCGCCCCGGCCATGATGGTTGATCTGGTCGACGTAATAGGCCGCCGACAACTCCTTGTCAGCCGCCTCGGCCGAGGGGAACCGGCCATTGATGCCATCGTCCACCGCCTTGGCGACCCGATCCATCGTGCTGGAGCCGTCCTTCTCACCCTTGTGATGCAGGTACTCTTCGATGTGCTCGAGAGCCAGCTTGGAGGGATCCTTGCGGCCCCAGTCCTGCAGGGCGGTTCCGATGGGACGTGCCTTTTCGAATCCGGGGATGTCATGGCAGCCAAAGCAGCCGTACCGGGAAATCGTCCGCCGTCCGATGTACCGCAGCAGGGCCTCATCGGTGAGTTCACCCTCGGCCAATTCGATTTCGTCCGGCTTGATCGGGGCGAGCTTCAGACGCTCGGCCTCCACAGTCGGGTACTTCTTCTCGGCCATGACTTTCTCAACGGTCTCATTCGAGAGAACCTTGACGAGGTTCATTCGCACGAGGGCGTCGAGCGCCTTGTCGAGCTTGACCTTCACCTTGCG
>Ga0315902_10006317_pt1 | contig 16455 bp, 12 predicted proteins | sample LakEriMetagenome_9_FD_203523 | JGI IMG/M metagenome (GOLD analysis project Ga0315902, IMG submission 203523) | Freshwater fungal communities from buoy surface, Lake Erie, Ohio, United States - Buoy 12 MA117 | ecosystem: Environmental > Aquatic > Freshwater > Lake > Lake biofilm | place: USA...
TCGGCGATGAGCGCCGGCGTGCCGGGCGACTGCAGCGCGGCGAGGATGCCGCCGGCGCGCTTCGGGTCGGCGGCGATGCCGTCGAAAGCGGCGGCGAGCCGCGCACCGAACTCGTCGGCGGAGACGCGTCCCGATGCCGTGCGGATGCCGGTCGCCGGCACGTAGACGGTCTGCGGCGAGGTGCACATCTGCGCCGAGAAGAGACTCATGGTCGTGGCGAGACTTTTGATGACCGGATCGAGGTCCTCGACCGACTCGACCACGACGGTGTTCACGCCCGAGGTCTCCGAGTAGCAGAGCGCCGGGAAGGCGTTCGCCTCCACCCATGAACCGAAGCGGGCGCTGCCCGTGAAATCGACGATCGCGGTGCGCGGGTGCTTGACGAGCAGCTTGCCGAGCGGCTCGGCGGCCGTGTCGAGGCAGAGCGTGACGAGGTCGGGGCTGAAGCCCGCCGACGCCAGCACTTCGCGGCAGGCGCGGACGGCCAGCGCCATCGGCAGCACCGCGGTGGGATGCGGCTTCACGATTACCGGGTTGCCGGTCGCGAGATTGGCGAACATCGCGGGGTAGGCGTTCCAGGTCGGGAAGGTGGCGCAGGTGAACACCACCGCCACGCCGCGCGGAACCAGCCGGTAGCGCTTCTGCAGACGCAGCGTCGCCGAACCGAAGCGTCGTTCCCACAACGCCTCGCGGGTCACGGCGGCCATCGCGGTCTGCGCATACACCAACGCCTCGACACCGCGGTCGAGCGCGTTGGTGCCGCTGCCGGCGTAGCTCATGAGCGCGCCTTGACCTGCGGTGTGCATCACGGCAGCCGCCGACTCGAACACCCGGTCGTAGAGACGGTCGACGATCTCCATGCAGACGCCGAGCCGCGTCTCGGGCGTCGCCTGCGCCCACGACGGCATCGCACGCGCCGCCGCGGCATAGAGCGCGTCCGGGTCGGCGCGCGGATAGTCGATGCCGAGCGGCTCGAGCGTGTACGGCGACACCTCGCCGAGCGCTTCGCTGCCGAGCCGACCGATGCTGCCGGGCTGGTCGATGTGGAACGGCCGGCCGAGCGCCGCCTCGAACGCCGCGCGACCGGTCTGCGCGGCCACCTCGCCGCCGCGATGACGGTCCGGCGTCTCCGGGAACAGCGAGAAGTAGCCGCGCTCCCGACAGGCGCGCGCCGCGTCGGCGAGCGACGATCCGTGCTTGGCGAAGAGATCCTGGGTCATCTCGTGCTCCGTCGGCCGGCGGGACGCCGCGCGGGCGGGCGTCGCCATTCGAGTTCATGACGGCGGATGCCGCCCGGCGTGCGCTCCTCAGCGGAGAGGATCAGCCGTCGGCCGACGAGCCGCGCATCCCGCCATTGACGCGAACCGACGAAGGCGGGGTTGAGCGCGACGGTGACCTCATGCTCGACCCGCGGGCCGGCCGTCCCGGCGACCAACCGCCAGCGGCCCGCATAGCTGAAATAGCCGTCGAAAGCGCCCGCACGCTCGCGCAGCGTGGCGTCGCGCGGGTTGGGACGCGCGAAGGGCGCGCGGTCCCCGGCCATGATGCAAGCGCTCATGCAACCGTCATGGGTGTAGAGCAGCAGACCGCTGGCGCCCGGACCGAAAGGCTCGGTGACGCGACCGTCCTCGTAGGTGATACGCCAAAGATGGTAGGCCCAGGCGCCGGCGATATCGGCGGGCTTCACCGTGCGTCCCATGCTCAAGCCTCCGCCCCGAACGAGGGCAAAGCCACCGCCGCGCGGTATCCGGCTTCGTAACGCGCCACGATCGCCTCGACGGGCTCGATGGTGCGCACCGGATCGACGCCCTGCCCGGCCGACCAGATGTCCTTCCAGGCCTTCACCTGGTCCTGCGTGCCGGCGAGATCCATCTTGGACTTGCCCTGCAGGTTGTCGGGGTCGAACCCGGCCGCGACGATGCTCTCGCGCATGTAGTAGGCCTCGGCGCCGGAAAAGACCTTGGTGAGCACGAGGTCCTCGAGCGAAGCACGCGTGACCATCTCCTTGTAGCGCGGCTGCGCCATGCTCTCCTCGGCGACGATGAACGGCGTGCCGACGTTCGCGAGGTCGGCGCCCGCGACCTCGGCCGCGCGCACCGCGGCGCCCGTGCCGATCGCACCCGACAGCACGATGACGCCATCAAAGAATCCGCGCACGGCGTCGATGAAGGCGAAGGGCGAGATCTTGCCGGTGTGGCCGCCGGCGCCCGCGGACACCAGCATGAGACCGTCGACGCCCGCAGCCGCGGCCTTGCGCGCGAAGGCCAGCGTGCTGACATCGGCGAACACCTTGCCGCCGTAGGCATGCACGCGCTCGATCGCGGGGATGGGACTGCCGAGCGCGGTGATGACGAGCGGCGGCCGATGCCGCGACACGAGGTCGAGCTCCGCGGGCAGACGCTCGTAGGAGCTGTGCGTGACGAGGTTCAGCGCCCAGGGGCCGAGGTACGGCGGCCGCGCAGCCGCCATCGCCGCATGGCCTGCCGCGATGCGCCCCATCCAGTCGTCCAAGATATCCACGGTGCGGGCGTTCGGGGCGGGGAAACTGCCGACGATGCCGGCCCGGCAGCAGGCGAGCACCAGATCGGGGCCGGACACCAGGAACATCGGGGCGGCGATCATGGGCAAGCGGAGCCCACGCCCGAGGTCGCCCAACCGCTGCCGTCCGCCTGTCGCCGCCGTGGTCATGGCCGTCTCCCTGATGACTTGCATAATGATACTATCCCACGGGGGTCGCGCTACGGCGCAGCGTTACGGTACATCAGAACTCGGGGACGAGAGCATGGCCAACGGCGTCTACATCCTGGGCGGCTATCAGACCGACTTCGCCGCCAACTGGGCGCGCAGCGGGCGCGAGATCGCCGACGGCATGCGCGAGGTGCTCGAACAAGGCCTCGCCCAGACCGCTCTCGACCCGCAGGACCTCGACACCGCGCATGTCGGCAATTTCGCAGCCGAGCTCTTCTGCAACCAGGGACATCTCGGCGGGCTGCTCGCCGCCGCCCTGCCCGGTCTCGCCGGCATCCCGGCCTCGCGCCACGAGGGCGCCTGCGCCTCGGGCAGCCTCGCAGCGCTCGGCGCCTCCGCCGAGATCGAAGCCGGTCGCTACGGGCTCGCCGCGGTCGTCGGCATCGAACAGATGCGCAATGTCCCGGGCGACGAGGCCGCCAAACTCATCGGCCCGACCGCGATGTGGTCCGGCCACGAGTGCGTCGGCGTCAAGTACCCTTGGCCGCATGTGTTCAGCGAGCTCGCCGGCGAGTACGACCGGCGCTACGGGCTGCGTTACGAGCACCTCGCACGCATCGCCGAGATCAACTTCGCCAACGGGCGCCGCAACCCCAACGCGCAGACGCGGCGTTGGGAGTTCAACGAGCGCAGCTTCACCGCCGACGACGCCGCCAACCCCGTCATCGACGGCGTGATGCGCAAGCAGGACTGCGGCCAGATCACCGACGGCGCCGCCGTGGTGTTCCTCGCCAGCGAGACGGTCGCACGCGAGTGGGCGCGCCGCCGCGGCCGACCGATGGAGTCGCTCGCCCGCATCGAGGGCTGGGGCCACCGCACGGCGCCGATCACCTACGAAGGCAAGCTCGCGCTCGGCGCCGGTTCGCCGTACATGTTCCCGTTCGTGCGCGCCACCATCACCGACGCCTTCCGGCGCGCCGGCATCGAGGGCGTAGACCAGCTCGATGCCATCGAGACGCACGACTGCTTCACCAGCACCGAATACATGGCGATCGACCACTTCGGCATCACCCCGCCCGGGCAGAGCGGGCAGGCCATCGAGGACGGCTCGATCGAGATCGGTGGCCGTATCCCCGTCAATCCGAGCGGCGGGCTGATCGGGCTCGGCCATCCGGTCGGTGCGACCGGCGTACGCATGCTGCTCGACGGCTACAAGCAGGTGACCGGCACCGCCGGCCCCTACCAGGTCGAGGGCGCACGGCGCCTCGCCACGCTCAACATCGGCGGCAGCGCCACCACCACCGTGAGTTTCATCGTCGGCCGCGCGGCCTGACACGATTCCGTCCGGGAGACCAGAGATGCGCAAGTACACCGACATCAGCACCCAAGACCCCGCGGACCGACCGACCTGGGTCGACCATGTCGACAACCCCTATCTGCACGGGCCATACACGCCGGTGGTCTCCGAGGTCACGGCCGTCGATCTGCGCGTGGTGCAGGGATCGGTGCCGGACGACCTCTACGGCGCGTACATGCGCCAGGGGCCGAACCCGGTGTTCGAACCCAAGGGGCAGTACCACTGGTTCGACGGCGACGGCATGATCCACGGCCTCTACATGCGTGACGGCGGCGCGAGCTACATCCGCAAATGGACGCAGACCCGCGCGCTGCACGACGAGATCGAGCGCGGCAAGGTCGAGCTCTCCGGGATCATGGGTCCGTACGATGTGTCGCGGGTCGCGGGCCGCGAGGATGTCGCGCTGAACTCCGACTACTGCAAGGACACCTCGAACACCACGCTCAACCTGCACAACGGCAAGCTGCTCTCGGCCTGGTACAACGCCGGACACATGTATGATGTCGACCCGCTGACGCTCGAGACGCGCGGCGAGGAGCGCTTCGGCGGCGGTGTCGACACCGCCCTCAACGCGCACGGCAAGGTCGATGTGCGCACCGGCGAGTACATCAACTACGGCTACGCCGACTTCCAGCCCTGGCTCACCTACTATGTCATCGGCCCGGACGGCGCGCTGCGCCACAAGGCGCGCATCGACCTGCCGGGACCGCGCCTGCCGCATGACACGACGATCACGCCGCGCTTCACCATCCTGCACGACTTCCCGCTGTTCCACGACACCGCGGTGCTGCGCCGCACCGGACATCGCGTGGTGCAGTTCCGCCGCGACCTGCCGAGCCGCTTCGGCGTCATCCCGCGCTACGGCACGCAGGAGCAGGTCAAGTGGTTCGAGTTCGAGCCGGGCTATGTGCTGCACATGGTCAACGCCTGGGAGGAAGGCGACTGGATAGTGATGGACGGCTGCTTCCAGCCCGACCCCACCATCCGCCGCGACCCCGAGGAAGGCCCGCTCGGCTCGATGCTCGCCTACCTGCGCTACAAGGGCCATCTGCGTCGCTGGCGCATGAACATGAAGACCGGCGAGAAGAGCGAGCAGCAGCTCGACGACCTGAACGTCGAGTTCTGCCTGCCGGACATGGACCTCTACGGCGTGAAGAGCCGCTACTCCTACCACCAGCTGATCCCCACCGACCTGCAGACGCTGGCGTTCGAGGGATTGGTGAAGTACGACCACGACAAGGGCACGCGCGAGGTCTACCACTATCCGCGCGGCTGGTTCCCGAGCGAGACCGCCTTCGCGCGCAGCACACGCGCCACCGAGGAGGACCACGGCTACTGCGTGACCCTCGCGACCGACATCTCGGACTACCGCTCGGAGGCCTGGATCTTCGACGCCCGCGACATCCAGGCGGGGCCGATCACGCGCATCGAGATCCCGGGCCGCGTGCCCGCGGGCTTCCATGCCGCATGGTTCTACGGCCGCGATCTTTGGCCGCAGCAGGCCGCGGCGCGCGCCGCGGCCTGAGACGACCGGACCGCGTCAGCGCGGTCGATCGTCCATGGGACCGCGTCAGCGCGGTCCTTTGTCGAGCTCGCGCTGCAGGTAGGCGACCAGCGTCGCCGGCGTGTCCTTGGTGACCCGCGTGCGCTCATAGGCGTGCGCGGTGCGCACCTTGCGGTCGAACCAGACGAGCTCTTCCTCGGGCTGCTGCGGCCGTGTGCCGGCCAGCCAGAGGGCGGTGTCGGCGCCCGAGCGCTCGTCGCGCAGGATCGGCCGCAGGATCCTGCGGAAGCGCGGCAGCGAGCGCTGCACGCCCGCGGTGTCCGACCAGCCCGGATGCATGACATAGAAGTCGATGCCGCCGCCGCCGTAGGTGTCGCGCCAGTGCTGGTTCAGCACCATCTGCCCGCGCTTGTGGAAACCGTAGGCGACCGTGCCGTTGTAGCGCGCCGGGTCCGTGACGTTCAGCATCGAGGTCATCAGCGGCACGTTGTAACCGCCGCCCGAGGTCACGTTGACGACCACGCTGCCGCGTGCGAGCAGACCGCCGGCGATGAGCGCCTCGGTGAGCTGGTAGTGCGACAGGATGTTGGAGCCGAACGAGGCCTCGCGGCCCTCCGCGGTGATGATCAGGTCGTCGTTCAGCACGCCCACGTTGTTCATCAGCGCATCGATCCGCCGCCCCTTGGCGAGCAGCCGCTCGATGAGGCGTTGCGTGTCGGCGGTGAGCGTGAAATCGCAGGTCTCGGTGTCGAGTCCGGCGAGGCCCGCGGCCTTGACCTCGGCCTCGAGGGCGCGCAGTTTGTCGGCGCTGCGCGCCGCGGCCGTCACGGTGGCGCCGCCGCGCAGCGCGACCATCACCATCTCACGGCCGAGCCCGCCCGAACCGCCGGTCACCAACCAATGCTGACCCTTGAAGTCGGGCGTGAAACGCGGCCAGAAGAGCTTGCGCGCGAGGTAGCCCACCTGCGTGAAGCTCAGGGTGAAACGCCCGTAGAAGGCGGCGATCTTCTTCAGCTGCTGCAGGTTCATCGGGGACCTCGGATCTCTTTGGTAGACTTGATGATGACATGACCCGCACCCCGCCCCGGCTCGATGTCGACGCCATCCGCGACCTGCTGCGCCGCGGCGAGGGCACGCGGGTGCTGGATGTGGTCGGCGACCGTTGGGCGTTCCTGATCCTGCGCGATGCGTTCCTGCGCGTGCGGCGTTTCGAGGACCTGCGGCGGCGCACCGGTGCGGCCCGCGGCACGCTGGCGGCGCGGCTCGCCGAGCTCGTCGACCACGGCGTGCTGCACCGACTGCCCTACGGCCCCGTGCCCGGCCGGCTCGAGTATCGGCTCACCGAGAAAGGCCTCGGCTTCTATCCGGTCGCGCTCTGCATGTGGAAGTGGGAGAACCGTTGGAGCGCAGGCTTCGACCTGCCGCCGCGCATGGTGCATCGGCGCTGCGGCGAGGCGCTCGACCCGCTGATGAGCTGCGGCCACTGCGACCAGCCGGTGCATCTGCGCGACATCGGCTACACGCTCGGCCCGGGTGCACGGCATCCGATGCGCGGCGGGCGCAGCACGCGCCGTCGCCAATCGGCGGGGCCGGACGGCTACGGCGAGGGCGTGGACACCACCATGTTCCACGCGGTGGATACGGTCGCCGACCGATGGACGGCGGTGCTGCTGGCGGCGCTCTTCTTCGGTCTGCGCCGCTACGACGACATCAACGCCGCGCTCGGCATCGCCACCAACATCCTGGCCGACCGGCTGCGGCTGCTGCTCTCGGCGGGCGTCGTCGAACGCCACCTCTACCAGGAAAGACCGGCGCGCCATGAATACCGTCTCACGGCCAAGGGGCTCGACCTGTTCCCGTTCACCCTCGCGATGCACGAGTGGGGCGCCCGCTGGATGCCCTCGCCGCACGGCCCGGTCATCCGGTTGCAGCACCGCGCCTGCGGCCATGCGCTGCGCAGCCGCCTCGTCTGCGGCGCCTGCGGCGAGCTCGTCGACCCCCACGATGTGGTCATCGAGCCCGTCGCGCATGGCCGGACGCGCGTTCAGGCCCGCGGCGGCAAGGGGAAGAAGCCGCTGGTGCGCCGTACATAGTCCTGGTAGTCCGGCCGCTTCTTGAGCATCCGCCGCTCGAGCAGCTCCTTGCCCATCATGCCGAGGATCAGCCAGGCCATCAGCGCCGGCGCCACGAATCCGATCCAGCCCCAAGGCACCTCGAGGGCGATCAGCGCGAAGCCGAGCCATACGCAGCACTCGCCGAAGTAGTTCGGATGGCGCGAGTAGCGCCAGAGGCCCGTGTCGAGCACCTTGCCCTTGCTCGACGGGTCCGCCTTGAAGCGCGTCAGCTGCAGGTCGGCCGTGCCTTCGAACACCACCCCGAACACCACCAGCGCCGCACCGATCCAGGCCAGCGCACCGAGCGCCACCGGCTCCGCGGCGACCTGCGCGAAGATGAACGGCACGGCGAGGATGACCACCGTGATGCCCTGATAGATGTTCACATGGATGAGGCTGTGGATGGCGTAGCTCTTGCCCTGCGACTCCACATGGGTCCGCAGACGCGCGTAACGCGGGTCCTCCTTGCCCCAGTTGCGCCAGAGCAGGTAGCCGCCGAGCCGCACCGACCAGAGCAGCGCCAGCACCATCACCAGCATGCGACGCTCATCGGCGCCACCGCCCAGCTGCCAGCCGATGACGGCGGCGATGCCGAGACAGGGCGCGAACCAGATGTCGACGATGCTCGAGTCCTTCATCGCGAGGCCGATGACCCAGACCACGAGGAACGACAGCATGATGTAGGCCGCCACCACCTGGAACAGGCCCCAATACCCTTCGAAAGCTTCCATCATCCCCCCTGGCCCGCTGCGCGGGTCTTCGTTGCAGAAATCTAAGGATCCTAGACCGACAGCGCTCCGCTGCGCGGCGGCCGCCAACCGCGGGCGCGCTGTTCCTCGATGAGCTCATCGAGCCGCGCCGCGAGCGGCGGCGGGATCGCGATGGTGCGGCGGGCGTCGAGGTCTGCGGTGGTGGAGACCACCTCGAGCACGCTCGCCAACCGCTCGCGGGTCTCGTCGACGATGAACATCACCGACAGCACGCGCTTGGGACCGCGCTCGACGATGCAGGCGTGGCCCGTGACCACATCGCCGACATGCATCTCGTCGAGGAACCAGATGTGGTGCTCGAGATCGAACATGCCGACACGGGTCTCGCGCACCTGCTCGGCGGTGATGCCCATCATGTCCATGAACGGATAGCCCGACATGTCGTACAGCGCGGTGTAGTGCTGCACGTTGACATGCCCGTTCAGGTCCTCCCACTCGGGCGGCACGACATGGCGCACCAGCTCCGGCAGTTCCCGGACCTGCGCCAGGGACGGCATCTCGACTTTCGGCACGGCTTGTCCCCCCCATCGATCCCGTGTGACTTGCACAACAGGACCATCGGCTCGTATCCTGACTCCGTGCGCCGCGTCGCGCAAGAGGGGAGCCACCGCATGAGCCAGTCCAGCCACGAAGACACCATCCGCGGGTACTACGCCGCGTGGATCGCCGACGATGTGGAGGGCGTGCTCGCGCTCTGCACCGACGATGTCGTCGGCGGCGTCATGCCGGGCCGCGACCTCAAGGGCAAGGCCGAGGTCGAGCGCTTCCTCAAGAAGTTCGCCACCGGCATGGTGGGCAAGCGCTACGAGTTCCACGCCATCATCGTCGACGGGGACATCGGCATGCTCGAGGGCATCGAGCACTACACCAAGGACGGCAAGCCCGTCAGCACGCCGTTCATGACGGTGTTCCGGTTCCGCGACGGCAGGATCGCCTCGTGGCGCGATTACTTCGACATGGCCTCGCTGCTCAAGCAACTGCAGGCGTGACCGCAGCGCACCGTCCGCCCTGGTTCCCGCCCGCGCCGCCCGCGCGCGAGGACTGCGTGCTGCGCGACATGCTCGACAGCCGCGCCCGGCGCTTCCCCGACCGCCTGTGCGCGCGGTTCGAGGACGGCACGACGCTCACCTACGCCGAGTGCCTCGCGCAGACGCGTGCGGTGGCCGCTGCGCTGCGCGCCCATGGCGTGCGCAAGGGCGACCGCGTGTTCGCATGGCTGCCGAGCGGCAAGCCGATGGTGCTGTCCTGGTTCGCCATCAACTACCTCGGCGCCGTCTATGTGCCGCTCAACACCGCCTACAAGGGCGCCGTGCTCGGCCATGTGGTGGACGCCGCTGCAGGCGCGGTGATGATCGCCCATCCGGGCCTCGCCGATCGTCTGCAAGGCCTCGATCTCAAGCACCTCAAGACGGTGATCACCGACTTCGCGCAGCTCGAGCGGGGCGACGCCACGACGCTCGGCGCGCTGGAGCCGGTCGAGCACTGGGACATCCAGAGCATCATCTACACCTCGGGCACCACGGGGCCCTCGAAGGGCGTGCTGTCGCCCTATCTGCAGGGCTACACCACCGCGGCGGTCAACTACGGCTACATGGGCGAAGGCGAAGGCATCCTCGTCAACCTGCCGATGTTCCATGTCGGCGGCACGAGCTCGATCACCTGCGCGCTGCTGCGCTCGGGGAGCTTCTACCTCGTCGACGGCTTCAGCACCACACGGTTCTGGGACCAGGTGCGCGAGGGCGGCTGCACCACCACCTCGGGTCTCATCGGCGTGATGGCGGCCTTCCTCGCCAAGGCGGAGCCGCGGCCCGACGACCGCGACAGCCCCATCAAGTACATCACCATGTTCCCGGTCAACGAGGACACCATCGCGTTCGCGCAGCGCTTCGGCTTCGACTACCTCACCGGCTTCAACATGACCGAGGTGTCGACCCCGCTGATGACCGACATGAACGCGCCGCCGGACGGCAGCTGCGGCTGGCCGCGCACCGGCATGCACTGCCGCCTGGTCGACGAGCACGACATCGAGGTGCCGCGTGGCAGCATCGGCGAACTCATCGTGCGCAGCGACACGCCCTGGAGCATGAACGCCGGCTACGACGGCCTGCCGGAGGCCACCGCTCGCGCCTGGCGCAACGGCTGGTTCCACACCGGCGATCTCTTCCGGCAGGACGAGGCGGGCAAGTACTACTTCGTCGACCGTCTCAAGGACACCATCCGTCGACGCGGCGAGAACATCTCCTCGTTCGAGGTCGAGAACGCGGTCCGGCAGCACCCCGATGTCGACGAGATCGTGGTGGTCGGCGTGCAGAACGAGGTCGCCGAGCAGGATGTGCTCGCGGTCATCAAGACCAAGCCCGGCCGCACGCTCGACAACGCCGGGCTCATCGCTTTCCTGGAGCCCAGGCTCGCCTACTTCATGATCCCGCGCTATGTGCGTGTGGTGGACTCGATCCCGAAGACCGAGACCAACAAGGCGCGCAAGGTGGTGTTCCGCGACGAGGGCATCACCGCCGACACCTGGGACCGCGACAAGGCGGGCATCAGGCTGCGGCGCGAGAAGCTCTAGCGCGCTGCGCGTCGGGCGCCACGGCGTCCTTACGCAAGACCTCGCGCGGGCTCCGCGGTCGCGGCCCGCACCACCACCGGTACGGCGCTCATCCGCGGCAGACCGCTCAAAGGCTCGTAGCCGTGCTCATCATCGACCAGCGCCGCGGTGCTCGCCGGCTCGAAACCGTGCGCGATCGACACCACGCCCTCGCGCACATCGGGCGCGAGATGTGCGATGGCGCGGATGCAGCCCGCGCCGGACTCGATCTCGACCACCGCGCCGTCGATGATGCCGAGCCGCGCGGCATCGGCCGGGTTGAGGTGGGCGGGGTTGTAGGCGAGCCTCTTCTTCAGCGCCGGCAGGTCATGCGCCACGGAGTTGTAGCGCGCATGCTCGCGGCGCGACACCAACAACAGGCGTGAGGGATCGCGCGCGGTCGCCGCCGTCGCGATGTCGGCCGCTACGGCGGCGAGCTCCGCGATCATCGCCGGCGCGGCGAGCTGCAGCCGATGCGGCCAGTCGGCGGGCTTCGGTTCGGCGAGCGGTTTCGGGTCGGGGAACAGCGCGCCGTGCGGGTGCTGCTTGATCTCGGCGAGCGGCACGCGGCTGCGCGCCACGAACTGCTCGAGCAGCGCGTCGGTGGTGGGCGGCGTCTGCATGTCGAAGGGCTGGCCGCGGAACGCCAGCGGCAACCCCATGTACCGGCCCAGCTCGTAGAAGATCCGCCAGTCCTCGAGCACCTCGCTGCCCGCCGGCGGCTCGATGAGCGTCGGCTGGTACTGCGCGTAGGGCTCCGGGAAGCCGATGGAGAGCCCGTATACGGTGATGCCCTCGTTGCCGAAGGTGATGGCCGGGGACTCGAAGCCGAAGCGCGGTGCGATGACATAGTGCGCATGGCGCGCGGTCGCGGACAGCACCGGGTCGACCACCACCAGCAGTTCCAACGACTCGAGCGCACGGCGGGTCTTGGCCTGGTTGGGCCAGGAGAGCAAGGGATTGCCGCCGATGACGAACAGCGCCTTCACCTGTCCGTCGCCCGGCGTCAGGATCTCATCGGCGAGCGCCGCGGTCGGCAGCCCGGCCGCGGTATCGGTGAGACCGCGCACGCGCAGCGCCTCGCCGAAACCGGTCGCAGCGCGCGGCTTCTCGGCACGCGCGACGCCCGAGAACTGGCGGAACAGCACACCGCGGTTCGGGACGCGCTCGCCCGCCTTCACCCAGCGCCCGCAGACGGTGTTGAGCGCGAGCACGAGGTAGTCCATCAGCACACCGTGCGGTGCCATGCTGGGGCCGGTGCCGCTGGTGGCGTTGCCGCGCGGGCCGCGCGCGAAGAGCCGGGCTGCGGCGCGGATGTCCTCGGCGGCGACCCCGGCCTGCGCCGCGACACGCTCGGGCGTGAACGGCGCGACCGCGGCGGCGAGCTCCGCAGCGCCCGCGGTCTCGGCTGCGACGAAGTCGCGGTCCTGCAAGCCCTCGGCGAAGATCACCTGCAGCATCGCCGCCAACAGCGGAACATCCTGACCCGGGAGGCACTGCAGGTGCAGGTCGGCCTTGCGTGCGGTCTCGGTGCGCCGCGGGTCGATGACGATGAGCTTGAGGCCGCGCTTGCGCGCCTCATGCAGGCGCTGCGCGGGGTTGAAGGACGGGATACCGCCCCACATCGAAACCAAGGGGTTGGCACCCACCAGCAGACAGACATCGGAGTCGGTGAAGTCCTGCGGCCCGGCGCCCCACTTGCCGTGCAGCGCCATCGAGATCGGTTTGCCCGGCTGGTCGATGGTGGCGTTGGAGAAACGCATCGGCGAACCGATGGCGTCCATCCAGGCCTCGCGCAGCATCACGCCCGCGGGGCAGAAATGGCTGAAGGTGCCGCCGTACATCGCCACCGAGCGCGGGCCGTGACGATGCAGGATGTCCTGCGTCCGCGCCGCCACCTCGCCGAGCGCCAGGTCCGCCGATACGGGCTCGAAAGAGCCGTCCGTCCGGCGTCGCTGCGGTCTCAGCAACCGCTGCGGCGAATCGTGGAAGGCATGGTAGTTGCGGCCCTTCACGCAGCTGTAGCCGCGGTACATGGGGTTGTCGAGGTCGCCGATGATGCGCGTGATGCGCCCGTCCTCGAGCGTGGCCACGAGCCCGCAGGTGGCGTGGCAGAAACGGCAGATGGCGGTGACTTCGGCCATGGCGACCTCGCGCACAAATGAAAAGGGCGGGGCGCTCCATGTGGAACGCCCCGCCCTCGCCGTCAGGTCATCAGAACTTCCAGGTGAGGTCGAGGCCGTAGGTACGCGGATTGCCGTACTGCGACACCTCTTCGCCGAAGAAGTGGATGATGTTCACGCGGTAGAGCTCGTCGTCGAGGTTCTTGCCCCACAGCGATACCGTCCAAGGGGCGTCCTTCGGCGACAGCTGGACGCGCGCGTCGAGGAGACCATACGACGGCTCCTTGGCGAGGTTGTCGGTCGCCCAGAAGAGCTGGCTCTGCCAGTTGTAGTTCAGGCTGAACTTGACCGCATCCTGCCAGGCACCGAAGCCGGTGGTGTAGTCGATGCCCACGCTCAACTGCTTCTCCGGGGTGCGCTGCAGCTGGTTGCCCGAGCTGTCGAGGCGCAGGCCCGTCGACGGGTTGATGGCCGACTCGAGGAAGTCCTTGTACTCGGTGTCCACGAACGAACCGCCGAGCAGGAAGCGCAGCGAATCGGTGGCGAGGAACTCGAGTTCCGCCTCGATGCCCTGGATGTTCGCGCTGGCCGCGTTGTCCGTGAGGTTGCAGAGACAGGCCGCGTTGGTCTGGGTCACCTGCAGGTTCTTGTAGTCCATCTTGAAGATGGCGGCGTTGAAGCGCAGCCGACGGTCGAGCACGGTGGTCTTGAAGCCGAGCTCGTAGTTGGTGGCCTCCTCCGGATCGAACGGCGTCGCCGCCTGCGCCGGGTTGGCCGGCGTATCGTCGAAGCCGCCGCCCTTGAAGCCCTTGGCGACCGTCAGGTAGGCGAAGGTGTCATCGCTGGCGCGCCAGTCGATCGTCACCTGCGGGGTGGTCTTGTTCCACTTGGCCGAGTACGGCGTCGTGAAGCCAGAGCCCTCGGCGTACTGCCAGGCGTTGGGCGCTACGCAGGCCGCGGGGGTGGGGCTCACGACCGAGCCGTCCGGACGGCGGCAGAGACCTTCGATGGTCACCACCGGGCGCGGGTCGTTCGGGCTGAAGCGGTCACCCGTCTCGACGACGAGCGCGTTGACCGAACCCGACTTCTTGTCCTGCGTGTAACGCAGACCGGCGCTGATCTTGATCGTCTCGGTGATCTCGTAGCCGAGGCTCGCGAAGGCGGCGATGTTCTCGATCGAACCGTCGTTGACCCACTTGTTCTCGCCCGAGAGCGTGGACAGCGGGTTGTTGCCGCCCGGGATCACCGCGCCCAGGAAGTTCTCACCCCAGAACCGGTCGGTCTTCTCGATGTCGTCCTTCTTGAAGTAGGCGCCGACGATCCAGTCGAACCGGGACTCGGGGTTGTCCGAGGTCAGTCGGAACTCCTGGCTGAACTGCGTGGCGTCCACGGCTTCCGTGATCGGGTTCGCGAACAGGAACTGACCGTTGTTGGAGGTGGCCGGGCGGGTGCCGTACTTCGTGTTCATGAACGCGATGTACTCTTGCCACCGGGTGATGCTCCAACCGAGCGCCTCAGGACCGGCGCCGGTCTGGTCGTAGAGCTGGGCGCTCTCACCGCTCGTGTAGCCGGTCAGCGAGTTGAACACGAAGCCGTCGAAGTCCTTGGCGATGTCGAGCGTGAAGTTGAAGCCGTCGCGCTCCATGTACTGCGTCGTCGGCTGGGTATCGCCCTTGTAGGTGATGTTGTTGGCGACGTTGACGCGCGGGTCGGTGAGGCCGAGGAAGGAGCGCAGATTGCTCCAGGGGCGCGAGCAGTTGGTGCGCAGGTAGCTCGTCTCGCACTCCTTGTAGCCGCCGTCGACGGCGACCACGTTCACGCCGTTGTTGCTGTCCTTGTAGTAGCCGAAGATGGCGCGGGCGGTGACGCCGCCGTCGCCGCCGTCGTAGAGCAGCTGGGCGCGCGCCTGCAACGAGTCGTAGTCGTCGACCTCACGCTGGTGCAGCGTGTCGAACGCGAAACCGTCCCGCTTGCGGTACTGCATCGAGAAGCGGCCGGCGACCGTATCGGAGAGGCCGCCGGTGACATAGCCCGTGAGGAACTTCGAGCTGTAGTTGCCGAGGCCGGCGGTGACCGAGCCGGAGGTGTCGAACTTCGGCTTCGCCGTCGTCACCGACAACGCGCCGCCCACCACGTTCTTGCCGAGCAGCACGCCCTGCGGACCGCGGATGACCTCGACCCGCTCGAGGTCGAAGAAATCGTAGTTGAGGTCACCGGTGCGGCCCATGTAGATGCCGTCGATGAAGGTGCCGACCGACGGATCGGAGGACGGCGAGTCGAGACGGGTGTTGGTGATGCCGCGGATGTTGAGCTCGACATCGAGCGGCGTGCCCGCGGTCAGCGAGAAGCCGGGCACGGCCGCGGCGAGATCGCCGGGCGAGAACAGCTTGGCCTCGGCGATGGCCTCGCCGGAGTACGCGCTGATGGAGATCGGTGTGGTCTGCAGCGCGGTCTCGCGGCGCTGCGCCGTGACCACCACTTCCTCGAGGCCCTGCGCATAGGACGGCGCTGCGGCCCCTGTGAGCGCCACCACCACCGCCGCCGCAGCGAGCGTGGGACAGGCGCGGACGGAGCGGCTGATCCTTCTGTTCATCATCTTATCCCCCATCTGTTTCGGAGTTCTTTATCGCTCGGGCTCTTGGCCGCAGCCACGCCCGCGGGGGCGATGACTTGCATAACCGAACCTTGCTTCTGGCGAGGCTACTCCCCTCGCGACCGACCGCGCAAGCCCTGTCGCGCACACGCCAAGAAGTCGGCATGGGCCGCGAGCGCATCGGCGAACTCGCGAGGTGGCTCCTGCGCAACAACCTCCGGCCCGGCGGCGATGGCCGAGACCGACATCCCTGCCCCCCACTCCACCGCCGAAGCACGCCGGGCCCAACCCGCGCCCGCCACCCAAGTCTGGCCGTTCAACCGGGAACCGGGCGCCACCATGGCGGCGACCGCCGGCGCCACTGCATCAGCGGACATCGTGGCGCGCAGCTCGTCGTTGAGGTGCGGGTCGGTCATGCGGGTCGCGGCGTAGGGCGCGATCGCGGCGCAATGGACATCGCGCGCCGCGCCCTCGGAGGCGAGGCTGCGCATGAAGGCGAGCAGCGCACCTTTGGAGGCCGCGTAGGCCGTGAGTCCGTGCAGACCGTGCAGGCCTGCGCTCGATATGGAGACGACGATCCGTCCGGAACCTTGGTCGCGCATGTGGCGATAGATGGGATGGGTCACCGCCACCGTGCCGTCGAAGTTGACCGCCATGATGCGCCGGAAATCCTCGAGGCCGATGCGGTGGAACGGCATGTGCTGGTCGACGCCGGCGTT
>Ga0315902_10006318_pt1 | contig 16448 bp, 18 predicted proteins | sample LakEriMetagenome_9_FD_203523 | JGI IMG/M metagenome (GOLD analysis project Ga0315902, IMG submission 203523) | Freshwater fungal communities from buoy surface, Lake Erie, Ohio, United States - Buoy 12 MA117 | ecosystem: Environmental > Aquatic > Freshwater > Lake > Lake biofilm | place: USA...
CGGGGAACCTTGACGACCTGGATTCTATTGTCTCGAGCGGCGACTGGTTGATTAATTGTATTGGAATAATCAAGCCTCACATTATGGACACTAGTGCCGAGCAACGACGAGTAGCAATTTTAGTGAACGGGTTATTTCCAGATTCAATTTCCCGATTAGCTGAAAATAAGGGCCTCAGGGTTATTCAAACTGCTACTGACTGTGTATTCTCCGGCCGCAAAGGTCAATACTCAGAAGAGGATGACTTCGATGCGCTAGACGTATATGGCAAGACTAAGAATCTCGGAGAAATACCTTCGAAGTCGATGATGCACCTTCGTGTGTCTATGGTCGGACCCGAGTTTGGCAGAAGTGCCTCACTTTTTGAGTGGGTAAGAAATCAACCTGAAGAGGCTGAAATTTTTGGATTTACGGATCATTTCTGGAATGGGATAACCACCTTTCACTTCGGAAGGCTCTGTCGAGGCATAGTGGAAAATAACGCCTTCAGTTCTGGCGTTACACATGTAATTCCGGGTTCAACTGTTACAAAAGAAAGACTGGTTAGCCTGCTTGCGTTACGCGCTGGGCGAAGTGACATTCGCGTAATCCCTAAGGCATCAGGCAAGGTAATAGATAGAACCCTGCGCACTGTAAAACCTGAAGAAGTTGATGTGCTATGGAAACATGCAGGCTATGAGTCAGCTCCAAGCATTGAATCAATGATTTTGGAAATGCCTGTCTAGCTTTTGAGCACTTGGTTCAATTCCAAACTAAACTAATGCTCTCTTGAGACAAGTTACCACGATCTTCATTTGTTTCCTGAATTAACTGCCTCCGGACTATTGTCCGGAGCTCGGTATCATTTTGGTTGTATCGGACCATGATCGTGCGATGATAAAGATAGTCCCTCGCGAGAAATCGAAACATCAGCCTAACCGGCCGATCTAGGATTCGTTCCCAGTTTTTGATTTTGGAAGATGCACAAATCTCTTCATTATTCTTTGCCTGCTGCGAAACCATCTGAGATCATAGATCTGATTCCGATTAGCCCAACTTACAATTTTTCGGTCCTTAATCTTGAATACTCGGCGGAGAACATAGTCGTTCGAAATCATCAAGTAAGGAGTGTCCCAAAACCAATGCACAGCGCCGATTCCCCCTCCCCATCTTTGGAACCAAAAGTCGCACCTAAGAGCTTCCAAAGCAACTCTGGAAAAACCTCGATTCTCCTGAAATCTAAGTTTAATTTTCGCTTCATCAAGATGTCTCCGATAGATTTCTTGAAAAGAGAGGTAATGATCAAATTCCCCGAACCAGATTAAGTCGCAGTTTTGAAATAGCGTTGCTAGCCTCTTTATGTCGCGAAACGTTAGATAGTTGCTTGGATTTCTAAACTCTGCATGTCTACTCCGACGCACGTGGATGCCAACCGTGGGCCGAGTCTTAGGAGTCAGATTATTTTCAATATCAATTGGCCAGGTCGGTGATCGCTGAGCTTTGTCGGGTATCGTGTTCCGGTCCATAAGTATAAGCAATTGAAGAGCGGGAACGCTTACATCTAAGTGATTCGATACACGATTGGAAAAGACAATAGATTCTGGTGACACTGCGTGCATTTGATTTTTGTCCAACATCGTAATTTTCTTGTTCAGGAAGAGCCTTACGGTTTCTTCCTTCTCCCGCTTTATCGAGGATTCAATATCCTGGGACCAAAAAAAAGAGGTTGCAAACCCCAGTTGATAGAGTTGATTGGCCAGTCCAATTGCGACGAGCAAATCCCCAAATCCTGGAGCCGAGTAGTCTTGATCAATCCAAACACAAACTTCTGGATTTTTTTTGTTAGCCAAAATTAGCATTAGTTTTCTGTACTCGTTGTGGGCATCTTCATGGGAAGCACTAGTTTGCTCTGAATCAAAAATTTGAATTAGAAATCTATAAAAAACTGAGTTGATATTAATTCTTACTCGTTTACTTAATTTGCGTATTCTAATCTCTATTAAATCCTTGAAAGACGAGTTCTTCACGATTGCTATTCTGCATTATCTGGGACTGGCACCGCGAAAATGTAATTCGCCATTCGAGCAAAGCCGGTGTGCACAACCTCATCATTCATCGAAAAGGAAAAAACATTGTTGAAATACTCTTTCATCTTTGATTTCAAATCTTCACTAGTTTTACAGTTAACATGTCCAATTCGGGATGCTTCAGAGGCATAAATTTGCGACTCTCTTGACGGCATACCGACAACCATAATTGCATCTGGACTCAATCCCGAAACTATGTTCGACAGGAATAAATTTTCGTCCTCTGGTTTGATGTGCTCGAGAACGTCGAGCAAATAGACGCCATCAAAAAATCCTTGAACAGGCTCTGCGAGGGGGTTAATCACTCTCGCATTCATCGACCATTTCGGATGATCATGCAGACTCGCCTCAGAGACGAATCTAGGGTCGAAAGCAGAGATGGTCAATTTCTGAACATGCTGGCGGACAATTCTGCTGGCAAAACCATCTCCGCAGCCAATTTCCAAAACGTCGCTCTTGCCTTCGAGCATCTTTGCAGCAAACTTATAGCGTGCAAGAGTGAAAACAAGCCTCTTCGGATCTAAGTTCCATGTTCCGTTGACCCTGTGCCCCGGTAACGACGCAGCTTTATGGTCTTCTGTAGCACCTAGGCCGTTGTACTGCTTTTCGATGCACTCCATCGGACCTCCTCTGCAATGTTTGCAAAACTTACTTTCAAATTGACTCTATCAGCAGGCTCTTGTACTTTTGCTAAGTTGTCCAATCTGGCAATACTTTACCTTGACCATCGTCAGCCATAATTATCGAGCCAGACAAAACTCCTGCTCTATCGGATGCCAGGAAAAGCACAAGGTCACTGATTGATTTTAGTGAGGTCATTTTCTGCCCAGCATTTTGACGAATTTCATCCTCAGCTTTATTCATAACCCCGGGCAAAATTGCAGTGAGGACAATTCCACTTTGGTGCAGGGCGCTGCCCAATGCTCGTACATAGGCGTTCAGTAAGCCTTTGGCTGCCGCGTAGGCAACCGATCCATTATTTTCCACGGAAGCAAGTGAGGAAATATGAATTACTCTTCCAAAGGATCGTGCCTTCATTTGGGGCAAAATAATTGAATTGATTTCAACTGCTGCATGAAAATTTAGGTCAAGTACCAAGCGGAAATCGTTAGCATTGAATAGCGGCTCTCGAATGCCAAATGTGCCACCGATGTTATGGACTACTGTGTCAACATCCTTATCAATAGCATGCAGTGACTCTCTTATTGATGAAGTCTTGCTGAGGTCACAATCAATTATTTCCCCACTGTCAGCCTCTCTGAGCCTCTTTCTTAGGTAATCAGCCTCTATGGATGGTCTGGCTATCCCGTAAACAAAATATCCTTCGGTTGTCAAGTCTTCCAAAATTCTTCGCCCAAGCCCTTTTGATGCTCCGGTTACAAGTGCAACTCTCTTAGCCAAGTTCTCACCCCACTTTCCTAGATAGATTTATAGCGAGATTCAGGATTTGCTTTGCGTTTGACTGAATCTGATTTGTGATAGCCGAATTAAGATCTCCAAGCTTGCTTATTTTGATAGGTTGTGTCAGATCAGATAACAATCTTGATTTGCTCATGCTAACTATTTGCTGAAGGTCTACTCCGGGATCAACATTTCCTCCATTAGAACCAATGACTTTTAGGCCATCGAGAAGTTTTTGAGTGTTGATTACGCTTCCTGCACCACCCCGGGGCATTCCAACGAGAACTAATTTTGAAGCCGCAGGTAGAAAATCTACTAACTTGGAAATAGTCATCTGGTCACCTGAGGTTTCAATCGCGATAACGTTAGCATCTTGGCGTGAAGCACCTGCTATATGAGCCAAGGCGTCTTCAAGTAACTGAAAGTGCTGAACGCGATTATTTTTCAAAATATTGTTAGCGGGTTTCCGTGGGTCAACAGTCAGTACTTTTTCCGCCCCACCTAACAGAGCTACAAGAGCGGCCGATGTTCCAACTGCCCCTACGCCAGTAATAACCACAATATCACCTACCTTCATCTCACCTAGACGCACAACTGAGCCCCAGCCTGTAGTCAGTGAACATCCCAGAACTGAACCAGCAGCGGGCGATACGCAAGATGGTAGTTGAGTGAGATTCCGTTCAGGCACCACAACTGCAGTGCTAAAAGTCACTACTTTCCCGCTGCTTACCTTGGTCTGATTAACAAAGTAATCGCCGGGCTCCGAGTCCATTCCAATGGATGACGGTCGCCAGTGAATTACACAGATATCTCCTAGTTTCTTTGTTTTGACTCCAGGACCTAAAGCCTCAACTACGCCAACCCCCTCGTGACCAAATAGGTGAGGCATGTACTTGGCGTTTCGGCTGGATACAAAAATTTCCTCCATCTGGGTTGCGCACAACCCTGAATAGAGCACTCTGAGCATCACTTGGCCCGGTTTCAGATCATCGGACACCTGAATGTCTTCGAGAGAAGGTATTTCACCGGTTTTCCTAAGAACGTACGCCTTGGCTTCAATCATTCGGAATTCTCTTCAAAGTAGGATTCGGAAAAAATTGCCTTGTCATCAATCAGCAAATCAAAGTGGGGTTTACCCATGATTAGCTCGTGAAACTTCAGGCCCCAGGAGTTCAGCTGCGAGAATGTGAATTCCCACAAATCTCGTTTGCTAGTGGCACCCCTGGCAGAAAAAATAATGATGGTGTGACCTTCCCGGTGAAGCTTATTCACGTGTTCAATTCGGCCCTCAAAGGGAATCGCGTTCTCGTAAACTCCGTTAGTGACCGTGCAGAGGGTTCCGTCAAGATCGAATGCGTATATGAGTTTTTGCATTTGCACTACCTAGAAAGGACCAAAATTGTAACCTGCAGGCTGATCTACCGGAAGTTCTGGGTTTAGACTCATGTCCTTTCCCAACATCTCAAGGACCGCATTCGCAACCCTCCAATCGGAAACGTGGAAACCCTTCAGTTGGTTTAGTGCAGTTGGTTCTGGAGAATGAGGGTATACCACTCTGGACATGTTGCAATCGCTAAATCCAGAAGTTGCCAAATCAGCTAAAACGGAGTCAGCAAATGATGCAGGTCCCCATGAATTACTGACTACCAAAACTCTTCTTGAGGCACTAATCAGCTGTTTGATTTTTTCAAAGTTGATAGCATCCAGTTCCCTTAGTTGGAGTATTTCGACATCTATTCCTAAATCAAGTAGCCGATTCTTGGCTGAGAGACAGTCAAAAGTGGCTAACCCCCAAACGACTATTGTTACCTCTGCCTCTCCCGACGCGCCGTGGTGAACTGGGGAGAGGAAATTGAGGCTCTGTCCGCTCTCGAGTACAGGGCCACTTACGCTATGAAGCCACCGATGCTCAATGACAACAATTGGATCTTCGGTGTCTTGTATTGCATAAATTGAGTCCGATAGATCCTGAGGAGTTGCAGGAACCAATACGCGAAGACCTGGCGTATGAGCTAACCACGATTCAAGGTTCTGTGAATGAGTTGGTCCCTGGCCCCACCCTCGGCCAATAATCATTCGAACCAAGTAGGGCACCTTAAACTGATCTCCAAACATGAATTTCCATTTGGCGGCAGAGTTGACCAACTGGTCCATCGCTAGCAGAGCAAAGTCCATCCGTTGGTGTGAGTGAATAACTGGGAAGCCTGCCACTGCAAGACCAACACCAACGCCAGTCATCGCCAGCTCAGATGTCGGTCCCTCGAATACTCGCTCGGAACCAAACTCCTCCAGAAGGTTAGTCGTCGTGCCAAAAACCCTTCCCGGGTCATTTGCGCCAAGGCCGAATGTCATCGCCCTAGAGTTCGACCGCATTACTCCTGCGATTGAGTCTCTGACAGCCTGCGCGCCAGTAACAGTCTCACTCACTTTTGTCCACCTTCGACTAATCCAGAATTGAGGAGATCTTGAATCTTCTTAAAAGCCGTTTGTACTCGATTTTCGATCTGAGTATTGATTTCCCCAGGGTCCTTACCATCATCTCGCAGGGCTTGGGCCAGTTGGGATAACGGGTCTCTAAGCTTGGTCTGCTCTACGTCTTCATTGTTGCGGTAACCCAGGTGCGAGTCGTTGTTTGGGCCGCAGTGCTCTAGATAGCGCATGGTTTCAATCTCTAAGAAATAAGGTCGACCAGATTCTCTGATGTAGTTGACTGCGTAACCCGTCCGTTCCAAAAGTTCATTGAAGTTGTATGAAGAAGCATGAGAACTCTCTAGGCCAATTGCTCCAACCATTTGGTGAATTTCACGACCTTTTGGCTGTCGTCCATCGAATGCGGTGTACACAGAAAACCCGTTGTTCTCGCAGAGAAATAAAACCGGTAGCTCGGCCGTTGCGGCAAAATTAGCCGATTCGTAAAAAACCCCCTCTTCCACTGCCGCATCACCTATGTAAACAACTGCAAGACGTCCCTTATTTTCAAGCTTTGCAGCGTGAGCTAGTCCTACGCCCACCGGGATACTGTTTCCTACTATGGCGGAGCTTCCCATGAACCCAACGGATTTGTCAGCTAAGTGCATTGAACCTCCTCGCCCCATTGAACACCCTTCTGGCAGGCCATAGATTTCGGCAAGCATGGCCTCAATGTCCCCGCCTTTAGCCAGATAGTGCGCATGGCTTCGGTGAGTGCTGACAGCGTAATCGGCATGGGTTAAGTATTCAGAGAGCACAGAGGGCGGAGCTTCCTGACCAATCGACAAGTGGGTTGGGCATCTCATTTGCCCTTCGTGATAACGAATTGAGATTTGAGTTTCGATCTCGCGGATTAGGCGCATCCTGCGGTAGATGGCAAGCAGGTCTGGTTTATTCACGGAATGAACCAAAAGAAATCCCCTTCGTAACCGATTTCCTGAAAAAGCGTCTTCCAATCATCAATGCTAAGGATGGTCTTTGCGGTGAGATTCCAGGCCATCATACGCTCTCGTTCCTCTTCGGTTGAGAAAGCATCCACGGTTAGGAAGGCGGCACCTTTGGAAACTCTTGATATTTCTTGGATGGCCTCTTTGCATTCCTTTAGTTCGAGGTTATGGACTGTGTTTATCGAAATAACTAAGTCAAACGCATTTGAAGCAAAGGGTAAGGAATTGGCGTTGCCAACCACTAAATTAGACCTAACTTCAGGCATGCTATTTTCTATTGCGTACTTTGAAATATCTAGCCCAGTCACTTCGGCGCTAGGTATGAGTCTTTTGATGTCGTATAGCATGAAGCCCTTCGCGCAACCCACGTCCAGAATGCTTTTGCCGTCAAGCGGACCAAAGTGTTTGACAAAGTCTGGGATAACTGGCTCCCAATACTTTGGATTATATGAAAAGCCACCGTAGCCATGCTTGCGATCTCCATCAAAAAAATCGCGATCAAACCTGCGTGCAATTTCCCTTATTTCTTCAGTTTTGCTAGCTAGCCGTTCATCAAGATTCCTGCTAGCTCTGGGATACATTCTCAGAAGATCAATCTCTCGGCCGAGCATTATGCAAGATTCCTTGCAACCATCGACTTGACCGTGTGCCATTCCTCTCGGTCAACGAGGTCACCTGCATCAAATGCATCTACAAGCTCTCGGATGGCATCGGACACGCTTTTTTTAGGAACAAAACCAGTGGCAAGCAGTTTCTTGGAGCTCTGACGGTAGGACCTCGGGTCATTAGACTCTGAAACAACAATCTCAGCCCCGGTGCGCGAGGCGATCTCTTGAGCCAATTCCAAGATTGAAACGTTCTCAAAACCCGCGTTGTAGATGCCTTCTGGAACATTACCGCTAAGAATGTGTCGGTAAACTGCGGACAGGTCATCTACGTGAATGTTTGGTCGCACTTGATTTCCCCCAAACACTGTTATTTTTTTGTTCTTCAAGGCCTGAAAAGTGAGCAGGTTGACAGAGAGGTCTAAACGCATGCGCGGTGAGAGTCCGCATACCGTGGCAGGCCTAACAATCCAGGTTTCAATCTCTGCTTTATAACTCAAGAGCACCCGTTCTGCTGTCATTTTTGTTTTGTTGTAAACAGAAATTGGAACCAGCTTGAGATCTTCTGTTACTTCAGGTTCTTCTTTCACCCCATAGACACTTCCCGAGCTTGCGTATATGAATTTCTTGACACCTGACTTGATTGCAGCTTCTACGACCCGCATTGTTGCGAGAACATTTACTTCCCAAGACAAAGTTGGGGTCAGGTCAACACTTGGGTCGTTAGCGACATTAGCTAGGTGGACTACTGAATCAATTGCATCCATTGGAAGCTCATCTGACCTAATGTCACCCGTCACAATCTCCAGATTGGGGTGAGGCTCTAGGTGGGAGCCAAACCATTGAGCGTCAAAAACTGTGACTGAATGACCCTCTGATAGCAAATCTTGAACCAAGACCGAACCTGTGAATCCACAGCCGCCAATAACAAGAATCTTCAAAGCTCTAACTCCTTAGCTTTTGTGAACGTAATCCCAGCTCATCCCCTTGAAGACATCGATATTTTTATCAACCCAAGATTTAGTTTCCAACATTCCTTCTTCTAGTGAGATTAGCGGATTCCAACCCAGCTCCCCGCGAATCTTGGAAGAGTCAAGGAAATAGCCCGCATCCTTGCCGAGACGATCCTCAACCAGAGATTGGTCTAGCTCGAGCTGTCTGTCGTATAAATGGAAGGCGTCCTGGACTACTTTACGAATTGTCACTAGTTCGTTGGTCGAGATGTGGTAGTCAGAGCCCAGCTGGCCATTTTTTGCAATTGCTAGGGTGGCACAAGCTACATCCCTTATGTGTATAAAAGATCGCCTTGAAGTCCCTCCGCCGTGAAGTGGAAAAGGCTTATCTAGCTTTGCACTCAAAAGCGCCTTGGGAATAACTCTGTAAAGCTGTTGCCCTGGACCGTAAACATTTGCGGCTCGAGTGAAAATCACTGGAAATTTCTTAAACTTGGCCATGATTCTAAGGTGCATATCCCCGGCGGCACGAGACACTGCGTATGGGGTGCTTGGGTTAAATACCTCACCTTCTTTGATCCAGTCAGGCGTTGATCCATAAACCTCCGGAGTCGTCACATGGACATATCTCTCAAGAGAACCAAGGCCACCTACGATATTGATGAGCTTTGCGAGTGCGACAATATTTGTGGAGTACCAATCCTCCGGCACTTCCCAACTTTGCCCGACCATGCTCTGTGCCGAGAAATTTACAACTAACCCTGGCCTGAATGCTTTAGCAATTCGCTCGAAGTCACCTAGGCCATGGTTAATGTCGACCTTACGAAAGTAAAAAGAGCTGAGATTTGAGTTTTGTTTATAGGGGAGAAAGGCATCATTCGGTTCCTTGCTCCTGCTAACTCCAAGGACTTCATGACCTTCGGTTAGGCAATGGTCAACGAAGTGCGAGCCTGAGAACGAATTTGAACCGATGACGCAAATTTTCATAATTACTTCAGCATCGCTGTCAAATGTCTTTGAAGAGACACCTTATCCAGCGCAACCCTATTCCCAAGTTCCGCAATAGATGCTGCACCTGAAAGGTTTCCAAGAACCGCGGCCAGAAGTGGGTTCCGGCTGGCAACCCAAGAAACAGATGTCGCAGCGAATAATGCGTCTCCGGCACCGACCCTATCTTTGACCTTGGTTGTAAATGCCGGTACCACTTCTACTTCAGGTTTTCCTGAAGCAGTCAATCCAAGTACAAGACCGTTTGCGCCTGAGGTAACGGCAACGAGCTCAGCTCCAGTTCTTTCTAAAAGCTCTGGGACGAGAACTTCCATACTGAGGTGCCTCTCACGCAGCTCTAAAGCAACCTCTCCACCATTTAGGCAAACAATGTCCACTCTGGGATACTTCGAAATTGAATTAAATCCTCGGTTGCCTGCATTGGATTGTGTGTTGACCGATAACTTCCTTGCTTTTGAACTTAACAGTCGGATTGCATGGGCGTCCAAGAGTCCGTGACCATAGTCTGCGACCAAAACTAAGTCGAAATCTTCTACAACCTTTGATAGAGCGGCATTTAGGTTCTCTGAATCCCTGATGCTCGCCCGGGAATCGCCTATCTCATAAGTTTCAAAGACTTTGTTTCCAGTTAGCACATCAACAAAACGAGTTTTTTCGATAGTTGGCTCGTCTTCTGACTCTAGGACAATTAGATCTACTGAAGAACCAATCTCGAACTCAAGCCTATCCTTGGTTCCATCACCCTTACCTACTCTCGTCATGAGAGTGGTTCGAGCACCCATTCCAGCAACATGCCTAGCAATTGCTAAGCTTCCACCCAATTGGGATTCACTAGCCAGTTTCCTGAAGGCAAGAACAGGATCTTTGCTGGATTTTCCGAGGGCCTCGCAACTTTCGTAAGTGTCGAGAATTGCCTCTCCAATGACCAAAACCTTCAATTTGCTGATCTCAAAAAACATCCGATTGACGATCTCCTCAGATATGCTCTCGCGTAAACGAGCAAGAAATCTTGAGCCAACTTCTTCTCCGCTAAGCAGCATATCGTTGCGAATTTTCGATGAGCTCATCGTTGGTCCTGAAGTGAGATAAAGAGATCCACCGGCAGACTCGGTAGCGTCAATCTCTAGCTGCATGTTACCCGTAAGGTCGAGTGAAGGGTTTTTGTAATCCGGTCCCTTGACATAGAAGTCTGGCCGAATTGCCTTGATTGCTGAAAGTCCACTTGGATAGTCTGAAATGGTAACCGCATCAACCATCTCTAAGGCAGCCAACATGGTCGCACGTCCCAATTCGTCAATTACGGGGCGTCCCGGCCCCTTATTAACATGCCTATCGCTCGTGACTGTCACTACCAGTTTGTCAGCTAACGCTCTTGCCTCCCTGAGGTGAGTGAGATGACCAGGGTGTAGCAGGTCAAATACACCGTGGCAATGAGCAATTGTTAGACCTTGAGATTTTTGGCTATCGGCCCATGCGCTCAGATTATCGAAACTGAATACTTTCATGATTAAGCTTTGGACCCATTACCCCAGAAGCCGTTCAACATCTCTTTCAATATGTGGTTTATCGAAGCATGAAGATCTTCCGCAACCCCATAATCCCCGATACGAGTAGGAGTGTGGACCGCAAGGTCTACTTGATGCTTCAGTTTCCCACCGTCAAATCCAACAAAGGCACAAGTTGGCATACCGACGCTCTTTGCCGCGCCGACAGCCTCGAGCAAGTTTTCTGAGTTACCAGATGCTGAAATTACGATTAGAAGATCTTTCGCATTTCCCCCAAGGAGGATTTGGCGGGCAAAAACTTGACTGTAGGCCAAGTCATTGCCGGTGGCAGTAATTGCCGCTGCATTATCTGACATAGATCTGGCCCGTACAGCCGGCTTTACCCCAAATGACAAATCTACCTGCATGTGGCTCGCCGTTGCAGCGCTACCTCCGTTGCCGCAAATCCAAACAGTGCCACCATTGTCTCGGGTCTTTTCAATCGCAACGACAGTTTTTTCCAGTTCTGAAATTTGGATTTCAGCTATGCATGCCGTAAGACGTTCCAGGTAGTCGCCGGCCATCTTTCGAGCGAGACCTGAGCTTGAATTTGCCATTTCCAACCTCCCTTCGCTCAACCACAAGTTTATCTAGTCTTCAAGTAACCCCAGCTAGGCTTCTCTGAGCAAAGGGACCTTAATCCCTAAGGTGCTTGTAACTGGAGCTTAGGGTTACCTAGTTGAAGTGCTCATCGTGGCTGGCAGCATCGCCCGGGTTTTTGACCAATGGGTTTTCTATTCTCCCCAATTAACCCAAAGGATGTTGTATCTCGGAAAACTTCTAAAATCTGCCAAACTAGACGGGGAGAAGGGAACAAATGGCTCGAAAAATAGAGGGATCTAAGGTAGTCATCACTGGCGGAACAGGATCTTTTGGTTCAAATATGGCCCGGCATCTTCTTACCCAGGGTGTTGAAGAAATTCGAATTTTCAGCCGGGACGAGGCTAAGCAGGATGCCATGCGGCATGCACTTTCAGACGTAAGAGTCCGCTTCTTCCTTGGAGACACGAAGGACTCCGAGTCGGTGGAGAGAGTTGTTCGGGGAGCTGATTTAATTTTCCATGCAGCGGCTCTAAAGCAGGTTCCGTCCGCCGAGTTCTTCCCTCTCGAGGCCGTCAAAACCAACATCAATGGTTCAGCAAATGTTCTAAGGTCAGCCATAGATAACGAAGTCAAAGGTGTTGTCTGCTTGAGCACGGACAAGGCTGTTTATCCGATAAATGCGATGGGTATGTCCAAGGCCCTCATGGAAAAGACTGCTCAAGCTTTTGCTCGAGATTATCAGGATTCGAAGACTACGATTGCCGTAACTCGGTACGGTAACGTGATGTACTCTAGGGGTTCAGTAATTCCCCTCTTTATCTCCCAGATAAGGAGGGGAAGACCACTCACAATTACAGATTCAACCATGACAAGGTTCCTCATGTCTTTGGCGGAATCTGTCGATCTAGTTAAGTACGCTTTTGAAAATGCCCAAACTGGTGATCTTTTTGTTCGAAAAGCTCCAGCTTCAACTATTGAGACTCTTGCCTTTGCGCTGTTAGAGATGTTTGGCGGCAGCAAAGACCAGATCCAGACAATTGGCTTTCGTCATGGGGAAAAACTTTATGAGTCTTTGCTCAGCACAGAAGAGAGAGTTAAGTCCGAAGACCTTGGTGAATACTTCAGAGTGCCCCTGGATTCCAGAGATCTTAATTATTCGATTTACTTTGAAGGGGGTCAGCCGCGAAGAAGTGACCTTGAGGCTTACACCTCACATAACACAGAGAGACTTGATCTCGAAGGCGTAAAGACGCTTCTACTAACAATCCCGGAGATTCGACAGGAGATTGGCAAGTGAGGAAGCTAAAGGTAGTCACAATAGTTGGAACTAGACCTGAGATTATTAGACTTTCAATGCTTATTCCAAAGCTGGATAAACACACCGACCACGTTTTTGTTCACACGGGGCAAAACAACGCTCCAATGCTAAATCAAGTCTTCTTTGATGACTTGGAACTTAGAACGCCCGACTACTACCTAAATGTTGACACCCGTTCCATGGGGTCGGTTATGGGGGATACATTAAAAAAGTCGGAGGAAGTTTTTTCAAAAGAAAAGCCAGATGCAGTGATGATTTTGGGGGATACGAATTCTGCAATTGGTGCCGTGGTGGCCGAGCGCATGCACATTCCCGTTTATCACATGGAAGCAGGGAATCGCTCTTTCGACAAGAATGTTCCCGAGGAGCTTAATCGAAGGATGGTTGATCACGTTGCAAGTTTCAACCTTCCTTATAACGACTACTCGATGAGAAATCTCTTAGCCGAAGGTATTCACCCTCGGAAAATTCAAAAGACTGGCTCGCCAATCGCTGAAATCTACAACAAGTACCAAACTAAGATTCAACAGTCAAAGGTTTTGGAAGAGCTAGGACTCAAGAAAGATTCCTACTTACTAATAAGTGTTCACAGACAAGAAAATGTCGACTCTCCAGCCAGGCTAGGGCTTGTTCTTGAGTGCCTGCGCCAAGTAAGCCAGTATTTTGCGTTGCCTCTCCTTGTTTCTACTCACCCAAGAACCAAAGCAAAAATCGAAAGCTTAGAGCGAAAGTTACTCGATGGCATCAACTTTCACGAGCCCTTTGGTTATATTCAGTACAACAAACTCCAGCAAAATGCATTTTGCGTAATTTCAGATTCTGGAACAATCAGTGAAGAGTCGGCCATAATTGGCTTTCCAGCGGTATCCATTCGTGACTCAATTGAGAGGCCTGAGTCATTGGAGACCGGCTCCATGATTCTTACTGGGCTTAGTCCGGAAAACCTAATTCAATCAATTGAGCTGACTCGAAACCTTTCACGAAGTGCCACTCTACCCGAGGGCTATGAGATTAAAGATTTCTCCGATCGAGTGATTAAGTTTCTTTTTTCAACGGCTAGGCTTCATAAAACTTGGGACAATCTGCACACCTAGGGTTTGACCCCATAGTCCCATGAATAAGCCTCATAATTTACTCGCAAATTATTGTCTAGATTTCCCTTGTCTGTTAAGAATGACTGCCAAGTTGGATTAAGCTTGGAGTGCTAACTGGGCTGGAAATTGGCAGGAGTTCAGAATGACTTATGTGATAGCGCTACCTTGCGTTGATTTAAAGGACAAAGCCTGTATCGACGAGTGCCCCGTTGACTGCATATATGAGGGCGAGCGCATGCTTTACATTCACCCGGATGAGTGTGTTGATTGCGGTGCCTGTGAACCAGTCTGTCCTGTGGAAGCCATTTACTACGAGGACGACCTTCCAGAACAATTTAGGTCCTACTATGCCGTCAATGTCGAGTTTTTCACCGAAATTGGGTCTCCTGGTGGGGCCTCAAAGCTAGGCCCAGTTGCCTATGATCACCCTCTTGTCCAACTACTACCCAGGTCATGACGGCTAGCCTTTCATGGCTTTTCTGGGTATCATTTTGGAGTCCCTTTAGTAGGAAATACCAATGCCAGTTCCCAAGCGAAGAAAATCACGTGCGAACATTCATGCTCGTCGGTCCCAGTGGAAAGCCGAGCCAGTAAGCCTTACAAAGTCAACTGAGGCTGGCAGAACTACCTACTCCTTACCTCACCGTGCCAAGTCCGTCACTGACTCAGCTGGAACTGAACTATTTATGGAATACAAGGGCCGCAAAGTAGCGGACGCCTAAGGCAACAAGTGTCAGGGGAGCTGCTTAAGCGGCTTGGGGTGAAGGTGAACCCAGAGCTCTTAGAGCTGGCTCTTACTCACTCCTCTTTTTCTTACGAAAATTCTTGCGAGTCAAACGAGAGACTTGAATTTCTAGGTGATTCAGTTTTGGGTTACATAGTTGCTAGCCATATCTTCCAACAAGAGGGCAAGCTTCCCGAGGGTGATCTCACCCGTCTCAAAAACTCAATTGTTTCGGCAGAAGCTCTGGCAGTAGCAGCCAGACGACTTGGGCTCGGGGAAGAGCTTCGACTCGGCAAGGGTGAAGAGTCGAGTGGTGGAAGAGACCGACTTAACATCCTGGCCGATGCCATGGAGGCCGTGATTGCGGCAACTTACCTCTCAAGTGGTTTGGATCAAGCCAAACAGCTGGTTGTGAAACATATTCTCCCTATGCTCGGAGACCCGCTAGCCCTCAGAGAGTTCGCTGACCCAAAGACCACTCTGACCGAGAGGCTCGCAAAACTAGCTCGACCAAATCCCCGTTACGAAGTTCAATCTTTCGGCCCAGAACACAATCTTGTCTATAGTGCAAAGTGTTTCTCTGGCGACCTTCTCTTGGGCCAGGGAGAAGGCAGAACTATTCGTTCGGCTGAATCTGCAGCAGCAGCAATGGCACTAAAAAACATGCGAGATAGGTAATGCCAGAGCTCCCTGAAGTCGAAACAGTTAGGCGAGGGCTAGAGGCAGCGATTACCGGCTATAAAGTTACAAATGTAGAAATCTTCGATGTCCGTTCCGTAAGAAGAAATTTTGGCCCAAAATCATCTTTCAAGAGGGAGCTAGTTGGATCTCGATTAGAGAATTTTGAACGCAGGGGCAAGTTTCTATGGATGCCCTTAGACGAAAAACGCTGTTTAGTCACGCATCTGGGTATGAGTGGCCAAGTTTTAGTGAGAACACCTGGCGACCCACCGGACAAGTGCGAGCGATTGAGAGTTTCAGTTGAAAGACGTAAGAAAAATTTAGAAGTTCGCTTTATTGATCAACGACTCTTTGGAGGCATGTTTATTGACGAACTTGTTGAAATCAAGAATCACCCAGCAGTACCCAAGTCGGCATCTCACATCGCACCGGATCCCCTTGAAGATCAATTTGACCTGGATCATGTGGTGAAAGTTATGCACAAACGTTCGGCTTCAGTGAAGAGCTTGCTACTCAATCAGGAGATTGTCAGTGGCATTGGAAACATATATGCTGACGAGACACTATGGCTGTCAAGAGTCCATTACTTAACTCCCGGGGTGTCCCTTTCAAAAGCAAAACTGGCCGAAGTAATTTATACAGCCCAAAAGGTATTGACTCAGGCCGTTGAGCAAGGAGGGACCTCCTTTGATGAGCAATACAAAAACGTCAATGGCGAGGGCGGTTTCTTTTCGCAATCGCTAAACGCATATGGTCGAACAGGTATTCCATGTTCCCGATGCGGTACTTCCATCCGACGAGAAGCATGGGCCAATAGAGGTAGTCACTTCTGCCCCCGCTGCCAGAGGAGAAAACTCTAAGTGCTAGCCTGCAGGAGGGTGTTCTAATGACAAGAAAAGTTCTGGTAGTTGGAATGTTTGACAGCGTGCACTTTGCACGCTGGCTGACCCAGTTTCAGGATCAAGAAATAGAATTTTTACTTTTTCCGTCCTCTCCACACCGGCGCCTCCACCCAAAGCTTAAAGAGCTCCTAACTAATCGGGGTGTAGCTCGATATTCACTAGCTTTTTTCAGTCGCTACTACGGGCTTCCCTT
>Ga0315902_10006323_pt1 | contig 16443 bp, 13 predicted proteins | sample LakEriMetagenome_9_FD_203523 | JGI IMG/M metagenome (GOLD analysis project Ga0315902, IMG submission 203523) | Freshwater fungal communities from buoy surface, Lake Erie, Ohio, United States - Buoy 12 MA117 | ecosystem: Environmental > Aquatic > Freshwater > Lake > Lake biofilm | place: USA...
CGCCCTCTCACCGGACGTTCGTCTCGGCCTTCCAGGCCTCGACTCTCTGCATGTCCGCTGCGCTCCGCCATCCTGGCTGCGCTTGCTTCCACAGCCCGCTCGAAGGCATGGGCAGCCCCTCGCTGCGTCGTTCTCCCTTGAAACACGGAGCACAGGTCGCCAACCTGTGCCAAATCACACGGGGCCCTGTCGGTCGATCCGACCGCGGCGAGGCGATCGCCTACCGGTCGTCGCTGGAACCGCCGACCAGGTAACTGGCGTAGTAGAGCAGCGTGAGGACGCTCTGCAGCGTGCCGGCCACGTACGTCCACGCCGCGGCATTGAGCACGCTGTTCACCGCCGGCATGTCGGCGGCGGGAACGATCCCGAGCGTCACGAGCTGCGCCTTCGCCCGATTGCTGGCATCGATCTCCACCGGCAGGTTCACCAACTGGAAGAACACCGTACCGGCAAAGAGCGCGATCCCGAGCCACGCGATCGGCTTGAGCGCCAGCCCCAGGCCGACCATGAACACGAAGAAGCCCAGACTACTGCCGAGGTTGGCCGTGCCGACCGCGGCATTGCGGACGGCCATCAGCGAGAAGCCCTGCGCATCCTGAAGCGCGTGCCCGGCCTCGTGGGCGGCGATGCCGACGGCCGCCAGCGACCGCTCGCCATACACGCCCTCCGAGAGTCGCAGCACCTTCGCCTGCGGGTCGTAGTGGTCGTTGAGCTGGCCGGCCACGGGCTCGATCTCCACGTCCCGGGCACCGGCCGAATCGAGAATGTGGCGGGCCGCCGCCGCGCCCGTCAGCGCCGCGGGCTCGCGGGAGGCCGCCGCAAAAGCCGAGTGGACCCGCCACTGGGCCCACGCCGCCAGCAGCATGGCCGGGGCGATCCAGATGAGATACGCGGGGTCGAAATAGAAGCCTGGCATTGCTCTGTTTTTTCCTGAGGCTGGCGGGACGATCGGCGGGCCGGTCGTTCCGAAACTATTCTTGGGGGCAGTCCGGCGGCCGATCCGCCGGCCCGGCCGGCCTGTTCATGCATTACGCACCGCACCACCTCCTTGTTCCCTCCCGATTCGCGGAATCGCTCCTGGCCTGCGTGGTGATCGCGGCGCTCGGCTGCGGCGGCGAGAAAGGGCCTGCTCCCTCCGCAACTCTGGTTTCAGCCGACGCGGACGATCTCTGCCGGCGAATCGACGCCGTACTCAAGCACACCAGGGACGGCCGACTGCTCGACACGGGCGTCCACGGGGCGTGGCAGGTCGTCCACGGCATCCTCGCCTTCGGGCCCGACTTTCCTGTCGCTGTCCGGGGCGGCACCACGGCAGCCCTCGGCTACCTCCTCGGCGGCGGCGGCCTCTCGGGCTGGAAGCTCCGGCCCGGCTCATCGGGCGTGCTGGCGATCGTGGAGGAGGGAAGCACCATGGGCCAGGGCCATCCCGACCAGTGGCTCGGCTACCTCTCCCAGTGCGGCGTCAGCGTCGATGGTAGCCGCCGCGCCGGCGGGATCCCACTCGACGCGCCGCTCGTGGTCGGCGGTCGGACGTTCACCGTGGCCGACCTGCTCGCCCGGGCGCAGCACGACATCCGCGAGGGACAGGAAGCCACGTGGACGCTGATGGCGCTGGCTGCGTGGCTGCCACCCGACGCGGTGTGGACCGCCGGCGACGGCGCGAGGTGGACGACCGAGCGGGTGGTTCGGATGGAGGCCGCCGCCGACATCCCCTCAGCCGCCTGCGGCGGCGCCCATCGCCTCTACGCCCTGGCGGCAGCAGTCGCGGCCCACTGCCACGCGACTGGCGACCCGCCGACCGGAGGCTGGGCCGAAGCAGCTGCCGTCGTCGAAGCCTCGCTCGAACGGGCCCGCCGCTTCCAGCAAGCCGACGGGTCCTTCGCCGTGCGGCCCTTCGAGAGACCGGGCACGTCACCCGATGTGTTCGCCCGCCTGAGCGCCACGGGACACGTGTTCGAGGTGCTCGCATTGACCCTCGACGACGAGCGGCTTGCCGAGCCATGGGTGGTCCGGGCGGCGGACCGGTTGGTCTCGCTCATGGAACAGACGGCCGACCTCGACGTCGAGTGCGGCGGCCTCTACCACGCGGCCCACGGCCTGGCCCTGTATCGCAACCGCGTCTGTGCGGGGACGGGAGACCTTGGCTTTGCCCCCCGCTCGGCAACTCCTTAGTCTGATCTGCGTCGTTCGTTCTGCGCGAGTAGGCCAGCAGCCCGTCGCCTCGAGGATGCCGCCGTGCACGGCCTGATCTTCTTCTTCATCCACAAGTTCGCCGAGCGTTTCCCGGCGGGCTCCACGTCGCGGAGCGGCTCGGCTTCCGGATCGTCGATCTCGGGCGAGAAGCACCTGCCGTCAGGCGTCTACCCCGACGCCGACGCGGTGGCGATGCTCGCGGAACTCGCCCTCTCGGCCGGCCGGCCCCTAGCCGACGTCATGGGGGAATTTGGGGAGTTCCTGGCGCCGCACCTCGTGAAGGTGGCCGGCACGTTCATCGATCCCCAGTGGACGACCCTCGACCTCGTCGAGCACACCGAAGCGATCATCCACCGGATGGTCCGCGTGGAGAAACCCGGCGCGACACCACCGGTGCTCGAGGCCTTCCGTTCGGCACCCGACGAACTCCAGCTCGTCTATGCCTCGAAGAGGAAGCTCTGCCTGCTCGCGGCCGGCATCGTCCGCGGGCTCGCCACCCACTTCCAGGAACAGGTCGTGATCGAGGAGCCGAGCTGCATGCACCGCGGCGACGCGTTCTGCTCGTTCGTCATCCGCCGCGCACAGGGCGACACCCAGCCCGCGCATTCGCCGCTGACCGCCACGATCGTCAGCGAGTCGGGCTTCGACGTCCCCGGAGACCCCGGGGTCGTGATGGACGAGCCGACACCTCGGACGATCGGCGACTATCGCGTGCTCGGCCTGATCGGTTCCGGCGCCATGGGACGCGTCTACCTGGCTCACGACGACCGCCTCGACCGCCGGGTGGCGATCAAGGTGATGTCGGCTCGTTACGCCGGCAACGCGAACGCCCGGCAGCGTTTCGTTCGCGAGAGCCGCGCACTCGGTTCGATCGAACACCCGCACGTGATGACGATCCACCAGGTGGGAGAACAGGACGGCGTCCCCTACATCGTCATGCAACTGCTCGAGGGGCGGACGCTCCGCGATCACCGCGACATCTCGGGACCACTCCCGCTCGCCGAAACCCTGCGCATCGGCAAGGAAATCGCCGCGGGCCTCGCCGCAGCCCATCGCCGTGGAATCCTCCACCGCGACATCAAGCCTGCCAACGTCTTCCTCGAAGGCGAGGCGCGGAGCGTGCGGATCATCGATTTCGGCCTCGCCCGCGGGATCGACAGCCGCGCCACCGCCCTGACGCACGACGGCGCGCTCGTGGGCACGCCGTCGTACATGCCGCCGGAGCGGATCGACGATGGGGAACTCGACGCTAAGAGCGACCTGTTCGGGCTCGGCGTGATCCTCTACGAGATGCTCGCCAGGCGGCTTCCCTTCGAGGGCCGCACCGTGGCCACGGTGCTCACGGCGATCGCCAAGGGCAACCCCGCGCCGCTGCACGAGACGGCACCGCACGTGCCGCCGGAGGTGAGCGATCTGGTGATGCGACTGATCGCCCACGACAAGGCGGATCGACCAGCCGATGCCCGCGCCGTGGCCGAGCAGCTTGCAGCGCTCGAGAAGAAGTTCGCGGTGTGATGAGTCGGAAAAGTTGGCGCGAACTTCGGGTCGGTGAGACCCTCGGCCCGGTCGTGATGCCGGCCGTGATCCCCTCGCTCGCGCTCGGGGCTTTTTGGATGCGTTAAGCATCGCGGGAGATGGGCTACGCGTGCTTGGCGGCTTCGAGCTGCGAGTGCACGGCGTCGGCAAGCACGTGGAGGTCGCCGTGCCAGTCGATCGTGACGCTCTGCTGCGTGGACAGGTTCTTGAACTGCGCGGTGCCGGCGGCGAACTCATCGCTGCCGATCACGAGCGCCGCGGGAAAACCCCGCTTCGCCGCCAGCTTCAACTGTTGGCCGACCTTCTTCGCCTCCGGGAAGAACTCCACCGCCATGCCGGCACCGCGAATCGCGGTGGCGATCCGCAGGTAGTCGGCGAGATGCCGCTCGTCGAAGTGCACGAGGAACACCTCGGCGGGCGTCTCCACCGTCGCCACCCGGCCGAGCTCCTCGAGGCCGGCGAGGAGCCGGTCGATGCCAAGCGAGGCGCCCACGCCCGGCAGGTGCTGCTTCGTGTAGAGCCCGGCGAGGTTGTCGTAGCGGCCGCCCGAGCAGATGCTGCCAAGCGCCGGCAGTTCGTCGAGGAAGCTCTCGAGCACGATGCCGGTGTAGTAGTCGAGGCCGCGGGCGATCGAGGGGTCGATGGCGACGCGGCCGTCGGGAACGCCCGCCTCGCGGGCTCCGGACACGATCGCCGCTAGCGCCGCCACGCCGGCCCGCCCCTGCTCCGAGTCGCCGACGAGGGCGTCGAGCCTCGCGAGCACGTCGGCCGCCGGGCCGCTCAGGCCCGCCATCTCCAGGAGCGCCGCCACGGCCTCGGCCGCCACGCCCTGTGACGCCAGTTCCGCCGCGACCGCCTCGCCGGTCGCCTTGCCGAGTTTGTCGAGACTCCGTAGCACCGCCGTCGACCGGTCGGCGAGGCCGAGCCTGGTGAGAATGCCCGCGAGCACACGACGGTCGTTGAGCCGGATCGTAAACCGCTCGATGCCGATCGCCGCGAGGAGATCGTGGACGACGAGCACCATCTCCAGATCGGCCACGGGGCTGGTGGTGCCAATCGTGTCGAAGTCGCACTGCATGAACTCGCGGTAGCGGCCCCGCTGCGTATTCTCCCCCCGCCACACGGACGCCATGTGATACCGCTTGAAGGGCAGCCCCAGATCGTGCACGTGCTGGGCCACGAACCGGGCGAAGGGCACGGTGAGGTCGAAACGGAGGCCGACGTCGCGGCCGCCGTGGTCCTGAAAGCGATAGAGCTGCTTGTCGGTCTCGTCGCTCCCCTTGCCGGTGAGGATCTCGAGGTATTCCAGCGCCGGCGTATCGATCGGCGCGAATCCATACGAGCGGTAGACGCGGCGGGCGATCTCCAGCACGCGTTCACGGGCCAGGGCCTGGGCCGGCAGGTGGTCGCGAAAGCCCTTGAGCGTGCGCGGTTCGATCATGAAACGATCGGCAGCAGGGCGGGCTTCGGGCCGCGGATCGACGTCCCGCGGTTCTTCTTCCTCCGACCGTCTCCCAGGTGCTGGCCGCCAGGGCCGAGGACCGCGTCCATGTATTCCTCGACCTGCTCGCAGGTCTCGAAGTACTGGTCGTAGACCCAGTCGTCCTCGTACTCGCACTCCTTGGTCGTGTACTCGCGGCAGATCTGCGGCCGCGTCTCGTAGATGCCGCAGCGGTGGTCGTCCTGGAGGTGCTTGCAGACGGTGTGCACGCAGACATACCAGTCGCCGTCCTCGGTGAAGACGGTGGCATGGTCGTGGAGGAGGAACCAGCGGATGTACTCGAACTCCTCACGGGTGGTCGGCGTCTCCAGCGGTAGGGCGAAGTAGCGACAGCACTTCGCGGTGCAGTATTCGCACAGCACCTTGTCCTTCGGCACGTCGCCGCGCTTGGGCTTGGCAGCGAGTTGCGGAAGTGGGATGTCGACGGCCGGCATGGCGATCCTCCGGGTGAATGGGTCGCTACTATAGCGTTTCCCGGCTCGTTTCGGGCGGCGTTCGCGAGTCCTATACTGCTTCTTTCGGCCGTCTGCGGCGGCCCGCACCACGGAAGGGACTCCCGATGCCGAAGCGCTGGCACATCCGCCACCACGATCGTGCCGAGATCGCATCGCTCGAGCGGGCGGCGGGCGTGTCGAGCATCCTCGCGAGCCTGCTCGTCGCCCGGGGCGTCACCGAGCCCACGGCCGTGAAGTCGTTCCTGTCGGGAACGCTCGCCGACCTCCGCGACCCCGAGACGCTCCCCGGCGTTCCCGAGGCCGCCGACCGGATTCTCGCCGCCGTGAAGGCCGGCCGGAAGATCGCGATTTACGGCGACTACGACGCCGATGGGATGTGTGCCACGGCGATCCTCGTGGGCTGCCTGCAGGCGCTCGACGCCGCGCCGACCTGGTACGTGCCGAGCCGTCAGGAGGAGGGCTACGGGCTCAACGCCGAAGCACTCTCCACGCTCGCCGCGCAGGGCACGAACCTGGTGGTGACGGTGGACTGCGGGATCACGGGCGTCGCCGAGGCACAGCATGCCCGTGACCTCGGCCTCGAACTGATCATCACCGACCACCACAACTTCGCCGCCGAGCTGCCGGCGGCCGACGTGCTCGTGCACCCGCGGCTGCCCGGCACCGCGTATCCGTTCGGCGGCCTCTGCGGCGCCGGTGTGGCCTTCAAGCTGGCCTGGGCGATCGCCACGCGGGCGAGCGGTGCGAGCCGGGTCACGCCCCGGCTTCGCGAGGCGCTCCTGCGGGCCGTCGGCCTGGCTGCCTTCGGCACCGTCACCGACGTCATGCCGCTCGTCGACGAGAACCGCCTGCTCGTGAAGCACGGCCTGGAAAACCTCCGCACCCGCGGAGGCCCCGGGCTCGCGCGGCTGATCGAGATCACCGGACTTGTGGAACAGTCGCAACTCGAAAGCGAACACATCGCCTTCAAGCTCGGACCCAGGCTCAACGCCGCCGGCCGCATGGCCACGGCCGCCAACGGCATCGAGCTCCTGGTCACCGACGATTCCGCCCGCGGGATTCAACTCGCCGACTACCTCCACGAACTCAACGCGCAGCGGGAGACCGAGGAGCGGAGCCTGCAGCTGGCGGCGGCCAAGCAGGCGAAGGAGTGCTTCAGCCCCGAGGCCGACGCGGCCCTCGTGCTCGCCGACCGCGGATGGCACAAGGGTGTGGTCGGGATCGTGGCGGGCAGGCTCGCCGAGCGGTGGCACCGGCCGGTGGTGATGATCGCCCGCGATCCCCTCCAGGGCGGCCCCGCCGTGGGCAGCGTGCGAAGCGTGCCGGGCTTCGACGTGCTCGCGGCGGTGAAGGCCTGCAGCGAGCACCTGCTCGGCTGCGGCGGGCACGCGGCCGCGGCCGGCCTGCAGGTCGATGACGCGAAGATCGACGACTTCCGCCGGGCCTTCGTCGCCGAAGTGGAGTCGCGGATGCCGGAGCAGCTGCGGCGGGCCCAGATCACGATCGACGGAGAGACCTCGCTCGGCGCGCTCACGCGCGACACGGTGGAGCAGCTCGAGAAGCTCGCGCCGTTCGGCGAGGGCAACCGCCGGCCCGTGCTCTGCGCGTCGGGCGTGACGCTCGCCGAGCCGGCCCGCACGATGGGCCAGTCGGGCAAGCATCTCCAGCTGCAGCTCAGGCAGCATGCGGCCAAGATCCGCGGCGTGGCGTTTGGCGCGGGCGAATGGCTGCCGCACCTGCCGACACCGGGCCAGCCGTTCCACATCGCGTTCCGGCCGAAGATCAACGAGTTCCGCGGTCGCCGCACCGCGGAGATCGAACTGATCGACTGGCGGCCCGACGGCATCGATGTCTCGATCGACCTTCCCGAGTTCGCCGCGACTGCCCCCTGATCCGCACCCTTCACGAGATCTCGTTCATGCGATACCGCTTCCTTTGCTTCGCCGTCATGACGGTGGCGAACTGCGTCGCGTCGGCCAGCCGGGGCGACGATTGGCCGCAGTGGCTCGGGCCCCGGCGCGACGCGATCTGGCGGGAGCAGGGACTCGTGACGTCGATCCCGGCCGGCGGCCTGCCGGTGAAGTGGCGGGTGCCGGTGGCCGAAGGCTATTCAGGGCCGGCCGTGGTCGGCGGACGCGTCTACGTCGCCGACTACGTGGCCCGCGCGGGCGACGTCGTCAACGCGCCCAACGACCGGACGACCCGTGCCGGCACGGAACGGCTCCTCTGCCTCGACGCGGCCACCGGAAAGCTGCTCTGGAAGCACGAGCAGGACTGTCCCTACTCGATCTCGTATGCGTCGGGCCCGCGCTGCACGCCGACGGTCGTCGATGGTCGCGTCGCCATGCTCGGCGCCGAGGGCAACCTCACCTGCCTCGACGCCACGTCCGGCACGCTTCTCTGGTCGAAGGACTTCAAAAAAGACTATGCCGCGCCCACGCCGATCTGGGGCTTCTGCGGCCACCCACTCGTGGAGGGCGACCTGCTGATCTGCCTCGTGGGCGGACCGGGCAGCGTGGCGGTCGCGTTCGACAGGAAGTCGGGAGTGGAACGCTGGCGGGCGCTCACGGCGAGCGAAAGCGGCTACTGCCCGCCGACGATGATCGAGAGCGGTGGCATGCGGCAGTTGGTGATCTGGGACGCCGACAATCTGAACAGCCTCGATCCCGCCACGGGCCGCGTGCTCTGGTCTCAGCCCCTCAAGCCGATGTATGGGATGTCGATCATGGCACCGCAGGTCGCCGACACACCGCGTGGCCGAGTGCTCTTCGCCAGCGGCATCGGTCGCGTGGCGGCACTCTACGCCCTCGGCGGCGACGCGCCCACGGCACGACTGCTCTGGCGCGGCGAGCCGAAGTCGGCCGTCTCCTGCGCCAACGCCACGCCCTTCATCGCCGGTGACACGCTCTACGGCTGCGACTGCGACACTGGCATGCTCACGGCCGTGGCCCTCGACGACGGCAGGCGGCTCTGGGAGACGCTCGAACCGACGACCGGCGGTGACCGGCGCAGCAAGCACGGCACCGCATTCCTGGTGCGACAGGCGGAGGCGGTCGCGGGCGATCCACCCGGCGCGACTCGCGTCTGGATCTTCAGTGAGACGGGCGACCTGGTCCTGGCCCGGCTCTCCCCCGAGAAGTATCAGGAACTTGGCCGCGCGCATCTCGTCGCCCCGACCAACGAGTGCTTCGGCCGCGATGTGGTTTGGAGCCATCCGGCCTTCGCGGGCGGCTGCATCTTCGTGCGAAACGACCGCGAACTCGTCTGCGTGTCGGCGACGGAGTGATCGTGGTGGTACGCCACGCCAGATCCCCTCGCTCCCGCTCGGGGCTTTGTGAAAACTGAAAAACGCCGACTCACCACCGAAAAGCCCCGAGCGCCAGCGAGGGGATGACGCGTTGCGGCCGGGGAAGGGCTCGTGATTCGCGACCGCGAATCTCCGTCGCTGAAGCATTGGGCTTTCTGACAACGTCGAGCGAGGGGCTGCCCGTGCCCGGGAGCCGGGCTGTGGGAGCAAGCGGAGCCATGGATGGCGAAGCGCAGCGGACACGCAGTGAACGAGGCCTGGAGGGCCGACGTGAACGTCCGGCGATGGGCATGGGCAGTCCCGAGCGGCACGATGGAGCCAATGTCCCCATCGCTCACGCGATTGGGCTTCCTGACGACGTCGAGCGGCGGCGGTCAGCCGCGGCCCATCGCGAAGATCGCCTCCATCATCCGCCGATAGTGGCGATCGAGGGCCACGCCCCGACGGGCCATCATCCGCTCCATGTCCACGAGCGCCTTCTCGAGGCGGTAGTCCACCAGCGAGCCCGCCTGCGCCCACTTGAACGAAGGAACCTCACGGGCCGGAAACCCGGCCCCGACCACGATCGACCCCACGCCGCAGACCGTACCGGTGTTGAGCATCGTGTTGATGCCGGTCTTGCAGTGGTCGCCCATGATCGTGCCGACGAACAGTTCGCCCGAGTCGACCTCGAGCCCGGTCGGCCAGTCGAGGAGTTTGACCGTGCCGTAGGTCATCTTGAGGTTCGAGGCTGTGGTGTCGGCGCCGAGATTCACCCATTGCCCGAAGACGGAGTTGCCGACATAGCCCTCGTGAGCCTTGTTGGAGTAGGAGTGAAAGACGGTGCTCGCCACCTCACCGCCGATCTTGCACCAGGGGCCGATCGTCGTGCCGCCGTAGATCCGGGCTCCCATCCGCACCGTCGCTCCCTGCCCCACCGCGAGCGGTCCACGGAGGATCGCCCCCGCCATCACCCGCGCGTCGGCGTCGAGCAGCACCGGCCCCTCTTCGCAGACCACGATCGCGCCCGGTTCGACCACGGCCGAGGGATGCATGAACAGCCGTTCGGGACGATCGACCACGGCCGACGGGCTCCAGAGCGGCCCCGGCCCGGGCTGCCAGCCGCAGGCGGCCTCGTCTGCCACGATCGCCGCGCTGGTGAGCACGCTGATGTCCCAGGGATGGATGAGTCGCTGCAGCCCTTCCGCATCCACGCGTCTCCCGGCCCCGGCTGGCCGCGGCCGCCCCGCCTCGAACCACGCGGCGGTCTGCTCGGGCGTGGACCACGCGGCGACGAGATCGTCACCATCGCGGAGGTGTCCCTCGGGCCGACGGCGGATCGCGGCGACACATCCCGGCGTCGGCAGGAAGCGGGCGTTGATCCAGATCGCGGGCGATGTCCGCTGCTTCCTGGTCGCCGCCGGAAACACACCCCGCAGGTGCGGCCGCAGCGGCCCGGTCCCGCGCTCGATGCCCAGAGCCCGCTCCCACTTCTCACGAATCGTGGTCAGGCCAAGCCGTAGGTCGTGCACGGGCCGCGTGAGCGTGAGCGGTTCGAGGTGCGCGGCCTGATCGTCCTCGAAGAACAGCAGCGAATGTGTCATGACGGATACGGTACGGTGGCGCCCCGGAGAAGAAGTTATTCCGGGCAGTCTGCCGCCTTTAATCCGTAGACTAATCTCAAACCCGCACCGAGACAGAGCAGCCGTACGGAGACGCGTTCGATGTGTGGAATCGTGGGCTACATCGGTCCGGGAGCATGCCGCGAGATCCTCCTCGCAGGTCTGGCGCGGCTCGAATACCGCGGCTACGACTCGGCAGGGATCGCGGTGCTCAATGGCGATCTTCGGGTGGCCAAATGCGCCGGCCGGGTTCGCGATCTGGAGGTGCGGTCGTCCGATCTGCCGGCGACCGCCGCGGTCGGCATCGGCCACACCCGCTGGGCCACCCATGGCGGCCCGAGCGACGCCAACGCCCATCCCCACGTCGGCCCCGCGGGCAGGATCGCGCTGGTCCACAACGGGATCATCGAGAACTACGCGGCTCTCAAGACGTCGCTGACCGCGAAGGGGCGGGTGTTCCGCAGCCAGACCGATTCGGAGGTGCTCGTCCAACTCATCGAGGAAATCCAAGAGTCCGATCCGTCGCTCCCGTTCGAGGCCGTGTTGCGGCTCGCCCTCCGGCAGGTGACGGGCACCTACGGCCTTGCCATCCTCAACACCGCCGAGCCCGACCGGCTCTACGTGGCGCGCTGCGGGTCCCCGCTCGTGGTCGGCGTGGGCGACGGCGAGATGTTCGTCGCCTCCGACGCCGCCCCGATCGTGGCCCACACCAACAAGGTGGTCTACCTCGACGATGGTGACGTGGCGGTAATCGGCCGCGACCGTTTCGACGTCAGGTCGATCGACGACGTGCCGCTCACCAAGGAGGTGCACGAGCTCGCCATGTCGCTCGACGCGATCGAAAAGGCCGGCTTCCCGCACTTCATGCTCAAGGAGATCCACGAGCAGCCCCGGGCGCTCGCCGACTGCCTGCGAGGTCGGCTCGTGCTCGCCGACCACGTGATCCAGCTCGGTGGCCTCGAGCCCGTGATGGATCGCCTGTCCGCGGCGCCGCGGCTCACGATCGCAGCCTGCGGCACGAGCTGGCACTCCGGACTGGTGGGCGAGTATCTCTTCGAGCACCTCGCCCGGCTGCCGGTGGAGGTCGAGTATGCCTCCGAGTTTCGGTACCGCGAGCCGCTGCTCGACGAACGGGACGTGCTGCTCGTGATCTCGCAGAGCGGCGAGACCGCCGACACGATCGCGGCGCTCCGCGAGGCGAAGCGGCGCGGGGCGCTCACGCTGGGTATCTGCAACGTGGTCGGTTCCACGCTCTCGCGTGAGACCGATGCGGGAGTGTTCACGCATGCCGGCCCGGAGATCGGCGTAGCCTCCACGAAGGCCTTCACGGCCCAGGTGGTGGTGCTCACGCTGATGGCGATCGCGCTGGGGCGAAAGCGGGGCACGCTCGCCGCCGAGCGGGCCGAGGCGCTGATCGAGGAACTCGCCCGGATCCCGCAGAAAATCGAGTCGATCCTGGCACAGGAGCCGGCGATCAAGTCACTCGCCGACCGCTTCACCTACGCCCCCAACTTTCTCTACCTCGGCCGCTCGTTCAACTTCCCGGTGGCGCTCGAGGGCGCGCTCAAGCTCAAGGAAATCTCCTATATCCACGCCGAGGGCTACCCCGCGGCGGAGATGAAGCATGGGCCGATCGCGCTGATCGACCGGCTGATGCCGGTGGTGGTGTTGGCGACGACATCGCACACCAGCGAGAAGATGATCTCCAACATCGAGGAGGTGAAGGCCCGGAACGGCCGGGTGATCGCGATCACGACGCCGGGCCAGGAGGAGGTGAAGCGGCTGGCGGAGTTCGTGGTGGAGATCCCGGCCACCGAAGACGCGCTCGCGCCGCTCCTTGCCGTGATCCCGCTCCAGCTTCTGGCCTACCACATCGCCGTGAACCGGGGCTGCGACGTGGATCAGCCGCGGAATCTCGCCAAGAGCGTGACGGTGGAGTAGGCCGTGTCCGGCCGCCGCGCCAGCGCCGTTGCCCCGGAACCCTGCCGCGGGTACGCTACGGCTTCCCACGGGAGGCATCGGGTTCTCGCCCGTTCGCCGCCCAAGAGATCGGGGCGTAGCTCAGCCTGGCTAGAGCGCTACGTTCGGGACGTAGAGGTCGCACGTTCGAATCGTGTCGCCCCGACTTTCAGATCGAGTCTGTTTTTTACGCACATACGCGACCTGCCTTCATGGGCAGTGCCTTCGGGATGCGGTCGAAATCGGGGTAAGGAAACCGGGGTCCGCCCCGTTTCCCCGATTTCGGGTTCATCACCACCCGAGGGCACCTTCAATGCGTCGTAAGAAGTCAGCGATTCCAGTCGTTCGTTCCCACCGTGGTCTAGCCCGTCTGCGGCTCAATGGCCGCGAGTTCTGGCTTGGCCGGTTCGGCTCCCCCGAGGCCATCACGAAGGCCGACCGGCTGATCGCGTCGTGGCTCGCGAATGGCCGCCGCCTGCCAGATGACTCGCCGCCGGTGGTCCCCGAACATCTCCCCTGCCCGCAGTCGCCGCAGACCGATGTTCGTGCGGCAGTCGATGCGGATGCCAAGCCACTGCCGCCGCTCTTGTCCTTCACGGCACCGGCCGAACCGGACGGCACCGGCCTCACCGTGGGCGAGGTGTGCGAGTTGTGGTTGGCGTGGATCAAGGCCGAGCGTGTTGTCGGAAAGGTGACCTGCCCCCATGAATGGAACCAGTGTCTATCACCAGGGTAGACCTGCCAAGGGATCGCCCCTGTCCGCTTGGTGAGGAGTAGCCGAAGCAAGCGGACAGGGGCGGCGCGACTCCGGGGCCGGGGGTCGGTACCCCAACGAGCTGTGCGGGCGGACGCTTGCTTGCCTGAAGATCAGTGAACGGAAACGGCACGACGACCACGTCGCCGCTTACAAATTCCGCCACGCCTCATCCTCTTCAGGAGTATTCCAATCCACCGCCCAAGCGGACTCTGCGAGCGGCAGCAGGGCATGCACGTCCTCGCTTCCGTCACCGCCAACGCCGCGGGCCCGAAGGTGCCGTAGAAACGCGAGCACCTCCCGCTGCACGCTCTCGGGGGCTTGTTCGAGTTCCTCGATAAGGCACTTCGGCAAGCGTCGGCCGAGCGGGGCGGATCATGAGGAGCAACCGCCGGAGCTGATCGGACTGGATGCGACCCGATCGTGGAGGTGCCGAAGAGCTTCCTATCCACGCTCAAGACCGGGTTTTTCTCGTCGGCGCAGACCGGTCTTGAAACCGGTCTTCCTGCGGGCCGTCCGCACCGTGGCATGGAATGCCGTCAGAGGCTGTGGATGTCGATCACGGGCAGCTCGTCTATCCGTCCCTGAAAGATTGCCCGGTCGTCGTGGACCTGCACGAGCTCTCCCCAGTCGGTCGGCGGGCCACGGGCGGGCGAGACTGGCGGAGGCTCGAGCGGTTCGCCCAGATGCGTGAGGACCTTCCGGATCGGCCCCGGCTCGTCGCAGCAGTCGCCGGTGCTATCTCCGCCCGCCGCATGTCCGCCGACCGCATGCCCACCAGTCGCGGCATCACGCGGCTTGCCGACATTCCCGATCGCGAGGGCGGTGACGGCGGACCTGAACTTGTGATTCGGGGCGAACACCCCGTGATAGCGATGCCGGTGATTCCGCGGCGGGGGCACGAGGTCAGCGATAGCGAGGCCACGACGTTTCTCCTGATGGGCCCTCGAGGCACGGGCACGTCCAAGTGGCTCACCGCCGCCTTTCCGGGTGCGGTGACGATCGACCGGCGGCATCCGGTGGCGGTTCGCGCCACGCCTCACGGCGTTAGGCTTGGACGGCAGTGGGTGGCCACGCTTACAAGCCGAAGGCCGTAAGGCCTCGGCCGCATCGCATTGGACGCGGCATCCGGTGGCGGTTTGCCACACGCCTTACTTCCGCAGGCACACCATCAGTGCACCCGTCACCCGGCCGTCTTGGTCGATGAGCGGCGCGTAGTTGGCGTCGCATCGATGCCCAAACAGCGTCACTTCGCCCGTGTGCGATCGCTTCTGGATCAAGGCCGCGTAGCCGGGATTGTCGCGGGCGAGCTTGGTGCCGACTGCAGAAGTTCCCGCTTCCGTCAGGAGCGTGGTATGCGTGCGAATGAAATCCTGGCCGTCGAACGCAAACACCGTGCTTTCCTGCCTGTCCATGATCGCTCTCCCGTTGACACGTGATACCCGGTCCCCGCCCACGGTGTACGACGCGTTGCCTGTTGAACGGCCGTATCATGACGCCCCTCGTCCGGAACGTCCACGGAGCCGATGGTGGCCGTGAAAACACAGAGGGGAGCAGGCCCATGATGGTGACCCGCTCCGCTCGCTCTTCCCGGAGGTCAACGCGGGTATTTGGCGTCAGGCCTGCTTGCGACGGCGGAGCGTTAAGTAGCCGCCGCAGGCCAGACCGGTGAGGGCCATGCACGTCGTCGAAGGCTCGGGGACGGTCGCGACATAGGCGTACACGGTCGAGTCAGACGGCAGCGTGTAGATCCCAATCGCCTGGTCGCCGATCACGGTGTTGCCGGTGGTCATGGTGGATCCGGGATAGGAGAGCGGCCCAGTCCAGTTCGCCGGACCGAACGAGTTGTCGGGGTTGCGGGTGATCGAAGCGAACGCGTATCCGGTACCGGCGATGCCGATGACGTTGTAGCCACCGGCCGCGCCGGTGATGCCCTCGAAGTGCGTCAGTCCACCGGGCGCACCGTCGTAGAAGTACGTGAGATTGGTGAACGTGTCCGTCGCGGCGTCGTAGTCGATGAGAAACGCCTTGTCGATACCCGTGTCTTTGCTGCCGCCGGCGATCGTGTAGGACGTGCTCCCGATTCCGTTCTGCCAAATACCGTAAGCGCTGGTGAGCTTGTCGACCCCGCCGAAGGCAGCGTCGAAGATCGTCCACGAGCCGGTGACGATGTTGTAGAGAAATGCGTTGCCCAGGGCGGCCGAACTCCCGCCGACGACGAGGTTGTAGTTGCCCACCACGACCTGGCCCATCACGCTGTGGGGGATCGTGTTGGCCACGGTGCCGCTCACGCTCGAGTCCGGCACGTTGATCTGGGTCCAGGATCCGCCGGTGCCACTGATGGGGCCGGTGTAGAGCACGCCATTGTTGCCCTGCGTGCTGCCTGCGTATTGGTAGCTCCCGACGATGCGGACGTCTCCGGCGCCGAGCGTGGGGTCGAACTCGGGCGTATTGGGTCCGTAATAGAGCGCCGACGTCACGGTCTGGGATCCGATTACCGGCGACACCTTGTACGCCACGCCGCTGCCCGTCGTGAGCGACCCCTTCCACCACATGCCCTGCGTGGAGCCACCGGCAGGCGTGTAACTGCAGGCCAACACGACGTCCGCGCCAGTGCTGCCCCGAACGCCCTGAGGCGTCTGGCTTTCGCTCGAGTCGAGGATTGGGCGATAGTCCTGCGCGCGGGATTCGATGCCGAGACCCATCAAGAACGCAGCGACGGCACACAGCCCGCGCGTCACTGTTCGAGCCTTTTCAATGACGCAGACACTCGTCTTACCAAAGAACGATTGCATAGCGGAGATCCTGTGGCCGGTGCCAATGGGATGAGCGGAAGGTCACTTGTCCCACAGAACCGAATGGAAGTGTGAGGGTAGATTGGCCTACGGCCTTCGGCAAGCGTCGGCCGGGCAGAGCGGATCAGGAGAGCCAGCGGCGGAGGCTGATCGGGCTTCCCAGCGTCCGAAGACCGTCACCAGCCAAGGGGTTTTCCAAGCCGCGCCGCCACCGGCCTCTCAGCAGTCTTGGCGGCCGGATGCGGAGGTTGGTGCGGGAGCCGCGGGTGAGTTGAGCGACCGAGACAAAACAGAAGGGGCATTGAGTCCCGCTTCCCCCACGCCGCGCCCCGGTCGAGCACA
>Ga0315902_10006324_pt1 | contig 16443 bp, 13 predicted proteins | sample LakEriMetagenome_9_FD_203523 | JGI IMG/M metagenome (GOLD analysis project Ga0315902, IMG submission 203523) | Freshwater fungal communities from buoy surface, Lake Erie, Ohio, United States - Buoy 12 MA117 | ecosystem: Environmental > Aquatic > Freshwater > Lake > Lake biofilm | place: USA...
GCGGACAACTCACGGTAAGTGTCTTCAATCGCGGTACTGCTTGGTTAGACACAGGCACCTTCGCATCACTCATGCAAGCAGGACAATTCGTTCAAGTCATGGAAGAGCGTCAAGGACAAAAGATTTCGTGTATTGAGGAGATTGCTTATCGGATGGGATACATTTCGAAAGAGCAATTGATTGATTTAGCAAAGCCACTAGTGAAAAGTGGTTACGGAGAATACTTATTGAATTTGTTGAAATGAAAATTACCATTGTCGCAGGCGCAAGGCCTAACTTCATGAAAATTGCTCCTATTATTCGAGCAATTCAGAAAGAACAAAATAACAGAACGGATATTCATTTTCGTTTGATTCATACCGGACAGCATTACGACAAGGCCATGTCTGGAAGTTTTTTCGAGCAATTGGAAATTCCAGAACCCAATAGAAATTTAGAATGTGGCGGTGGCTCTCAAGCAGAGCAAACAGCTGCGATACTCATTGCCTTCGAGAAAGAACTAATTGAGAATCCTTGTGATTGGGTGCTTGTTGTTGGAGATGTGACAAGTACTATGGCGTGCACCTTGGTTGCGAAAAAACTAAATGTAAAAGTAGCGCACGTAGAAGCTGGTATTCGCAGTGGTGACATGACCATGCCCGAGGAGATTAATCGTTTAGTAACAGATAGTATTTCAGATTTATTTTTCACCACCAGCGAACGGGCTAATGAGAATTTGATGAAGTCCGGCTTCAACGAAAATCAGATTGTTTTCGTGGGAAACACCATGATCGATACGCTTCTGCATCATGAAAAAGATTTCGTAGCCCCATCATTATTTCATTCCAATGAATTGAAATCAAAGGGATACTTAGTCATGACGTTGCACAGACCTTCGAATGTGGACAGCAAAGAGCAGCTAACAGCGTTGTTTCAAGTAATCGACGAAATGCTGGTGGATATTCCAGTCGTATTTCCAATTCATCCGCGAACTAGAAAGAACATGGAAACTTTTGGAATCGCTCCAAAGAACGTCATCCTAGCAGACCCCATGTCGTACTTCGAGTTTAATTACTTAGTAAAAAATGCTTTAGGCGTCATTACGGATTCAGGGGGTATCACCGAAGAAACGACAGTAATGTCTGTTCCATGCATCACGCTTAGAAATTCTACTGAACGTCCGGAAACGGTTGAGTTAGGTACCAACGAATTAATAGGAACAAATCCAGATCAACTTCGTGAAGCTCTGAAAGTTCTTCTGTCAGGTAATTGGAAAAAAGGTTCTATCCCTCCGCTTTGGGATGGGAAGACAGCGGGGAGGATTGTTGACTATTTCAAAAATACTATTTGAATCAAATACGATGATTAATCGTTCAAAAGCTGTGTTTTGATTATTTCAATTCTTTCTAAGAGTTCTATCTGTGTCTCTGCGACTTGTTCTGCATTTGTAATCGCTTTGCGAAGAGAAAAGTAAAACTTAATCTTCGGTTCAGTGCCGCTCGGGCGAGCGCTGATCTTGCTGCCGTCGGTGAGGATGAACTGAAGGACGTCTGAACTTGGATAGGGGAGTGAGGTAGTTTCTCCAGTAATCATGTTTTTGCAGGTGCTTGCTTTCACATCGTGCAATTCAGCAAGCGCCACTCCGCCAAGGGTTTGCGGAGGTGTGGTGCGAAGTCGCGACATCATGCTTTGAATCTGCGCAACACCGTCGATTCCCTTCAACGTAATGCTTACCAACTCTTCCTGGAACACGCCGTGTTGTAGGTAAAGGTCTTTCAACATTCCCCACATCGATGTTCCTTTGCTCTTCGCGTATGCCGCAATCTCTGCGAACTGAGCTGCCGAAAGGAGAGCATCCTTATCCCGAACAAAAGTACTTACCAAATAGCCGTAACTCTCTTCTCCTCCGGCAACGAAATTCTCTTTCCCTTCTTTCTCTTTGATTAATCCCGCAATAAACTTAAATCCTGTAAGCGTGTCGTAACAAGGCACATTGAACGACTGCGCAATGCGGGCAATCAACTCAGTCGTCACAATCGTCTTTCCAATAAACGGATGCTCAGGTAATTTTCCTTTTTCCTTTCCAACCAACAAACGGTAATACACCATCAAGCTTCCGGCCTGATTTCCATTTATTAAAACCAATTCATTCTGATCGTTTCTCACTGCCAATCCCACTCGATCGGTATCGGGGTCAGTACCCAAAACCAATTCAGCATTCACCTTCTCTCCCAATTCCAACGCCATCTTCATAGCAGACTTCTCTTCCGGATTCGGTGACTCCACCGTCGGGAAATTCCCATCGGGCACCGCCTGTTCTTCCACCACACTCACATTCGAAAATCCCAAAGCCGCCAACGTCTTTGGCACCAACGTTATCCCCGATCCGTGTATCGAAGTGTACACAATAGAGATATCACTCTCACTCTTCACAGCCTCTTCCGAAAGCGTCAACCCACGAACGAGTTCTAAGTATTTTTCTTCTACATAAAGAGGCACTTCCGAAACCTCTCCCTTCTTTCCGAAGGAATCTTTCGAAGAATCTTGTGCAACATCTTGCAAAGCATTTGCATCTTGCGTAGCACTGGCACCTGTCATAACACCCTTCACCTCATTAATAATCCCCAAGTCATTCGGCGGCAAAATCTGTCCGCCATCGCTCCAATACACTTTGTAACCGTTGTACTCTTTCGGATTGTGCGAAGCGGTGATAACAATACCTGCGGTGCACTTCAATTCGCGAACGGTGAACGACAACAGCGGGGTAGGACGCAATTCAGAATACAGATAAACACGAATGCCATTTTCAGCTAGAATATCTGCAGCGATTTGCGCGAAGTAACTTGAGTTATTCCTCGAATCATACGCAATCGCCACAGACCCTTCTCCACCCACTTGCGCATGGTGTTTCAAAATATAATTCGCCAAACCTTGCGTGGCCATACCCACGGTGTACTTGTTCATGCGCATGCTTCCCACACCCATCACACCGCGCAATCCCCCCGTCCCAAATTCCAAATCAGAATAAAACGAATCAATAAACAACTTCTCATCTTCACGCTCTAGGCGTTCAATCTCTGCACGCGTCTCAGCGTCTAAATCATAAGTCTTCCACAAGCGTGCTTTTTCTTTGGCGGATTCTAAGGGGGTCATGTGCTGGGTTGTTTAATTACAAAAATAGTGAGGTTTGCAAGATTCTTCGAAAGATGTTTCACAAGATGCTTCGCAAGACAGCTTCGCGTAGTGTAATCCGGAACGGTCATCCACGAAGTGGTCATCACAACGTGTTGTGTCATCCACGAAGTGGTCAAGAGCCCCATAGGGCGACATGTGAAATGCCCCCAGTATAGCTGGGGGATAAAAGTTCAGATAAGATCATCCTCTTAAGAGATAAGTGCTATCCATTAATTCTAACCCCCACCTTCTGTGGGGGCATTTCGAATGCCGCTCGATAAACGAGCTCATTTTCCACCTTAAGAATCTATCTCAACTGTTAATTTCCCAGCCAGTCGAAGACATTCGCCGAAGGCATTCGTTGCTTCGCAACATTCGTGCTTCGCACATTCTTCCCCTTTCTTAACCTCTCTTACCTTTCACCTTCTGAATCCTCTCCATTTCTTTTTCATTCAAAAAAGTAGGAACCAGGTCTTTCATGTTAATGGAAAGAAAGTGGTGCAGAATAACCAGATCTTTAAGAGTAAACGGAGAAAGACCATTGATTAATTCAGAAATATACGTTTTGCTTTTGTGTCCGAGTACAGCGGTTAAATCGCCTTGAGTTAAATTCAAAGCTTTTAATCTGAGTTTGATTTTCTTTTTTCTTTTTTGAAAGAACGCCCTCTCTTTTGCAACAAATTCCTCCGCAGCGTCGCTCTCAATCACCTGAAGATCGGTTACCAAATCAACATGACTCCAATGCTGCTTTTCATAAAGCTCAATCATGTCAAATACTTTTTCTCTTACGGGAATATACTTAGAATTTTCAATACTCATCAGTCTGAGTATTTTACTTGCTTCCAATGCCCGCTCGAGCTCAAGCTCGCTTGAAATCACGCCTTTTTTTAGCAATTTTTCTAAATCGAATGGTTCAATCATTATTAAAAGTAATTATTATTTCGCAACCATTTTTCAATGGTTGATTTGTTGTTTCTAAAAGTTCGCTCGTACTCGTCGTGGCTTCCAACCCATAATACGGTGGCTTCATATTTTTTCTCAAACACAATGAGAATTAGTGTTCTATGAATTTCAATATTGAAAAAATAGAATCCATTTGCATGCACCAAGTCGGCATCTTTTCGGATATCGAAAAAACTTTTTTCAGAAGGAGAATATCTCTCCAAATCAGAAATGAGTTTATCAATTTCAATTCCCAGCCGTTTATTTCCTTTATTCTTCTTTTTATGTTTCAGAAGAATCCTGATTCCATAAACTTTCATAAGAATACGTTGCTAAGATAATTATTAGTTCGGAAATATTCCGAACAATTGTTTTGATTTTTCATGAATCAAATCTCAGAAACCAAATTGGCATATACACCAATTTTTATGTGCTAGTTATATGCTGTTTATTCGTCACCTGTGGTGATCAATCATCTTCGATGATCAATCCTCTGGATCAATCGCGTTGCGATCAATCGTTCCGATTAATCCGAAGGATTGATCACCGCAGGTGATTGATTGCACAGCAATTGATCTGACAACGTCAGATTGATCACGAAGTGATTTGTTCCCTTCTCTTAACTTTCAAAGCACCTTATCTTTGTGCGATGGTGTTCTCTTCTGCAATATTCCTCACAACCTTCCTCCCAGCCTTCCTGCTGCTGTATTGGATATGCCCGAAGAAATTCAAGAATGCCTTCTTGCTGCTGTCAAGTGTGTTCTTCTACGCGTGGGGTGCGCCGAAATTTATCTTTGTTATAATAGGAACAACTCTCATTGATTTTTTCTTGGTGGGAAGAATGGATCGAAGCAAGAACGAGACGGAGCGAAAACTCATTCTCATTTTCTCGGTGTGCATGAACTTAGGCTTGTTGGTTTATTTCAAGTACATGAACTTCTTTGTCGAAAATGTCAACTTTGCTCTGAAAGGAATGGGTCTCGAAAGCAGCATTCCGTGGACGAAGTTGGTGCTTCCAATAGGAATTTCGTTTTATACGTTTGAGACACTTACTTACGTAGTAGATGTTTTCAGAAGGGTGCACAAACCGCTAAAGAACTTCTGGGACTATCAGTTGTACATCATCCTATTTCCAAAATTGATAGCCGGTCCTATTATTCGGTATCACGACATTGCCGATCAGATCACCGATCGCTCTGCACGAGACACCAGTACCGAACGTTTGTTCGGTTTTTATCGGTTTTGCATTGGACTGGGAAAGAAGGTACTCATTGCAAACACCTTCGCTGCCTTCGCCGACAGCGTCTATGGCAATGCTGAAACAGGTTTAGGTGCGCTCGATCCGAATACATTGGCCGCAGGAACCGCTTGGCTGGCGGCTATTTCATACACCCTTCAGATTTATTTCGACTTCAGCGGATATTCCGACATGGCCATTGGTATTGGACGAATGATCGGTTTCAAATTCCCAGAGAACTTCAACAATCCGTATATCTCGCAAAGCATTACAGAGTTTTGGCGTCGTTGGCACATGACCCTGGGAAGCTGGATGCGCAATTACCTCTACATTCCTTTGGGTGGAAACAAGGTGAGTAAAGGACGGTTGTATTTCAATTTATGGTTGGTGTTTTTACTTTCTGGATTGTGGCACGGAGCCTCTTGGAATTACATCATTTGGGGCGCTTGGCACGGATTGTTCCTTGTCTTGGAGCGCGCATTACTACTGAAGGCCATGAGTTCAATTGGGAAGATTACACGCGTGGCCTTTACGTTTGTGGTGGTGGTGATCGGATGGATATTCTTCCGGGTTGAAGATCTCGCTTCAGCATGGGGATACACCGCTGCGTTATTCGGAGGAAACGGAAGAAGCGTGAGCATGGCTATAGACATTGAATGGATCGTGCTTGGAGCACTGGCTTTTGTCTTTTCCTTTTTCCTTCTACTTCTAAAAACACAAAAAATTCAGGATGCTGTTTTCGGAGAGCGCGATTTAAGAAACGTTGGACACGTGGTCATGACGTGCGTTGCCGCTGCGCTATTCATCTTGTCATTGAGTTACGTCACGGCCAGTGGGTTTAATCCGTTTATTTATTTTCGATTCTAATGAAGAGTAATAAACTGCATACCTTTTTGTTCGCCTTGGTCATTGCGGCTTTGTTTCTTCCCATGATTCAAATGCTTGTTCCGTTTGTTGAAGTGAGCTATTTGTACGGCGCTATTGTTCCAACAAAGAAAGAGTCAATTACCGCAGAGTCGTGGTTTAACGGCACATACCAAGAGAATAGAAACAAGTTCATTAACGAGCAATTCGGATTTCGAAACACTGCCGTTCGCTTGCACAATCAGATTGCGTTTTCATTTTTCGGAAAGGCGAAGGCCAACGGGGTAATTATTGGGAAGGAAGATTATTTGTACGAAATCAAATACATTGACGCGTTTCGCGGTGCGGAAGAGGTGAGTCAGTCGAAAGTAGATTCGAACCTCGTTATGCTGAAAGCACTTCAAACTACATTGAAAGAAAAAGGCATTGAATTGCTAGTGGTCATGAATCCAGGAAAAGCCTCGTTTTATCCGGAATTCATTCCCGATGAATTCCCCATTCTTTCTGACCGAAGTTATTATTCCGAATACCAGAAAGGATTGGAATCACAGGGCATTCAGCACATAGACTTTGGAAAGTGGTTTCGTGAAATGAAGGGCAAAACGCCCGCGCCGCTCTTCCCGAAAACCGGCATTCATTGGAGTCAGTATGGCGCAACGTTAGCAGCCGATTCTTTGGTGAATTATTGCATGAAACTTTTCGGGAAGAACATGAACGAGTTCGCTTGGAACAAAAAAGACCTTCCTCTTTCAACCACCACGGAAAGTGTAGACGACGACATTGGCATGGGCATGAACTTGCTTTTTCCCATTGAACCGTTGCCCATGGCTTATCCGCGCGTTGGCCTGAACAGCAAGTACAGTGTAGACTTCGGAAACAAGGGTATTCAACCGAAGGTGGCGGTGATTTCAGACAGTTACTTTTTCAATTTGATGCAATTGCCGTGGGCGCCGGATATTTTTTCCGAATTGAATTTTTATTTCTACAACAAGCAGCTTCATCATTTGCCAGGCGGTGAAACTTCCAACGCCGACGTCTTGTCTGAGATGCAGGACATTGAGAAATCGAAGATTGTGTTTATTATGGCCACAGAGTGTAACATGGATAAGCTGGGCTGGGGATTTATTGCAAGCGCCTACAACTATTTCGTCATGGGAGAGACCAAAAATTCGTTTGAATTGCGCATGCAAAAATTCAAGAATAATATCCTTTCTGACCCGGCCTGGATAAAAGCCATTGAAGAAAAGGCCAAGCTGAACAAGGTTTCCATTGATACCATGATAATGCGTGATGCACGTTATATGGTGGAAATGGAATATTCGAGGGGAAATTAGAATTACGCTCTTGCCTGTTGTATTTTCGCGTTGCAAATGAAACTGGTAATTATTCCCACCTACAACGAGCGCGAGAACATTGTTGAAATGATTCACGCGGTGCTCGATCAACCTACAGGGTTTCATTTGCTTATTGTAGACGACGGTTCCCCTGATGGAACGGCAGCTATGGTGAAAGAGAAGCAAACTGAATTTGCTGGAAGATTGCACATTCTAGAGCGCAGCGGAAAGCTTGGCTTAGGTACTGCGTACATTGCGGGATTCAAATGGGGATTGGCGAATAACTACGAATACATTTTCGAAATGGATTGCGATTTTTCGCACAATCCGAAAGACCTTCCTCGTCTGCTTGAAGCGTGCGAAAAGAATCACGGCGTTGCTGTGGGTTCACGTTATGTGAAGGGCGGAGGTACAGTCGACTGGCCTTGGCACAGAAGAGTCATTAGTAAAGGTGGAAGTATATACGTCAACTTAATTTTAGGTTTGGGCGTAAACGACAGCACCGGCGGATTCGTTTGTTACCACCGCGATGTTCTTTCGAAGATGAATCTCGATGCCATTCAGTTTATCGGTTATGCGTTTCAAATTGAAATGAAATACAAGGCGAAGCGCCTTGGATTCAAGATTGCAGAAGTTCCTATTCTATTCGCCGACCGCGTGAAGGGAACAAGCAAGATGAGCCTGAATATTTTTCATGAAGCATTCTTTGGCGTATTGAAAATGCGCTTTCAAAAAATCTAACACATATGCAAGTCATCAAAAACATCACCGTTGTTAATGAAGGAAAACAATCGGTCAGTGACGTATGGATTAACGGTTCGAAAATCGCGCATGTTGTCGCGGTTGGCACAATAGATTACAACAACGCCACGTCCATTGTAGATGGAACCGGAAAACATTTGTTCCCGGGATTAATCGATGATCAGGTTCACTTCCGCGAGCCAGGATTGACGCACAAAGGAGACCTTACGACGGAATCTGCAGCAGCAGCAGCGGGTGGAGTAACTTCATACATGGAAATGCCGAACACCAGTCCGAGCGCAACAACACTTGAATTGCTTGAGCAAAAGTTCAAGCGCGCGGAAGAAGTATCTACCGTGAACTACAACTTCTTCATGGGAGCCACGCCTGAGAACGCCGATATTTTGGCGCAAGTGAATCCGAAGGAAGTGTGTGGTGTGAAGATTTTCATGGGCTCTTCAACTGGAAATTTATTGGTAGAAAAGCGCGAAGCATTGGAGATTATTTTTTCGAAAGTGAAGACGCTCATTGCCACGCACTGCGAAGACGACGGAATTATCAAAAGAAATTTAGAAGCGCTTCAAGCGACAGGAAGAACGCTCACTGCAGCAGATCATCCTGTAATTCGCAACGCAGAAGGATGCTATGCCTCAAGCTCTATGGCTGTTGAATTGGCGAAGAAGCACGATGCGCGTTTGCACATTCTTCACATTAGCACCGCGAAGGAATTGGAGTTGTTTACGAACGCCATTCCGATGAAGGAAAAGCGTATTACGGCTGAAGCGTGTATTCATCACTTGTGGTTTACGGAAGAAGATTATGCCACGAAAGGAAACTACATCAAGTGGAATCCGGCAGTGAAATCATTCAACGACCGAATGAACATTCGGGAAGCGGTGAACGACGGAAGAATAGACGTCATTGCCACCGACCACGCGCCGCATACCATTGAAGAAAAGGAACAAGAATATTTGAAAGCCCCAAGCGGCGGACCCTTGGTTCAACACAGTTTGCAAGCGTTAATTGATCTTCACAGACAAGGTGTTTTCACCCTAGAAAAAATAGTAGAAAAGGCATCTCACGCTGTTGCTGATCTCTTCCAAATCGATGGTCGCGGATACATTCGCGAAGGCTACTTCGCCGACTTCGTCATGGTAGATCTATCTTCTCCGTACACCGTTACCAAAGAAAATCTCTTATACAAATGCGGTTGGTCTCCGTTCGAAGGACATACGTTTTCGAGCACGATCGTTTCAACGTGGTGCAACGGGAAGTTGGTGTTTGAGAATGGGAAGCTTACCGGTAATAGAAGTGGGGAAGCTTTGAGGTTTGCGCGTTAACCCTAAATCGCTTCGCGATCAATCTGACTGCGTCAGATCAATTGCGTTGCAATCAATCCTGCGGATGCAGTTTATCGCATAGCGATTGATACGTAGTATTGATTCGTAGAATTGATCACCGCAGGTGATTGATACGTAGTATTGATTCGTAGAATTGATCACCGCAGGTGATTGATACGTAGTATTGATCTGACGAAGTTGATTGATTGTCTCCGACAATTGATCACGCAGTGATTGATCCGCAGGATTATCGTATTTTCGCGCTCATGAAAAATTTCGTTCTCACCATCTTCCTCACAACAATCACCTTCCTTTCCTTCTCCCAAACCTCAACCATCACCGGTGTTGTTGAAGGTGTTGATGCAGGAAAGACAGAGAACTTGGCTTTCGTGAGCGTGAGTGTTCATGCGGTGAAGGACAGTTTGGTGTTGAAGGCAACGGCTTCGGATGACAACGGTGCGTTCAGTTTGGAAATTGAAAGTGCCGATTCAGTGTTGGTGTATTTCAATATTATTGGATATAAACCTATTTGGAAAAAGATTGCGGCGAGTGCGAGTGTGAACCTCGGAACGGTGCAGCTGACAAGGACTTCAGCGGTGACGTCTGAAATGGAATTTGTGGCGAAGAAACCGCTTGTGCAAGTGCAAGCCGATAAAACCATTTTCAATGTGGAAGGAACGGCGAATGCTGTCGGATTGAATGCTTTGGAATTGTTGCGCAGAGCGCCAGGGGTTGTGATTGATAACAACAACAACATTTCCGTAAAAGGAAAGTCTGGAATTACGGTGTACATCGACGGAAGAATTTCTCCGCTTCAAGGTTCACAGTTGTCAGACTTCTTGAAAAGCACACCCTCTTCATCCATTGAAAAAATTGAGATCATTACGAATCCTTCTGCACGCTTCGATGCTGCGGGTACTGCCGGTATTCTGAACATTGTTATGAAGAAGAACAGCAACTACGGACAGAACGCCACCTTCGGATTGGGTTATGGAAATCAGGTGTACGGAAAGATTAACGGTTCCTTCACCTACAACAGAAGAAAAGGGAAGACCAATGTATACGCGACTTACGGAAATAATTTCTCAGAAGAATGGGGGTATATGCGTTTCTACAAAGAGCAAAACGATATCTTCTTCGATCAACGAACGTACTCGTTGTACAAAGACCAATCGCATTATGGCAAGGCGGGTATTGATATTTCCATCAACGACAAAAACACCGTTGGCGTTTCGGTGAACACGAATGTGGCGAACAACTTTTCAGACAGTCACGGCTCAACGCCTATTGGAAGTATAGTGTTGGGTGCTGGAGTTGACAGCACCTTGGAAGCAAGTTCCATTAGCGACGGGTATCGCAACAACTACGGAGCGAATGTCAACTATCAATGGAAAGGAGAGAACGACAAAGAATTTACGGTAGACGGGAATTACGGAATCTACGACATTGACAATAAAAATTTCCAACCCAACAGATACATGGGTTCAAATGGAATTTTATTGAATGAAAGAAATTATCAGAACAACACGGCGACACAAATTGACATTGCAGTTGTTCGCGCCGACTACAGTTTCAACTGGAAAAAAATCAAGTGGGAAACGGGCGTAAAAGGCACGCAAGTGAATACGAACAACAAGTTAGATTTCTTCAATGTAGTTGGAAATAACCTTGAAGTAGATTCCAACCTTACCAATAAGTTCGAATACAAGGAGCGCGTACTCGCGGCATACGCCAACGCTTCTGGGAAGTACAAAAAATTCGGATGGCAAGTGGGAGTGCGTGCTGAAAACACAAAAAGCAATGGCGAGTTATTCGCACTAACACCGCAACCTCTTTCGAAAGTAGATCGCTTGTACACGAACTTCTTTCCAAGTGCGGCAATCACCTTCGACCACAAAGAAACAAGCACCTTCAACTTAACCTACAGTCGCAGAATTGACAGACCGAGCTATCAGTCGTTGAATCCATTCGAGTCGCGTCTCGACGAACTTTCGTATTCACGCGGTAACGCATTCCTTCAACCCCAATACACCGATGCGTTCGAGTTGAGCCATACTTTGTTCTACATGATAACGAGTTCAATTGGTTATAGCAAGACCAACGGATTCTTCACCGAGATTACAGATACGACTGAGTTTTCGCGTTCGTTTATTCAAACGCGCAACCTCGGTTATCGCGAAAACATCACCTTCAACCTAGGCAGTCCGGTTTCGTTTGCAAAGTGGTGGGACGGTTATGTGAACATGGGCGTGTACAACATTCACAACCGTGCAACCTTCGAAGACGGCAACACCATTGACCTTCGTGCAACGTCGTACAACATCTTCATGCAAAATACCTTCAAGTTCAACAAGACAACATCGTTCGAACTCTCCGGATTCTTCAACGGTCCGAGCGTTTGGGGCGGAACCTTCCGCAACAAGCCTATGGGCGGCCTAGACGTAGCCTTCCAAAAAACCTTCTTAGACGACAAGCTCGTTCTTCGTCTCGCCTACGGCGATATTCTTCGCACCATGCGTTGGAGAGGCATTTCTCAATATGCCGGTCTTTACATGGATGCCAGCGGCCTCTGGGAATCGCGCACCGCGCGCATCAACCTCACTTGGAAGATTGGTAATCAGAAGTTGAAGGAGAAGAAGGCGTCGCAAGTTGACGAGTTTAAAAGAGTTAAATAATCCTAACCAGCGAAGCTGGATGACACAACACGTTGTGATGACAATCTTCGATTGATGACCGCGATGCGGATGACCCTACGGGAAGATTGTTTATGTGTGAACTGGTTATATCTACAAGGGGTGAAGGTCTTGGATTTCCGAGGGAATTGGGAATATTTTATATGAAAATCACATAACCGTTAATTGCGAGAACAGAGTTGTGAAAAGAATTTTGATGAAATTCTATTCTCAATGAAGACTTCTATTGAACAAAAATCAAAAGCTCTTTCCTTCCATATTTCTGAGGTTTGTAAAAAGCACCGCAAAGATTACACGCACATCAAGACCATTGATCAATGTCTCAGAAGTTCTTCTTCTGTGGCTGCCAATATTCAAGAGGCACTTGCATCGCAAAGCAATAAAATGATTTTAAGTAAGCTATACATAAGCTTAAGAGAAGCGAAAGAAACAAACTTCTGGATAGAGAAATTCCAACATGACAGAATCATTTCCGATATTGAACAGCATAGTCTGAAAACGCAGTGTAATCAGGTTATTCGGGAGTTGTATGCATTTATAAAGTTTATTAAGAAGATAGGTTGACACACTTCGTGATGACCGTTCCGGATGATCACTGCGTGGATGACCCTGCGGGATGACCACTGCGTGGATGACGCTCCGCGAAGCGGTCATCGAACTTGTTCGTCATCGATTGTAAATCGTCATCAAACGAAGTTTGTCATCACCTCCGGTGTCATCGCAACTCCGTTGCGTCATCACACGAAGTGTGTAAAGGAAACATTTTTACCATTTTTCGTTTCCGATGTGAATTTTGTGTCTATCTTCGCGGCGATTTGGAAAACAAGAAGAAACTTATTCTCATGGAAACGCTTCCGCTGTTCCTGAAGTTTGGGATTAAAAGCCTGACCATGGACGACATTGCGCGGAAGCTCTGTATCTCAAAGAAGACGCTGTATGCGCATGTGAAAGACAAAGAAGATTTGTTGGAAAATGCGGTGATCTTATTCAGCAAGGCAGAGCAACATCAGATTGAAGAAATTTGTGGAAGAGGTCTGAATGCGATAGATGAAAGTCTAGAGATCAAGCGCTGGGTGTTGGAAATGTTGCAGAACATTCATCCGTCTGTGGCTTACGATATGGAGAAATTTCATCCGCGTGTGCATCAGAAAATGCTCGCTTCCCGTCAGGAGATTATTTACAAATGCGTTTTCGAAAACATTGTAAAAGGACAGAAAGACGGTTTGTACAGAAAGGAGATTAATCCAGATGTATTGGCCAAACTGTATGTTGGAAGAATGGAAGTGATGTTCGATCAGAATTTATTTCCAAGCAAAGAATACAACGTGAGTGATATTTACATGGAATGGTTTTCCTACCACATTCACGGAATGGCGACGGCTAAGGGGATAGAATTGTTGAACAAAAACATTCTGAACTCTACTCCTTCAACCAAGAAAAAATCAACTAAAAAGCAATAATTCAATTCATGATACAATTCAACATAAACAAAAAAATAAGTGTCCTTCTCGCAATGGCGCTTGGTTTTGTTTCTCTCGGAAACGCCCAGCAGGCGCTGACCTTGGCTGCAGCGAAAGAGTACGCGTTAAAGAATGCGTTCCAACTGAAGAGCACAAACATGGACGCGCAATCGGCGAAACTTCAAACAGAAGAGCTTATCTCTATCGGACTTCCGCAAATCAGCGGTTCTATTCAGTACCAAAATTTCATTGATCGTCCGACAAGTATTTTACCTGGAGATTTCTTCGGAATGCCCGGACAAAACGTTGCTGTGCAATTCGGTGTTCCGCAAACGATAACGGCCGGTATTAACGCTTCGCAGTTGTTGTTCGACGGTTCTTGGTTGGTTGGATTGCAAGCGTCGAAAGCATACGCTGCTTTGCAAAACAAGAACATCATCAAAAGCGAAATCGATGTGAAGAAGGCGACAGAAGAGGCGTATCACTACGCTGTAATTGCGCAAGAAAGCATTGCACTTTTAACGGCATCGCGCGATTTGTTAGTTACCACCTTGGATCACACGAAAGCCTTGAACAAAGAGGGGTTTGTAGAGACGCAAGACGTTGAGCAATTGACCCTTTCATTGAATGAATTGGAAGCACGCATTCGCGTTGCAGAAACACAATCGCTGATTGCAAAGGCGCTTTTGAAATTCACCATAGGAATGAATGTAGATGAAGACATTACGCTTGCAGACAACAGCAAAACCATACTGGAAGCCTTCAACGCTCAATTGATTCAAACACCTTTCAATGCGGATAATCTTATCGACAATCAAATTATCAAGGAAGGATTATCGCTTCAAAAATTAAACGTGAAGAACGAACAAGCGGGTTTGCTTCCAAACCTTGCTGCTTTTTATAGTCTTCAACGTCAGGCGCAACGTCAAGAGTTTAACTTTTTCGACGGAGACGAGGAGTGGTATCCGACACAGTTGTGGGGACTTTCAATGAATATTCCAATTGTTTCTGGCGGACGTAAAACCAAGAGCATTCAGCGTGCTGAAGTGGAAGTGAAGCGCATGGAAGAAACACTAACGTTTTCAACCAACGCAGCGAAATTGGAATATCAAGTTGGAATGGCTGAATACATGAACGCTGCGCAGAACGTAGACTTGGCCATGCAGTCGTACAATTTGGCCTCAAGCATTTTGCAGAAGACGCAAATTAAATTCGATCAAGGAACTTCTTCAAGCTTCGAATTGTCGAGACAGACATCTCAATTATTGCAAGCACAAGTATCCCTTATTCAAGCGCGTTTAAGTTTAATGAACGCTCAAACCAGACTTTCAAAATCGTTGAACGCATTATAATATTTAAGAAAAAATGAAATCCATGTATATCTCTAAAATCGCAGCTTCATTAGGATTAGCTGCTGTGTTGTTGGCCTCTTGCGGATCGAAAGATAAGAATGCAGAGTTGAACGATTTGAAAGCGAAGCGTTCTGAATTAGACGGACAAATTGCATCGCTTGAAAAAGAATTGGGAATTACTAACGCTGCGAAAGCGAGAAAGGTTGTGACTACCGATGTAGTTACTGCGCCATTCAAACATTGTGTTGAAATTCAAGGAACTGTAGATGCAGAGAACAACGTGGTTGTTGCTCCGCAAATTCCGGGATTGGTTACGAAAATTTATGTAAACGAAGGCGATGCTGTTCAAGCAGGACAGTTGTTAGCAGAGACAGATAACAGCGCGTATGCTGCGCAGATCGCGGCTGTGCAACCACAATTGGAATTGGCGAAAGACGTGTTCTTGAGACAAGAACGCCTGTGGGAGCAAAAGATCGGAAGTGAAGTGCAGTACCTTCAAGCGAAGACCCAAGTAGATGCGTTAACGAAGCAAATCAGCGCCATTCAAGCACAAATTGAATTAACAAAAGTGAAGGCTCCAATTAGTGGAGTGGTAGATCACATTGGCGCACGTGTTGGACAATTTGCAACAGCGCAAAATCCAGATCCTTGCTTCCGAATTGTGAACTTAGCTTCATTGAAAGTGAAGTCTGAAGTTGCTGAAACTTACGCGAACAAAGTGAAAAAAGGAAACAAAGTATTGTTGTACTTCCCAGACATTGCAACAGAGATTGAAGGAAGCATTTCTTTCACCGCGAAATTCATTAGTCCAATGACGCGCACCTTCACGGCTGAGGCTATGTTGTCGGGTTCAAACGAAATGCTTCGTCCGAATATGGTAAGCATCATGAAGATTGTTGACTATGAAAATCCTGCTGCCATCTTAGCGCCATTGAACATTATTCAGAATGAAAACAACTTGCAATATGTATACGTTGCAGTGAATGAAAACGGTGTGTTAACTGCACGCAGAAGAGCCATTACTGTTGGACAAGTGTATGCTGGAAACGCTGAATTGACAAGCGGTTTGAGCATTGGCGATAAGTTAATCACCACAGGTTACGCAGAGTTAACAGAAGGAATGGCAATTGAATTATAAGAAGCCGAATCATGCTAGAAAAATTTAAAGAATTCAAACCCACCAGTTGGGCCATTGATAATAAGACTACCATTTATTTGCTAACGATATTCATTACGTTAGCGGGTATTCTTACATACAGAAGCATTCCGAAGGAACAGTTTCCAGACATTGTTATTCCAACCATTTATGTGAGTACTGTTTATCCGG
>Ga0315902_10006328_pt1 | contig 16439 bp, 4 predicted proteins | sample LakEriMetagenome_9_FD_203523 | JGI IMG/M metagenome (GOLD analysis project Ga0315902, IMG submission 203523) | Freshwater fungal communities from buoy surface, Lake Erie, Ohio, United States - Buoy 12 MA117 | ecosystem: Environmental > Aquatic > Freshwater > Lake > Lake biofilm | place: USA...
GCTCGCGTTTCATTTCCGCATCGGAGGTGTAGTAAAAACGACCGTTGGCCCAATGCCCGTGCGGGCATAAAACCGCAGGTCGTTTTTGTCCCTCGGCCAGCGGGATTGTCGGTGTATAGAGACTTCCGGTGACAAAAAAACCAGGCAGGCTTTCGAAATAGACTTTTTCGATCGCATAACCGTCCATCTCCATTCGGGAATGCACGACGGGTTTCATCGGCGCCAACGTGGGCATAGGATACATTCCCAACGAGACGAGCAATTGCTGCCGCAGATCCTTGGCCCGAGACTCCCAAGCCTCCTTGCTCTCAGGGACGGCGAACGGAAAATGTCCATCGAGGTCCTTCAGCGCGTACTTAGACTCCGGTGCTCGAATCGGATCGACCGGCTCGATAGCCAAGGCGACATTTCGATCGAACGACAGGTTGGACAGTGCGGCCGTCGCGACAAGGGTTCGGATCCAGATCGAGCCGGAACCGGTTTTGCGGGAATCTCGAAATGTCATGGCAGAAATCTCCTGGAGGTAGGAAATGCTTGTGGATGCAGAGGGGATCCAAGGGGGCTAAAATGGAACGAAGTCCAAGGCGTTCGAAGCCATAGTATACCAACAATTCGCTCAGCGATGTTTTGGGCTTTGGGCTTTGGGCTCATGAGGCTCAGCGAGCAAACCACCAACCGGCAAGCAGCAAGCGCTACGACCATGTTACTGTACCACAGTGAAATATTTGAAAAGCACGATACTGGCACTCACCCCGAGTGCATCGCACGCATTGTCAATGTCAACAGGATGCTTGAGAAACAAGGTTGGATCGAGCGTTGCACGAAGCCGAATTGGATGGCCGCGACGCTCGAGCAGTGCAAGAGAAATCACACGGAGACTTACCTGGATCAACTCCACCGTTGGTGCGAAGAGTCTGCTGGGCGCGTGGAGTCCGACACGGTCGTATCGTCGGGCTCATGGGATGCTGCAACCTTGGCCGCCGGCGCCGCATGCGATGCGGTGCGTCGCGTTTGTCGTGGCGAGGACACCCAAGCTTTTTGTGCGGTTCGACCGCCCGGTCATCATGCCTTGCGAGATGCTCCGATGGGATTCTGTTTGCTCAACAGCGTTTCGATCGCGGCGCAGCACGCACGCGCTTTGGGTTGCCAAAAGGTCTTGATCGTCGACTGGGATGTGCATCATGGCAACGGCACGCAGGCGTCGTTTTGGGAGGATCCATCGGTAGGATTTGTATCGATCCATCGGTTCCCTTTTTATCCTGGAACGGGTCGTGCCGATGAAACTGGGACCGGAGACGCTCTAGGCACCACGGTCAATATTCCCGTCAGCGCACAGACCGGCCCGGAGAGCTTTCTCGATCAACTTGCAACTCAGACGGAGAAGTTTGCGAAGAAGTTCAAGCCCGATTTGATTTTGCTCAGTGCTGGGTTTGATGCCCACGAGAACGATCCGGTGGGCGGATTGAGTTTGCAATCCGAGCATTACTTCGAAGCCGGAAAGTGGATAGCAGCTTTAGCGAAGGAGCATTGCCAAGGGAGGTTGGTATCGCTTCTCGAAGGTGGCTACCACTTGGAACATCTCCCCGAGTCGCTCGACGCCCATCTGCGGGGCTTCATCTCCGACTAGACCTAACGCAGCGATGGTATCAAAACGAGCTGGTTCCTCACCCTTTGCGAAATTTTTTTAAGCCAAATCCGGGCAAGCTTCGCATTTCTTTTCTAGAATCGACAGCGGTGTTGATCGCTGGCCAGCGCACAGGTTGAAAGCACACCTGAGCAACACTTAGGACCCAATCACGTTGCTACCTAAGGAGGGATTGCTATGCGTTCCATCGCTGCTGGCTGGACTCGTCGAATTTTCGGTAAACGACTTCATTCGCTCCGCAATAGACTTCTGAATCGCACCTCGAAGCGCAAAAAAAGTTGGCTTCGAAGGGTCTTGTTCGAGAGCTTGGAAAACAGGCAATTGATGACCGCATCTGGCTGGCTCGATCCGATCCCCGAACTGCCCGACGCAGGAGCCAACGCGCCGGTCAGATTCCCCTGGATCGGCACCGGCGGGAACTTCTTCGGCCCCCGCGAAAAAGTCTGGATCGACAGTGTTACGCCCACGGTCGAAGGGGGAGAGCCAGGTTCCATACGAATCGCTCGGTCCAACTCGCAGCCCCCTTTGGATGTCACCTTCAATATCCTCTCAAACTCCACGGCCCAAAAGAACATCGACTATCTTGAGCCTAAAAGCATCGTGGTTTTCGAACCGGGGCAAAGCTATGTCGATGTCCCAATCATCGCGATCGATGATGCGATCCCTGAAGCGACCGAATCGGTCCGCTTCGTGCTCTGGGACACCTCTCGGATCGGTACTTGGACCCCACCAGATATCGCCAGCTTGCTGATCTCCGACAATGACCAAGCATCCCGGACAACGGTCCTCGAATTGCTCCCATCGGTCGATGGCCGCGAAGGCCATCAGGACGGAAAGCTGCGGGCTCGCCGCTCAGGTTCGACGGAACGGGCTCTCCAAGCCCCCTTCGAAGCGAGCTTCGGAAGCGGGCTTGTCGAAGCACTCGATGTACGGCTGAATCCTAAGTATTGGAACTCGGAATCCCAGACCGGTTTTTTCTACTTCGCAGCCGGTGAATCGCTCGCCTCCGTCAGTGTCCAAGTCCTCGATGATTCCGAAGCCGAAAACACCGAATGGATGGAGATCCGGCTGCTGCCAAGTTCCAGCGGCGAGTACCTCCTGGGAGGCAAACCGCAACAAACCCTGCGCGTCCTGGACGACGATTCGCGATCCGGAAAAACACCAGATGATGCACCTGGGGTCAAGCATGTGGCCCTTTCGAACGACACAGGTTCCTCCCCGAGCGATCGTGTCACCTGGGACGAACGGCTCGAAGTAGCGATCGATGGAAAATTGCTAGACGGTCGCTTGCAAACCGAATTCGATTGGTCCGGTGATTTCATTCCAGAGATTAGCCATTGGGTCGATCAAAGCCCTTGGTCGTTCACACTCGACCCTCGGGAAATCGACCCGAGACTTGCCGAAGTACTCGGCACACGCGTCGTTCGGTATCGCACGAATTGGTACACCCAAAACGATGTCTTGATCCAGCAGTCGCTTTGGGAAGACTTCACCTACCGAGTCGAAGAGAAACCGGACTCAGGACCCTTGCGATTGAGCGATTTGCGGCTCAAGGTCGATACGGGAAATCCCACCGACCGGATAACAAGCGATCCCTCCGTTGTGGTATCTATCCTGGGCCAGTATCCCAAGTCCCAGTCGGAATTCTCGACGATTCGGATCGAATGGGACCAGACCGATGATGGCCGTGCTGACCATTCGGTTCTGCTAGCGATGGATCAACGCAGCGTCGAGTTCGACCCTCGCACTTTGGATCCTGCGTATGCTCGGAATCCAGGACCTCGAACGCTTCGAGCTAGGCTCGTAGACGGTAAGACGCATGAACCCCTAGGCTCCTGGGAGACCCTCGAGCTGACCATACCGAGTACTCCGATCCTACCTTGGATCGTCTCGGAGATCACGCATCGGCCTCCCGGACTTTTGCAAGGACGTCTAATCGAGCCTAGTTTGACGGTTATCGACCCCATCGCCGATTCGACCTACTCGGAATTTTCGGTGCAGATCGCCAGGGGGACCGACGAGCAATCGATTGCCACCGTTCCTGTCGAAGAGGATTTCTCCTTCGAGATGAACATCGGGAACTTAACTCCAGGTACCCACACACTAAGGCTCCGAGCGCAGCGTTGGTCGAGCGAACTGAGTGTGTTTTTGAAAGGCAACTGGACCGAGTACCGATTGGTCGTCTCGCCGAGTGAACCTCCTTCGATCCCCATGCCTCGGCTTCGCAATGACACCGGATTCTCGAGCATCGATCGAACGACGAGTGATCCGACGATTTTAATCGATTTGGTTTCCAACGCAGCCGCCCATGCGTTTGTGTTTGTTGATATCGATACGAACTCCGATTCCCAAGTCGACCGCTCCGTACGTGTAAGTCGTCATGCGGAGTCCGACTCTAGCCTCATCGTCTATCACAACGATACCCTCGTAGTCGGTCCCCAGCACTACCGTTTTCGTTCTCGGATCGTCGATTCGCTTGCGGATTGGGAAACGGTTGGGGAATGGACCGATTTCCACTGGACCTATTCCGCATTGAAAGCCCCCTCGATGTCCATCGGATTGCTCCGCGACGATGGCGTTTTGAGCACCGACCGGATCACCTCAATCTCTACGTTGGTAGGTCAGTTCATCCCCGGTGAAGATGGGATCACCGCAGAGTCCTCTCTGATAGAGGTCGATTGGGATTCCGATGGCACGATCGATCAAACGCTCCGGCCGGAACCCGACGGTAGCTTTACGGTCCGCCCTTCACGGACCCCTGCTGGTCCTCGGCGTATTGCAGCCCGGATCGAATGGACAGATCCTTTTCGAAATACGATCCATTTGAGTCCTTGGACATCCTTCGATTTTCAACTGACCGACCCGTCGGAGTCGGCGTTTGGCATTGAAAACATGCGATTGCTTTTCGATACCGGGATCGACTCGACGGATCGCATCAGCAGCATCGCGACGATCACCGGGACGGTTTCCGACGGCCATCGCTTCGGTGAAGCGGTACTCGGCCAACTCGTCGAGGTCGATCGCAACGGCGATGGACTTGCCGATGAGCAAGTTTCCATCGATCCCTCGGGACGCTTCTATTACTCCCCGATGGGGCTCCCTTTGGGTTCTCATGCGATGTCTTTTCGTAGCCGAAGTCCCAAATCGGACCTGACCGGTTTCACAAACAGTCCATGGCAGATGTTCGACTTGACCTATGTCGCCTCGACGCTAGAACCCTTGGTGATCGATTCGATCGGACTCGTCAATGATTCGGGAATCGCGAACGATCTGCGAAGCGAGCAAGGGGTCATCGTAGGCCGCCTATCGAGCCCATCGGGCATCGCGGGCTCTGTCGTGTTGGTCGATCGTGATCAAGACCGCTTAGCCGATCACACCGTTGCGGTGGACTCTCAAGGGCGATTTCTCTTTGACCCAAAGCTCACGTCGAGTGGTCAGTCAACGTTTTCGTTCAAGCCTATGCGACTCTACGACCCAGAGGGGGGCTTTTCCGCCACGGGCCGATGGACGGATTTCACGCTGGTGATCGAGGATCAACCCGATGCATCCCCTGAACTCGACGGTTTGCTGTTCGTTCCAAGCGATCTTTTCGGAGGCGCAAAGATCGTCGGCAAAGTCCGTTCGCAGAGCTCGGTCGAAGCGATACGGATCGAGATGGACACCGATCGAGATGGCCGTCAAGACCGCACAGTCGCTCTGAGCGCCTACGGTGATTTCTCGATAAGCCTCGACCATCTAGCGCCGGGGGGACATGCCTATCGGCTGCGCGCTGTGTCGACCAAAAGCTTGAGTTCCTCGCTCCAGGTGGGAGCATGGCAAGCGCTCGATTTCGAATTGCCCTTTCCACCGACGAGTCCGTCTCAAATCGCGGAACTCCAACTCCGAGTCGACGATGGATTCGATCACTCGGACCAAATGACCAGTGACCCGAGTTTGGTCGGTCGGGTCACTCGCCCCTCAGCCCATGGGGTGCTTGTCATCGAGTTTGATAACGATGGAGATGGACTGGCCGATGATCGCTCGGTCGCCGCCGAGGATCTTGTTTTTCGATACACCCCAACGCAGCTTGCGCCTGGAGCCTTCCATATTCGCGCCCGCACGGTCGAGTTCATGCAGACAGGAAACGTTTTGCGCAGCGAATGGTCGGGAATTCGAGGGACCTTGGTATCGAAAAACGGGGGCGAGTTGCAGATCGATTCGATCGAATTGCTCGGTGATTTGGGGCTTGCTCCTGACGACCTACGCTCGAGCCAACCGATGATCATCGGCTTTGTGGGCCATGCGTTCCAAGGAGCCAGTCAGTGGGTTTTGGACATCGACCTAGACCGTGACGGAACCAGCGATCAAAGCGAGTTGTTTTGGGGAAACAGATTCAGCATCGTGCCTGCGATCCCCCATTACGGAATGGTGGATATGGGATTGCGAATCCGGTCGAACGACTCGACCCTGGCGAGCCAATGGCATTCCTTGAACTTCCTCTACCATCCCGAGCCCAGGAGCCAGGAAGCAGATCTTTGGGTGTCAACCTACCGGGGAATCACGTCGGCGATGACCCAAGGCAACTCGCAGCATGTCCAGGGACTAGCCGCAGCGATGTCGCAGCTTGCACTCGCTAGGCAAACGGCCACCAGCGATCGGGAAATCTACAATCAGGCTTCGGTCAGCCATCGGCTCCTGGCGATGCGGGAATCGGCAAGAGGATATTGGACTCAGATCGCAGATGCCCAGGTACAGTTGAGTCAAAGCCAACGCGAGGCTCTCGACGCTCTGCAGGAGCGATTGAGATCGACCGCTTCGCCTGAGGTGAACTTGCCTTTACCCGAAGAACTAGCGATTCAATGGCCATCGGAGCAGCTTGTCTTGCTCCCATACCTCGATGACGATTGGAGCCCTGCCGAGGAAACGCTTGCTCGCGCTCCGGTCCTAGCACCACAAGATCCAGGTGAGCCCATCGTTGCGAAGGTCTCTAGGAGCATCAAGCTCTCGGATGCACTCTACCGTGACGACCTGAGCGATATCGGTGTCGACTTGACTGATCACGAGCTTTATCAGTCCGAATTGCAGAGGCTCCGATCAAACCTAAACATCGACTACAGGACCCTCCGATCGCAAGCCAACGAGAGGATTGCCCAAGCGCAGGAGTTGTACGACTTGGTCCTGACCGATGCGGAGTCGGCCTATCGGCAGGCGATGCGAGAAACCGGGATGGCCATGGATGGCATTTCTGCCGAAGATTACGCTCCTATTTATGAGCGATTCGCGCAGGAATACCTCATGGCCCAGGAGTCTTTTCAGACAAGGCGCAAGGCGATCGAAGATCGGTATCAAGCCGCATCAACATCGATCCGCCAATCGCATGCCGAGCAATTGCGGACCGCTGCTAGGAATCGCGATACGAGTTTCGAAGCAGCGATCCGGGAATTGGCTACGGTGCTCAATAGGTTGCCACCTCCGGAATGGCCGGTTGTCAAGTCCGCGATCATCAATCACGCGCAGTCGCGGTTCGATGCAGAGCATCTGTATGACCAGACGATCCTGAGCCTACAGGTCGCGGAGCAGGAAGCGTCTTTCAAGCTCCAGCGGGAACAGTTCACAGAAATCGCTCAAGCTCAACGCCAATTCAAAATCGAAACCTCGCAGATCCAGCGAGTTCGAGATGCGGCACTGGCCGAGCAAAAACTCCAGTTTTCTCGTCGTCGGGCCGATGCAGCAGAGCGTTTGGATCGCGCTACGGAATTGGCGATTTATGATCTCAAGGTAGTTCAGGATCGAGCTTGGGCGGAACTCGAACAAGCCAGGATTGAAGTCGAATACGATCGACGAACCGGTTTCGATGGACTGATGCGACGATTCGACTTGGAACGAGCCAATGCGTTGGTCTCGACCCTCACGCGGATCGATCAGGCCCTTGCGACTCCAGACTCCCGCTCGAACCTGAAGAAAGCCAGTAGTCGATTGGAGGTGCTCAACGCGTGGAATACCTCGTTGGAGCAACACAGCATCGCCCAAGCGGACCTGTGGAGAGAGTCTGCTTCTGCGAAAACACAAGCCGAGTTGAATAAGCGCCTTGGAGATCTGGCCGATGAGCATACACAGACTCTCGAGCGACTCTCGGCGACTTGGGTATTTCGAAAAGAGCATGCTGCCTTGGTGCAGTCCCACACCCACGACTTGGCCCAACTCAATCACGACACACGGTCCGCGCTTGTCGAGGCGGAACATCTCCAATCTCTCGAAACAGGGCTCATCGGGATCTCTTTTATCCAAGGGGACTCCTCCCTGGGGAACGAGTTCAGCCAACGCCGTCTCGATGCGATGGTCTACACACCGCCGGAGCCCCTGAATTGGCTAGGGGGTTGGGGATGGATCAACGGCGATTTCTTGATCGCCGCGTCTGGGAGTGTCATCATTCCGGCTGAGACGGGATTTCAATTGGACCACGATCGATCCGTAGCGACCGCCGAGCTGACCTATCGCACCGAATCGAGTCGTATCGAAATAGATCATCGGTACTTTGAGCAACGCAATACGATCGAGGCGGGTCATTTGCAGCAGACCGAGTCGCTCCGCGCAGGGAGTTTAGGGGCCGAGATGCAATTACAGCGCCGATTTCATCTGGCAGTCGCTCAGGCGGACCGCAAACGCTCTGTTGACCAAATCGATCGGAAGGTCGATTTTGAACTGGAGATTGCGACCTCAGCAAAGGACCAACGCATAGCCGGGAATGACTCGACTCTGAGGTTTGAGCAGGAGCTATCCTCTGACCTCAACGCGTACAGACGTGCCATGCACAAGATCCAATTGGATCGATCCATCGAGGAGTGGGATGCTTATCTCTCGAGTGTTCAGCGATGGCGAAACAACGATCCGACCGATTGGACCGACTATATCCTGGCCGAAGCGACCGCCGCGCGTCGTCTGGGGGTCGAGCAAGCGCAGTTGACCATCGGACTGGCCGATTCGCTTGCCGAGCGAAGAGCGATCGATGACTTTAAGACCCTTCGCATCGATCGATGGGCAGATACCGAGAACGCGACGAGCGAGTTCGAGTACCAACGATCCAAGCTGACGGCAGAGCGAGAACTAGGCCGAACGATCGCGGATGCTCAATTCCGTTGGGCCGAACAAACGGCAGGGATATCGCAGGAGTACGGTTGGAACTTTGCGATCCGGGCCTCTACGACTCCGACACAGCTTGAGTTGCGTCGCAGGGCGGCGAAGGTGACCGAACAAGCCGACCGGCTCGATGCGCAGGCACAGCTACAAGCGAGCACGCGGCGGGCCGACGCCCAACGAAGCCATTCCCGAGGGGTCCATCAGCTTCATTTAGAGCTTGTTGCAAGCGGTTTCAAATGGGACCAGTATCAACGGGGACTTGAACTGCTCGATCGACTCTTTCGTGAGAACTTGCAGCACATAGAGACCGAACTGATCCAGGCACAGAGTCAATCGAACCGAGATCTTCGGGAGCAAAGAGCCGAAATCGTGCGGCAGGCGCAGGTGGAGCTCGCGAGCGTTCCAAAGAACGAAGGAAGATGGGCATGGAAGGAAGATATTCCTCGATTCATCGCGTTTCGTTCCTCGCAGCTTGAATTGGCTCAACGAATCCAAGCTGCAGAGGACCGATTTACCCAACAGGTCGCCTCATTACAAACCGCTCGGGCCGAATCGACGGCGCGGACCGAAATGCGACAAGGGATTGATGCACGCGCATTGCACTACGACGCGATTGAAAACGAGAGCAGCCTCGGAGCCCATCGGGAATCCTCGCTAAACGAGGCCATCGAAGCTTTTGGATCGCAGGTGCTCGAATCGAAGAACACTTACCAAAAGCGGAGTTCCGATCGACGGGCGATCGCTCTGGAAAAACTCTATCTTCCTCTCGATTCGCAAACCCAACAACACTTGAAACAACAGATTGCGGGATTGCTTTTGAAGCAAGCGGCACTTGGCGAAGCGAGCGCTTGGAAATACCAAAACGAGTCGATCATGCGTCGATCCGATGCTTTAGATCGATCGACGATCGAGCGGGAGTCTCAACGGAAAGTCCTGGATGCCCAAGAGCGATTCGAGGACCAAAGGGCAGAGCTCCAACGGACCAAAGCCGTCGAGCAGGCCCGTTTGCAGGGAGTATGGAAAGTGGCCAGCCAACAGTCAACTTCAGCATTCAAGAGGGCTGAAACGATTCTCGAGTCCTTCTATGAACAGCATTCTCAAGAAGCGCTCGAGGCGATGAATCGGAGAAATCACGAGCAGCGATTGCTCGATGCAGAGCAAATCGGCCAGGCTTGGAAATCGTACTACTTGGCTATCCATCCGGAGTCCGGTCCTGTTTTTGTCCCACTTCGAAAAGAATTCGATGGATGGTTCGGTTTGCGTGTGAGCTCGAACTCGGCCCTACCCACGCTGTGGCGATCGCAAACCATGGCCTTCGGTGGACCTGCGGATCTTCGCAATCACAACGCTGCAGACTTGCTCCAGGAAAAGCTCGAAACACTCGGATGGGTCGAGCATTCCAATCGTACCGAATCCCAGGTGGAGTTCGCACTCGGAATTTCCGAAGCAAAAGTCCAGCGGATCGACGCGCAAGCTCAAGCTCAGCGGGAGCGAATCCTAGCGACCAGCATTGCCGATAACCAGCATGCGCAACGCGAGCATGAATCGTTGGTCCGTATCGAAAATGAGCTCGCCGAGTTGCAAGCCGACTGGTCCCTGCGAAGAGATCAAATGCAAGTCGAATCGCTTCAATCGATTCAAAACCGTGCGGCGCAGACGGCCGAGCAAGCTGAAGCGATCGAACGAAAATTCTTCGAGGATTCGCAACGAGCCGGCCTAGGATACGAACGTCATTGGGCAATAGTCCAAGCCGACACCCATCGCGTCATGGCTCGCAAGCAAAGCGATTTGTACGAGCGAGCCGATCGCGAGGATTTGCGATCGCAGGCATTGACGGCCCATTCCAAAGGCTACGCACAGTGGATCGACGACGTCTCATCCGACTATGTCGCTTGGGTCGAGTCACGATGGAACCATCAATCGTTCCATCAGCTTGCAGATCGAGATGCTCAGTACCGCAGAGCGATTGCGGAACGTCTCGCTCAGGACGGTCTGGCTAGGAAAAGCGATGCATTCGTTCGCGCATCGGAGCGGGAGCGAACCGAGCTTGAGTACCTTGCGGCACGTGAACAAACAGCCGCCGAGCACCAAGCGGTCCAGGAGCGACGTCAAATCGATTTGGAGTATCAGCTAGCGGTGCTCTCGAGCCAAGCGGTATTTCAGCAGGCGACCGAGCGAGCCGAGGGGGTCGCTCAGGTGATGAAACTGCGCGGTTATCCAGCAGTAAGCCAAATGCGAGAAAAGAATTTGCTTGTCGCCGAGGCTCTTTTTTCCCAGGCGAGCGCAGAGGCCGATGCGGTCAAGGTCTGGCAGCAGCAGGCAGCCAACGAGTCCCTGCGGATGCATCTAGAGGATTCCCAACGGACAGACCGACTCAGCAGAGCCCTTCGACGTATAGAGCACCAACGCGAGGTGAGCCTCCTGGAGTTCGAGCAAGAGCATTCCGATGCGATGGCTCAAGCTCGTTACGATCACCAAATCCGAACCATTCAGTCCGAGAGCGAATTGGCACGTCGGCAGGGCCAAGCGCAGGCGCAATGGCTTATGGCTGCATCCGAAGCGAGGATCGTCGCGAGGGCAACGCTCCAGGATTCCGTTCCGGGAGCTTGGTCCGATTTCCTTGTCGGGCTAGCTGAGCACGAGCACAGAGTGCTTGGGGATTGGAATAACGCCGAGCGGCGTCGGATCGATAGCCGCAGCAGTGCGGATAACCAGTACCAAGAGGAGATCGGCCAAGCTCAACTCGATCGATCGCTCAGGTTGAGCCGGGCACACAAAGTATCCAAGGCATTCGAATCTCAACAAGAGCAAGCTTACTTCGAATCAAAAAGCCAAGCTTTGGTTGCATTCCTTCAGGAGTTGGAGTCTCCGGCCCAACAGTACATCGAGCAGGTCACCTCGGTGGAAAACGCCTTTACCCAATCCCTCGCGTTGGCTCAACGAGATTGGACAGTGGATCTCGACGCGTCGAGATACCAACAGAAGCTCGACCAAGCCCGTCGAATCCGAGCGTCCGACCTAGAACGCTTGGCTCGAACTTGGAATCGCGACTATGCGAATGCGATGGCAAATCGACGGACGACTCAAGCCGATGCGGAGCGAGCGAACCGAGTCGCGCAGATCGATAACGAGTTTCACAACGCAGAGCAAACGCGTGATGCGACCAAGGAGTTGATTGAAAAAGAGGCCGATGCGTATTGGAATTCCGAACGCAATTGGGCTATGGCTGAGCGCGAGTATGCGCAGAGCACTGCGGATTTGCATCGAGGACTTGCCGAGCGAATCGATCGGGAGCAAGAGAGCCTATGGAGCGAATTTTTCCTCGATATCACCAGGGCTAAGGCCGACTCGATCGAGCAGACTGCATGGGCGATCGAAAGAAAGGCCGTTGAAGAATCTCAGGACCAAGCCGAGCATGAGAAACGCCAGGGAGGGTTGGAGTGGGGTTGGGATCTGGCCGAGTGGACAGCAAGCGATCTGGCGCGTCGATCCGTCGTCGAGTTGGACTGGAGGCTTGAGGGGACCAGGATCCAAGCGATGCGAGCTTTGGCACAAACGATGCCATCAAATTTAAGCACGCTTGCGATCCCCGAACCCGATTCCGCGCTCTTGGATCGGTCGGTATTCCGGCAAGTTGCGCCCGCAGATCGCCAGTACGAATTGCTCTTCGGACCGCAATCAGGTCTGAATCAGGCCCCTTGGAATTGGCAAGAAACCGGATTCTTGCAATGGATCCGTTCACCCCAAGAGCAGTTTTCCCAGTCGTACTGGTCGCTCAAAGCGATCGTTGAGCATCGAAGCGAAGCGATGGATTCCCTAAGGGTCGAACCGGTGCAGATGCCTGAGGGTTTCCTGGAACATGGGGGGGATCTCAAGGGAGGGTTTTCGAAAACCACAACACCGACGATCCGCATGATGCCGTCGGCAGACTCGACACAACAGTCACTGATTCGATCGGCTCGCGAGTTATCCGAAAGTCAGATCGCTTGGCTGGACTCTCACGGAAGGGTGTTGGGGGCCATGGAGCGGCCCGATTTTACAGAGTTGTTTGCCGATCGCACGATCGTCTGGGATCTGCAGATCGCTCCGAATCCCATAGGGGACCGAGTACCCGAATCGCAGGAGCGTTTCTTTATCGCTGACCAGGACCAATGGAACGAATTTGTACGTTTAGCGAATTATTCTTATGAAGGTCCCTCGGTGGCTGCGACCAGTCCTCAGGTGCGCCGTTGGCTGAGCAAATACCAGAAGCATGTTGGAGGGGAGTTCGATGCAGCAAGTGAAAAACTGCGCAATGGGTACGATCCTACGAAAACGATCGAGCAATACGATCGGGTGATCGAGGTCCAAGGGGTCGCCTATTGGGAACACACCGTCGGGATCGAGCCGAGTCGAATCGAAGGCCCCCTCACAATGAAGTCGGTGAGGACCAAGATAGGGATGATCGATCGCCATGGTTGGGTTTATCTACCTTCAGGCCAGCGGGTGCTCTTCAGCGCGTTGGTCAAATGGGCCGACGAGTTGATCATGGGAAGTTCGCAGGAGATCGGCCGACTGATCGACGGATTGATATCCCCTTTTGCGATCGAAACCGAGTCGAGGCAGTATGGGATTTTTATCGGTGGGACGGGGATGCACCTGTTCGGCCTGGGCAATGTCGAGCGGCTATACAACATGTACCGAGGGACTAAGTTCTACTATGGCGGGGTTGGTAATCCGGTGGAGTACGAATCTAGGAATCGGGGGTTCGCAGACAATGGTGCCGGTTATGGATGGACGGAGATTCTCGATCGCATCGAAGCCGATATTCTGTCTCACTATCGCGGTTGGCAGAAGCTCCATGTTTTTGGTTGGAGTCGGGGGGCGGCCATGGGAATCGAGTTTGCAAGGAGAATGGGCCGATATGGAATCGAGGTTGAGTTTTTGGGATTGTTCGATCCGGTCTATTCGTATGTATCACCCGGCCAAAGTTCCTGGCTGATCGAATGGAGTTCCCAAGGTCGGCAGGGGAATTATGTCTCGGCGATTCCGACGACGAATGTGAAGGCCATCGGGGCGTTGTATGCGATCCATGAGGACCGCAGCTTCTTTCCTGCAACGAAGTTGACTCAGGACGGAATGACCCGATTGAAGCTGATGAAGTCGCCTGGAGCACACGGAGAGATCGGGGGGCATTTCCTGAGCAACCTTTCTCTCCAGCGATTGAATCTCCGAGCGATGGTCGAATTTGCGATGCTCGATGGAAACGTTCGTTTTGCATTTCGGGGGATCGAGCAGGATTTGGTACGGATTTACTCCTCACCTGTGACGAAGAAACTCCAGAACCAAGCGATCCTCAGTCCGATCAATCCGATCGAAGGGCGGGGCAAGGCCCTGGCCGCATCGGAGCTCTCGAGTTGGCAGGCGATGCGAGCCGACGAGTACTACAGAGAGCTTCTTGAATGCTCCGTTCAAGGATGGAAGCCCAGCGGTTACGGATTCCAGAAAGGGAGTTGGACTGGAGCGATCGCTTACGGACTGGAGTGGGTTCACGAGGTTTATCCTTCCTCGATTTTGCCCAGTAGTCAGGGCTTGGGACCGATCCGTCAGACCCCTTATTCGCACTATCGCCGGGAGCTCGATTGGTGCGAGTTGGAGTTGTGGGACTTAGAATTCATGCGAGAGCCTTCGGGTGGGAATCGGCTCACGGAGCGACAGAAGGAACGGGTGCGATTTTTCTATCAGCTCAAGGTCGACCCGAGGACCGGTGGTTGGTTGTTCAACGGTAGGCCGATAGAGAGCTTTGATGCGATTTCTGGCAGAGATGCTATTTCCAGCAGAGGCCTTCGTGGAGGGCATTGAGATTGATGCATCCGGACTCGGTGACGACGACCATGTCTTCGACCCGAATTCCGCCGAGGGCTTTGCAGTAGAGCCCTGGTTCGATGGTCACCACATCGCCTGCGATCAACTCAGGACCGCCTGCGGCCAGCAAGGGTGGCTCGTGGACTTCGAGCCCAAGTCCATGTCCGGTTCCGTGGGTCATGCTGGTAAACGAGTCGGGAGCGTCTTGGGCAGGCAAACCCATTTGGTACCCTGCGCTCAGGATCGATTGCATCGTGGCTTCGTGGACCGCTTGGCCGGTCACTCCGGCGCGAACGGCTCGGGTCGCAGCGAGTTTCGATGCGACGACGGCGCGGTGCATCGATTCGAGTTCTGGGGCCACAGCACCGTGGACCACCGTGCGGGTGCAATCGCCGTTGTAGAGGTTGGATTTGACTCTCGGAAAGATATCGACGATCACGGGCTGTTCGGTGAACAAAGGGCCGTGACCGTGGTCGTGGCAATCGGCACCGATGGGACCGCAAGCGACGATCGCCCCTGGGTTTGAGCAGTCGCGTTCCAGGAGCCACACGTCGATCATCGTCCGCATGCGTTCGCTCGTCAATGGAGCCCCTTGATGGTGCAAGACGCCTTGGGCATCGGCACTAGCGCGAGCGATTGTCGAACAGGCAAGCTCCATGACTTGCTCGGTGATCTGTTGAGCTTGGCGGATCATTTCGATCTCTTGAGCGTCCTTGCAGCGTCGTTCCATCACCCCCCATTGGGTGTCGCATTCGATTCCAATGCCGGCCCTTTGAAGCATTTCGGCATAGATCATCGGTAGCGATCGATCAACGACGACACGGGCAAATCCCAGACGTCGGAGCATTTCGGCAGCCGACTGAGCCGTGGCCGTTTCGCGATCCCCCGAGAGGCCCTCGGCGGGCGTGAAGTCGGCTGGACAGTGGACAAGGTCGACGGCTGCATTTTGCCGGGCTCGGCCCATTTCGATATCGCGGCATAGGAGCACGCGTTGGATGCTTGCGTCGCTCTGCGGCACTTGCAGATAGACCACGGGGTCGCCGACGAGGAAACGGATACTGCGGTAGAGGCTAGCGTTTAGGGTCGGAATCCCGGCCATCATTCGCGGAGTCGATCGGACGGAGTTTACGGCTGGGGAGTTTATCGCTGGATTGCTCATGGTTTATCTTTCGTTCTCGCCTTGAAGAGTCAGGACCAAAGTCCTTGGGGTCGCATCGTTGCGGTGTTCGCACAGGTAGATGCCTTGCCAGGTCCCCAGGGCCAAGGCCCCGGCCGAAACGGGGATCATCAAACTAGCGCCGAGTATGGAGCTTTTGACGTGTGCGGGCATATCGTCGGGACCTTCGATCGTGTGGACAAAGGGCTGGTTTTCGGGGACCAAACGATTCAGAGCCGTTTCCATATCGGTACGGACATCCGGGTCGGCATTTTCATTGATCGTCAGGCTCGCCGAGGTGTGCTGCAAGAAAACGTGGAGGATCCCGATTCGAACGTTCTGAAGTTCGGGGATTGCCGAGAGGACCTCGCGGGTAATCAGATGAAAGCCGCGTGGGTAAGGACCAATTCGGATCGTTTTTTGGGACCAAAACATTCAGAACTTTTCTCACTTTGCATCCGCCGGAGGGCCGCAGCGTTCGGTTGGCGGTTCAGGCAGCCTCTGATTCAAATAAATTCGGCGAACTCCGAGCGACCTCGGGCCGGGCCAGTTGGATGATTGTCGAGCAAATCTGTACAACCCGCAAGATACGGGTTCTTGACGGGTCGCTAAGCTTGGAGATACTTCGAGCTTCCGATCCGCTCTGGCGACGTAATTTATAACAAATTGTATCGAACC
>Ga0315902_10006330_pt1 | contig 16438 bp, 16 predicted proteins | sample LakEriMetagenome_9_FD_203523 | JGI IMG/M metagenome (GOLD analysis project Ga0315902, IMG submission 203523) | Freshwater fungal communities from buoy surface, Lake Erie, Ohio, United States - Buoy 12 MA117 | ecosystem: Environmental > Aquatic > Freshwater > Lake > Lake biofilm | place: USA...
GAAGCAGTTGGGGTGGATGCTGCTAGATATGCGCTCGCTAGATCATCTTCTAACTCGCAGCTGGATATCGATCTAGCGCAGCTTTCAAAAAAGACTAACGACAATCCAGTTTTCTATGTTCAGTATGCTCACGCCAGAACTCAGCAGGTCGCGGTCAACGCAAAGAGTATGCAAGTTGATCACTCGATGTTTGAGCCAAGCTTGCTGGATCACGCAACAGAGACAGAGCTACTTGCCAAGCTAAGCGAATTTCCAAGGCTTGCAGCCCAAGCGGCGCAGTTTAGGGAGCCACACCGTATCGCGAGGTATATAGAAGAGGTAGCCGGCAGCTACCACCGCTGGTACGACAACTGTCGCGTTATCCCTCAATCAGGCAACTCGGTTGAGCCAATTCACCGCACCAGGCTTTGGCTCAATGACGCTGCGGGAGTGGTTTTGCGAAATGGCCTCGGACTGCTGGGTGTTTCTGCCCCGGAGAGGATGTAGCCATGGAGAAAACTGTATCTGAACTGGCACCTAGTTGGTTATCTCTGCCAAAAGACGTGAATGTAATCAGCCATAGTATCTGGCCGGCGAACTTTGTAAGAGAGGCTTCCGGAGGGATTCAAGTTGGGGGAGTATCGGTAGCGCATCTGGTTTCCAAGTATGGCTCACCGCTGATGGTTATTGACCAAGCAGACTTCATCTCTCGTGCTCAAGTTGTAAAGCAAGCTTTTGATTCCGCAGCCGCCAAGATTCAAACAAGCTCAAAGATCTATTACGCTAGCAAATCACTGTCAACCACCGAGGTAGTCAAGTGGGTTGCGGCAAATGGATTAAACATCGATGTTTGCTCAGCGGGTGAACTCGCGATTGCGATTGCCGGGGGGATTGAGCCTGGTCGAGTCGGTTTGCACGGAAACAACAAATCTGTGTACGAGATCGATAAGGCAGTGACAGCCGGAGTTGGGGCAATTGTCATCGACTCAGAAATCGAGATCGAAAGAATTGCATCGATTGCGAGTGCTCAAAACAAGATTCAGAACGTGCGTATCCGAGTTAACTCGGGCGTCCACGCTTTCACACACGAATATCTGGCCACTTCGAGAGAAGACCAAAAGTTTGGAATCACAATTTCTGATGTGCCAGAGCTTGTAGCCAAAATCCGTTCTCATTCGCAGTTGAATTTTCTTGGGCTGCACTCTCATATTGGTTCCCAGATCTTCAGCGTCGAGGGCTTTATCGAGTCGGTTAAACGATTGCTGCCACTTCATAAGCTTCTGCTTGAAACTGGAGACGTTCCTGAACTAAATCTTGGTGGCGGCTTTGGAATCAATTACACGGCTGCAGACCAAGCGCCCGAGATTTCATTTTTTGCATCCGAGATTTGCTCCGAAGTTGAAAGCCAGTGCAGGGCACTTGGTATTGAAGTACCGGTACTGTGCTTTGAGCCGGGGAGAGTCATCTCAGGTCCAGCGGGAGTGACTCTTTATACTGTGGGAACTATCAAAGATGTTCAAGTTTCCAGTGATGACTCTAAGCAGTCAAGAAAGTATGTCAGCGTCGATGGCGGTATGAGCGATAACCCCAGACCCAGTCTCTACAGCGCCGATTACAGCGCACTGCTAGTTTCTCGGTCTTCCGCTGCAACGCCGGTTGTGTCTCGCGTTGTGGGTAAGCATTGCGAAAGTGGCGACATCGTGGTCAAAGATTGCTACCTTCCTTCAGACATAGGACCTGACGATTTGCTGGCTGTTGCGGCAACCGGTGCCTATTGTCACTCGCTAGCTAGTAATTACAACTATTTACCTAGGCCGGCAATGGTTGCCGTTCTAGAAGGAAAAGTAAAAGTTTTGATGAATGCCGAGACCGAATCGACCATGCTTTCTAGAGACCCCGGATATCAAACCCTGTAGACAGGGTAGTTTTGTAGTTGGTTAGGAATACACATTGAGCGAATACCGCCCCCTACGCGTTGCCTTACTCGGTGCCGGATCAGTCGGTGCTGAGGTCGCCAGGCTATTGCTGGAGCAAAAGCAGGAGCTGAAGTCTCGCGTTGGAGCCGAGCTAGAGCTCGTTGGAGTTGCGGTGCGCGACCTAACTACCAAACGTGAAGGATTTCCAAAAGAACTATTGACCACCGATGTTGAGAACTTGATTCTTGGTGCCGACATCGTGATTGAAGTAATGGGTGGAATAGAGCCAGCTAAGGAATACATTTTGCGAGCACTTAATTCTGGTGCTGATGTTGTGACAGCCAACAAGTCCCTGTTGGCTACGCATGGAACTGAATTATTCAACGTTGCAGAGCAAGTTGGCGCACAGCTTTACTTTGAGGCTGCGGTTGCCGGAGCTATTCCAATCATTCGCCCGCTTAGAGAATCTCTTGGCGGTGACCGCGTGAAGCGAATTATGGGAATTGTTAACGGTTCCACAAACTACATTCTTGACCGGATGGACAAAAGCGGTATCTCTTTGGAAGAGGCTATGGCTGAAGCTACCGAGCTTGGTTATCTAGAGGCAGACCCTTCATTAGACGTTGAAGGCTTCGACGCTGCCCAGAAGGCGGCCATTTTGGCAACCCTGGCATTTCACACCGAGGTTCCTCTAGATAAGGTCTATCGAGAAGGAATCACTTCAATAACTGTGGCACAAATGAAAGCCGCTCAGCGAGATGGCTATGTCATAAAGCTGTTGGCAATTTGCGAATTTTTGGAAGCTGATTCATCGGGACCCGAGGGAATCTCTGTTCGGGTTTATCCTGCGCTAGTTCCAAGGTCACACCCTCTGGCTGCAGTTAACGGAGCTTATAACGCAGTCTTCGTTGAAGCAGAAGCCGCAGGCAGTCTAATGTTCTACGGATCTGGTGCCGGTGGAACTCAAACTGCCTCAGCGGTTTTGGGGGATGTAGTTTCTGCAGCCAAGCGCCACGTCGCAGGTGGCCCAGGTCTTTCTAACTCAACTCACGCAAAACTAGAAATTCTTCCAATAAGCAGAATTCAAACTCGTTACTCGGTTCAGCTCGAGGTTTCCGACCAACCAGGCGTGTTAGCAAAAATTGCCACAACTTTCTCCAAGCACGGCGTTTCAATCGAGGCTGTCGAGCAGTCAGTTCTTTCCGGCAAGAATGTCGTTGCTTATCTGGAGATTGGAACCCACTTGGCCAGTGACGCAGCCCTCGCTGCTGTTGTTGAGGATTTGAAGGCTAGCGACGCGGTTCAAAAAGTTGCGTCCGTGATTCGAATGGAAGGCTTGTAATGGCACACCAGTGGCGCGGAGTCATACGAGAGTACTTTGATCGACTAGATGTCGATAGCAGCACTCCGATTATCACGCTTGGCGAAGGTGGAACTCCTCTAATCGAAGCACCTGCTCTTGCGAAACTAGTTGGTGCCGACCAGGTGTATTTGAAGTATGAAGGTATGAACCCAACCGGTTCATTCAAGGACCGAGGCATGACCATGGCCGTTTCTAAAGCCGTCGGTGAAGGCGCTAAGGCAGTTATATGTGCATCAACTGGAAACACATCTGCCTCCGCTGCGGCTTACGCGGCAGCGGCCGGAATTACTTCTGTTGTTTTAGTTCCGCAAGGCAAGATTTCTCTTGGAAAGCTAAGCCAGGCGGTAGCACACAAAGCAAAGATTTTGCAGGTGCAAGGAAACTTTGACGACTGCTTAACTTTGGCTAGAGATTTATCGGATAACTATCCGGTTCATTTGGTCAACTCAGTAAACCCAGATCGAATTGAGGGTCAAAAAACTGGAGCCTTTGAAGTTTTTGACTCACTGGGTAGAGCCCCTGATTACCACGTGTTACCAGTTGGCAACGCGGGTAACTACTCTGCTTACTTCAAGGGCTATCTGGAAGATTTCAACGAGGGCCGCATCAAGGTTGTTCCAAAGATGTACGGCTATCAGGCCGAGGGATCTGCACCTTTTGTTCATGGTGGACCAGTCAAGAACCCGGACACAATTGCAACCGCAATCCGGATTGGAAATCCTGCCTCATGGGATCTTGCCCAGAGTGCGATGGAATGTTCGATGGGTAAGTTTGGCGCGGTTTCAGATGCTGAGATTTTGTGGATGCACAGATTCCTATCGCAAGAAGCGGGAGTCTTTGTCGAGCCATCTTCGGCTACCGGTGCAGCTGGTATTTACAAAGCTTCCCAACAGGGTGAAAGTTTTGCTGGCGCATTGATTGTGGTAACCGTTACCGGGCATGGTCTAAAAGATCCGATGTGGGCCCTAAAGGACGAGGCCGGAAACGAGATCTCTCCAGAAGCCGTATCAGCCAATGCTGCTGAAGTGGCTGAGCGTTTGGGGTTGGCTTGAAAATGACTAATTTAGAAGGAAAAACAGTATCGGTTCGGGTGCCGACCACCTCGGCAAACCTGGGTCCAGGTTTTGACACCCTTGGTATCGCCCTTGCTTTTTATGACGATTTGGAAGTTACCGCCACAAAGCCTGGAGCTATTTCAATTGAGGTCCACGGCGAAGGCGAAGGCGAAGTTCCACTTGACGCCTCGCACCTGGTAGTTCGCGCGATCCTGGAGACATTCAAGCGCGCTGGTCAAGCCGCGCCTGGTTTAGCCCTGAAGGCGACAAACCGCATCCCTCACGGCCGCGGAATGGGATCATCTGGAGCTGCAGTTGTTTCTGGAATCATGGCAGCCAAGGGTCTACTAGATGGGGTTGCAACTATCAGCGATAAGACAATGCTGGATATCGCAACGGAGTTTGAAAACCATCCAGACAACGTCGCCCCAGCTCTGTTTGGCGGGTTGAGTATCGCCTGGGAAGACGAGCACGGACCACACACCAAGAAGCTCTCGGTGCACCGCGGTGTCTCACCGTTGGTTTTGGTTTCTTCGACAAAGATGTCCACCGCATTGGCTAGATCCCTACAGCCAGAGTCAGTCCCTCATGCCGATGCTGTTTTCAATGTTTCGCGCTCAGCGCTTCTGGTTGCTGCCATGGTTCAATCGCCAGAGCTTCTGTTTGCAGCAACCGAAGACAGACTGCACCAAAAATACCGAGCTACCGCGATGCCAGAAACCGAAGCCCTGATCAGGACTCTACGTGCTGAAGGGCACGCCGCGGTCGTTTCGGGAGCAGGACCCTCTGTCTTGGTGCTAGCTAGTGACCCGGCCCAGAGACTGCGGGCTAAGGAATTAGCCGAAAAGACCCATCCACAATGGCTTCCGCTGTTGTTGGCTGTTGACAATAAAGGTGCTACCATATCAATACATCAGAAGTAATTGGACCCTTTAGGGTAAATCGCTAGGTGAAATCCCCGCAGAAAATACTGCAATAAAACGCAATCAAATCGCGTTTGAGGTAAATCGAGTTAGCAACCGATTATCTAATCACTCAAGAAAGAGCAATCAATAAATGGATGAAATCCAAGCAGCTAAACCGGAACGCAAATCTCGTCGAGCAGTAGCTGAAGCCTCAGCTCCCGACGTAGACAGTTCCCCAAGAAAGTCCAAGGCGAAGGCAGACAAGCCAGCCGATGGCAACCAAGACTCAGGCGAGTCAAGATCCACTAGGGACTCTTCCGCCTCGAGCGATACCCCAAGCCAAGAATCAAGTTCCGACTCTGGTGAGCGCAGAAGGAACCGCGACTTCGACGACGACCGTCGGGGCGGCGGCCGCAACTCGCGAAACCGCAACCGCTACCGCGATCGTGATCGCGGAAGGCGCGGAGGTAACAACGACCGCGAAGAGGCAGAACCAGAGATCTCTCCAGATGACGTGCTAATCAGCGTGGCTGGAATCCTCGATGTTTTGGATAACTACGCATTCGTTAGAACCAGTGGTTACCTTCCAGGACCAAACGACGTCTACGTTTCGCTGGGTCAAGTCAAGAAGTATGGACTTCGTAAAGGAGACGCTGTTGTTGGAGCGATTCGCCAGCCTCGCGAAGGCGAAGGCCAGGGTCGTCAGAAGTTCAACGCTCTAGTCCGGGTTGACTCCGTCAACGGTCTGGACCAGGCAGCTTCAGCAGACAGAGTTGAATTCGGAAAGCTAACACCGCTTTACCCTCAGACCAGACTGCGTCTTGAGACCGAAGCCAACAAGCTCTCGACTCGAATCATTGACCTAGTTGCCCCAATTGGTAAGGGTCAGCGTGGACTGATTGTTTCTCCTCCTAAGGCTGGAAAGACACTCGTGCTTCAGGCCATCGCTAATGCGATTGCAACCAATAACCCAGAAGTTCACCTAATGGTTGTTTTGGTTGATGAAAGACCGGAAGAAGTTACAGACATGCAGCGCACAGTAAAAGGTGAGGTTATAGCCTCAACCTTCGACCGCCCTGCGGAAGATCACACCACCGTTGCCGAGCTTGCTATCGAGCGCGCCAAGAGATTGGTTGAGCTAGGTCACGATGTTGTAGTTTTGCTTGACTCAATTACACGCCTGGGTCGCGCTTACAACCTAAGTGCACCAGCATCAGGTCGAATTCTCTCCGGTGGTGTTGACTCGTCAGCGCTTTACCCACCAAAGCGTTTCTTTGGTGCTGCCAGAAACATTGAAGATGGCGGATCGCTCACCATCCTTGCAACAGCACTTGTTGAAACCGGATCCAAGATGGACGAGGTTATCTTCGAAGAGTTCAAGGGAACTGGAAACATGGAGCTTCGCCTATCTCGTGCACTTGCCGACAAGCGAATCTTCCCTGCGGTGGATCTAAACGCATCTGGAACCAGACGCGAAGAGATGCTGATGAACCCAGACGAAACCAAAATCATTTGGAAGCTTCGTCGTGCCCTTGCAGGTCTAGAGCAGCAGCAGGCGCTTGAGCTTGTTCTGAACAGACTGAAGGAAACATCAAGCAACGTAGAGTTCCTAATGCAGGTTCAAAAGTCCATGCCAGTTCCAACAGGTTCTGACGGAGAATAATGCTCGATTCAGTCCAGCCCCTGCTGGCTGAGCATGCCTCGCTGCAGGAACAGTTATCAGATGCGTCTGTGCATCAGAATCCTGCCTTGGCGAAAAAACTCAACCGTCGTTACGCGGTTGTAAGCGCAATTGTTAGCGCCTACAACCAGGTGATTTCACTGACTGAAGACTTGGTGGCCACCAAAGATCTAGCCAAAGAAGACGAAGCCTTCGCGGCCGAGCTACCTGCTATTGAAGCCAAGGTCAGCGAGGCTAACGAGAAGCTTCGAAGACTACTAATCCCACGTGATCCAGACGATGGTCGCGATGTGATTATGGAAATCAAAGCCGGTGAAGGTGGTGCGGAATCCGCTCTATTTGCAGCAGATCTGCTTCGCATGTATATCCAGTACTCCAACGCCAAGGGTTGGAAAACAGAGATTTTGGACAAGACCGAGTCTGATCTTGGTGGTTACAAAGATGTTCAGATTGCCATAAAGGGAAATTCCAACGATCCTGCTGAGGGAGTCTGGGCACACCTGAAATACGAAGGTGGGGTGCATAGAGTTCAGCGCGTACCGGTTACGGAAACTCAGGGCAGAATTCATACCTCGGCAGCTGGAGTTCTGGTATTTCCAGAAGTTGATGAGCCAGAAGAAGTCGAGATCAGCCAGAACGAAATCCGAGTGGATGTTTTCCGCTCCTCAGGCCCCGGTGGTCAGTCGGTTAACACCACTGACTCTGCTGTTCGAATCACCCACATTCCAACTGGAATCGTTGTTTCGATGCAGAACGAAAAGTCTCAATTACAAAACCGTGAAGCGGCAATGCGAGTTTTGCGAGCTAGAATTTTAGCCGCACAGCAAGAAGCAATCGACGCCGAACAGTCTGCGGCCAGGAAATCTCAAGTCAGAACGGTTGACCGTTCCGAGCGAATTAGAACTTACAACTTTCCGGAAAACAGAATTGCCGATCACAGAACCGGCTACAAGTCCTACAATCTCGATCAAGTTATGGATGGCGCATTGGAACCAGTTGTTCGCTCGGCAATCCAAACCGATGAAGAAGCCAGGCTGGCAGCACTAGGCGATAAGTAATTGTTAGTTTCGGAACTTCTATCCGAATCTTCCAGCAAGCTCGAAGAAGCTGGAGTAATTTCCGCAACAGTTGATGCAGAACTCCTTGCCTGTTACTGCCTCGGTATTTCGCGTTCTGAGCTGTCTCTCATGGTTGCAACAAGCCAAGAATTTCCTCAAGAGTCAATGGATAGGTTCCATTTGGCACTCGCCAGACGTGTTGCCAGGCAGCCGCTGCAGCACATCACAGGCACTGCGCCTTTTCGACACCTAGAGCTCAAAGTTGGGCCAGGGGTTTTCACCCCGCGTCCAGAAACCGAACAGGTGGTTGGCTTTGCGATGGAGAAAATCACAAATTTTCAAAGCCCGCTAATTGTTGATCTTGGTTCGGGAAGTGGCGCAATAGCCATCAGCTTGGCAACTGAAATATCAGGATCGAAAGTTTTTGCAGTTGAGAAATCAGAGGAAGCTTTTGGCTACTTGCTGCAAAACGCAGCAAGCTATGGCCTTTCTAAAGTCAACTTGCGAAACGAAGATCTACAGAATTCACTTAGTGATTTAGATGGCAAGGTCGACTTAGTAATTTCCAATCCTCCCTACATTCCAAACGATGCAATCCCTATTGACCTAGAAGTCCAGCTTCATGAACCGAGCATGTCTTTGTATGGAGGGGTTGACGGACTAGATGTCATTAGACAGATATCAATTCGCGCCAAGAAGTTATTGAAATCAGGGGGTTTGCTCGTATTAGAGCACGCAGACAGCCAGTCAAATGCCATCGGTAAACTATTATTGGCTGGGGGCTGGTTAGAAATTGAAGCCAAAGCTGACCTAGCAGGCAAAGAGCGAATGATTTCAGCAGTAAACGCCTAGTAAGGCTCAAGAAGGAGGTCTCGATGGAGCGAATCTACGACTGTTCCCTAGATACTGACCTTCTAACTGGAATGAGATTGGCCAAAGTTGCAATCGGTCAAAAAGAGTTGGTTGTAGTTCCAACCGACACCGTTTACGGCTTGGCTTGTGATGCTTTTTCCCATGAGGGTGTAAAGAAACTTCTGGCAGCAAAAGGTCGCGACAGGCAATCACCGCCACCTGTTCTTATCGGTAATGTCGCTGCGCTAGATGGCCTTGCCCAAGACATTCCAGCTCTAGCTCACAAGCTTGCAGAAACTTTCTGGCCTGGTGCACTGACCATGATCTTGAAGGCACAGCCTTCACTGACCTGGGACCTGGGTGAAACCAAAGGCACCGTCGCACTTCGCATGCCAGATCACAAGATCGCTCTTGCTCTACTGCAAGAAACTGGCCCGTTAGCTGTTTCTAGTGCGAATCTAACTGGCGAGCCGGCTGCGATAACTTGCCAGCAAGCCGAAGGCTACCTTGGTTCAAAGGTGAAAGTTTACTTGGATGGTGGTTCTAGCCCGAAGGGCGAGGCGTCCACAATCTTGGACATGACTGACCTTGTTGATGTGGTTGACGATTCCGGGGAGCTAAAAACTACCGGTAAGGCTCGGATTGTTAGAAGAGGGGCTCTTAGCATTGACAAGTTAAAACTAGTTCTCGGGGAGCATCTTGAGGCTTAGCAAGTGAGAGCTTATTTGTTCATTATTGCCATAGCGGCATTAGTTACCTTCTCGGCAACCTATTTCACAATCCGGATGAGTCGTAAGCATCTGGTGATGCCAGAAATTAGAGATCGAGACACTCACACCACTCCGACACCTCGCATTGGCGGCTTGGCAATGCTTGCGGGAATGTTTGCCGCATTACTGGTCGCAGGATCACTTACTTGGTTCGACTCTGTTTTCAGCGAACCACAAAGACTACTTGCGATTGTTTCCGCCGCCACAGTGATTGTAATCGTCGGAGTTTTGGATGACTTCTTTGATTTGGACTGGACCATCAAGCTTGCAGGGCAGGTGTTAGCAGCTGGAATCCTTGCTTGGCAGGGCGTTCAGATTGTCTCTTTGCCAATCGGGGGACTGGTCATTGGTAGCTATGCGGTATCTATGATAATCACCATATTTTTGACCGTGTTGATCATGAACGCTGTGAACTTTATTGATGGGCTAGATGGTCTAGTTGCCGGGGTAGTGCTTATTGGAACCAGCGCTTTTTTCCTTTACACCTATCTAGTTACCCAACAAACTTCACCAACTAACTACTTCAACTTGGCTTCGCTAATCTCAGCAATCGTGGTGGGAATGGCGTTAGGGTTTCTTCCATTCAATTGGCACAAAGCCAAGATTTTTATGGGCGATAGCGGATCGATGCTGCTTGGTCTTTTGATGGCAACAGCCGCGTTGGCGGTGACTGGGCAAATTGACCCAGCTGCGGTTTCCAGTCGGGTTTTAGCTCCAGCTTTCTTGCCAATTGTCTTGCCGCTTGCAATTTTGTTGCTTCCGCTGCTTGATTTGCTACTGGCAGTGATTCGAAGAGTCAGAGCCGGAAAGTCCCCTTTCAGGGCAGACAAGAGTCACATCCACCATAAGCTTCAAGATTTGGGTCATGGCCACGTTGGCTCCGTGCTGGTCTTCTATTTTTGGACGGCCATAATCTCTTTTGGTGGTTTATCGCTGATGTTTATTCCTACACAGATCGCACTTTTGATTGCTGTCCTGGCCGCAATCCCAGTCACTATTTATACCGTTTGGCCGGTACTAAAGGCCCTTAGACAACCGGCACTAAACGCCCTTAGAAAGAGAGCATCCAAATGACAACTTCTTCCTCGGCAGATCAACTTTTCATAAAGGTCTTGGCTCAGGGTTCACTTTTGATCGGCTTGATTGCCACGGTGGGCTCAGTCGTTGGATACTTTTTTGATTCCCAAAGGGGTGTGCCAAGTGCGCTAATTGGAGCATCGCTGGCGCTTGTTTTTACCAGCCTTACCTTGGCTAGCGTTTTGATTGGCAGAAGGCTATCTCTGGCCGGGTTCTTTGGGGCGGTCATGGGAGGCTGGCTCGTGAAGCTAATTGGCTTTGCGTTTGTGGTTGGCTTCTTGGCGAGGGCCGAATTCATAAATGGCCCGGTGTTGTTTTTTACCTTGGTCGCAGCCATCCTTGGATCGCTGGCAATTGACACTATTGCCGTGCTCTCAGCCCGTATTCCCTTGGTCGAGGGCTAGTTTTTTTCTTGCTAGAATTTTGATAAATGGCTTGGTGTTGGACACTGAGACACTGTAAATCGCCGTGAATTCGTTCACCCCGAAACAGGAGACCACCCTGCTAGATAACGCTCTGAGCCTAGTAATCAAGGCTGCGGTCACCGACGACTCGGGCAATTACAAGGGACCCTCCATCATGGAGTTCTACCCCGAGATTTTGTTATTCGAGGGCACTCCATTTGCGATAAACCGAATCATTTTGGTTCGACTACTAGTTGTTTTTCTGCTAATCGTCCTGTTTTCTCTTTGGGTTAGGCAGTTCGATAAAGCGACAAAAAACCAGTCTTTTGTTCCAACCAAGTTCCAGCTCATGGGTGAAATCTCACTGAACTTTGTTAGAACCAGCATCGCTCACGGTCAGCTCGGAAAGGTGGACGGGGATAGGTTCCTGCCACTTCTTACAACGATTTTCTTCACGGTTCTAGGTTTGAACATCACCGGAATCATCCCGGGCCTCAACATTTCTTCCAATGCTCTAATTGGTTACCCGATTGTGCTAGCGGTAGCTGCATATGTGACATTTATCTATGCGGGAGTCAAAAAGCACGGAGTCGGTTACTTCAAGAGCGCGGTGGCTCCGGCGGGTGTGCCACCGGCTTTGTATGTGATGGTAGTTCCAATTGAGATTCTTTCGACCTTCATTCTTCGCCCAGTTACACTGGCACTTCGACTGACCATGAACATGCTAGCCGGGCACCTTTTGCTGGTGCTTTGCTTCAGCGCTACCCAGTTCTTTGTCTTCTACTCCGATGGCCTGTTTGGCTTGTTCGGTGTCGGGACATTCATTTTTGGATTCGCCTTTACTCTCTTTGAGATTTTGGTGAGTTTCTTACAGGCTTATGTGTTCACCCTGCTAACAACTGTTTACATTCAGTTGGCACTGGCGGATGAGCACTAAAGGATCTGACAACCGTCAGGGATAAACCACGGAAGGGAAAAACAAGTGGACATCACAAACATCGCCGAGCTATCCGGCAACATTGCAGTAGTTGGCTACGGCCTCGCAGCGATTGGCCCAGGTATCGGTGTAGGTCTAGTTGTATCTAAGACCATCGAAGCAACCGCACGCCAGCCAGAACTAGCGTCAAAACTACAGGTCACCATGTGGCTGGGTATTGCATTCACCGAAGCGCTAGCGCTTATTGGTCTTGCAACTCCATTCATCTTCGCTTAAGCAAAAGTTAAGGACTAAACCATGATTTCAAGGATTATCGTCTTAGCGGCGGAAGAAGAGACTAAAAACCCACTTCTGCCTGCCGACTACGACATTCTTTGGTCTTCGGTCGTTTTTGCCATCATGCTTACCTTCTTCTGGCTACGGGTTCTCCCTAGCTTCAAGAAGGTACTCAATGAAAGAACTGAAGCTATCGAAGGACGTTTGGCTGCTGCAGAGAAGGCTCAATCTGAGGCTGCTGCAAAAACCGACGAACTATCTAAAGCTCAGGAGAACACTCGCGCTGAAGCCAGCGCAATTCGCGAAGAAGCGCGTGCCGAAGGCGCTGCGATTCTGGCCGAGTTGAAAGAGCAAGCTCAAGCGGAGGCGGCCAGAATCACTCAAACCGCCAAGGCTCAAATCGAGGCAGAGCGTCAGGCTGCCCTGGTTAGTTTGCGCTCCGAAGTGGGATCAATGGCAATCGATTTGGCCTCCAAGGTTGTAAGCCAGAGCTTGAAAGACAGCGCAACTGCCTCCAAGGTAGTTGACGATTTCTTGAAAGATCTAGAAAATTCCGAAAAGGCAGGCAAGTAAGCATCATGTCGAGTTCTACCAGGCAAGCACTAAGGGCGGCTAAGGAAATCCTTACCCCGCTTCTAGTCGACGCTGACCTTCGATTCGCGGAAGAGATTTTCGTAATCAGTTCAGCTATGTCTGGATCAAAACAACTGCGCAACATTCTCTCGGACCCTTCCGCTGAGATCGCGGGTAAGAAAAATGCCCTGAGCGCAGTGTTTGGAGCATCGGTTTCGCCCAAGGCAGTTGAGTTGGCGGGAAAAATCGTCGCTCTGCGTTGGTCCAAGGGTTCTGATCTGGTTAGCGCCATGGAGCAGTTAGCCGTGCATTCGGTTGCAGCCATTGCCGCAAGATCCAAATCCCTTGAAGCCCTGGAAGCCGAGTTGTTCGAATTCCGCAAGGTTGTCGACTCAGACCAGCAGCTTCAAATCGCTTTGGCTTCAAGGCAAGCAAGCGATGAGCAAAAACTCACCATGGTGAACGAACTGATTTCGGGAAAGTTTGGCAAGGAAGCTAGCTTGCTGATTCGGTTTGCGGTAATTGGCTCAGCCAAGGTTCGTATTTCGGTTGTCTTGGAGCAGTTTGGCAAGTTACTAGCCGCTTACGCCGAGCGCTTGGTGGCAACAGTTACTGTTGCTCAAGCCTTGAGCGATTCCCAGGAAGCAGCTCTTGAGAAGTCACTAGCTCGCGACTACGGAAATGATCTTCGTCTCAACATCGAGATAGACCCAGCAATTCTCGGTGGCATCAAGGTTCAAATCGCTGGAGAAGTTATTGACGGCAGCGTTGCTAACCGTCTCAAGCAAGCAAAGATGATGCTGGCTTAGGCCAGCATCTAACCGGGGTTCGCCCCAGAAGTAGAGGAAGCAAATGGCAGATCTAAAAATCAGCCCAGATGAGATTCGCGATGCCCTGAAGGGTTTTGTGAACTCCTACGAGAGCGACAAGGCTTCGCGCAACGAGGTCGGACACGTAATCGATGCCGGTGACGGTATCGCTCACGTTGAAGGACTTCCCTCCGCGATGGCTAATGAGCTTCTAAAGTTTGCTGATGGAACTCTAGGTCTTGCTCTAAACCTTGACGAGCGTGAGATTGGAACCGTTATCCTCGGAAACTTTGAGGGCATCGAAGAGGGTATGGAAGTGCAGCGCACCGGCGAGGTTCTTTCTGTTCCAGTTGGAGATGCTTTCCTTGGTCGAGTAGTTGACCCGCTAGGTAACCCAATCGATGGCCTGGGTGATATCAAGGCTGAGGCACGACGTGCCCTTGAGCTTCAGGCTCCTGGTGTAATGGCCAGAAAGTCAGTTCACGAGCCTCTTCAAACAGGTATCAAGGCGATCGACGCCATGATTCCTATCGGTCGCGGACAGCGTCAGCTAATCATTGGTGACCGCCAGACCGGAAAGACCGCAATTGCGATTGACACGATTATTAATCAAAAGGCCAACTGGGCAACCGGAGATCCAACCAAGCAGGTTCGTTGCATCTACGTAGCAATTGGTCAAAAGGGTTCAACCATCGCCGGTATCAAGGCAGCCTTGGAAGAAGCGGGAGCACTGGAATACACGACCATCGTTGCGTCCCCTGCATCTGACCCAGCTGGTTTCAAGTACCTAGCTCCTTATACAGGTAGCGCTATTGGACAGCACTGGATGTATGGCGGCAAGCACGTACTGATCATCTTTGATGACCTATCAAAGCAGGCAGAAGCCTACCGAGCAGTTTCCCTTTTGCTACGTCGTCCACCGGGCCGTGAGGCTTACCCGGGAGACGTCTTCTACTTACACTCTCGCTTGCTAGAAAGATGCGCGAAGCTCAATGATGAATTGGGTGCTGGATCGATGACTGGACTTCCAATCATCGAAACTAAGGCCAACGACGTGTCTGCGTATATTCCAACCAACGTGATCTCGATCACCGACGGCCAGATCTTCTTGCAGTCGGATCTGTTCAACGCTAACCAGCGTCCAGCTATCGATGTTGGTATCTCGGTTTCTCGAGTGGGTGGAGCAGCCCAAGTAAAGGGAATCAAGAAGGTCTCTGGAACACTAAAGCTTGAGCTCGCTCAGTACCGCTCACTAGAAGCCTTCGCGATGTTCGCCTCCGACTTGGATGCGGCATCTCGTCAGCAGTTAGCACGTGGTGCGCGCTTGATGGAGCTTCTAAAGCAGCCACAGTACTCTCCGTACCCAGTTGAGGACCAGACAGTTTCCATTTGGGCTGGAACCTCAGGCAAGTTAGATGAGGTTCCTGTCGAAGATGTTCTTCGCTTCGAGTCGGAGTTCTTGGATTACCTAAAGCGCAACAGCAAGGCAATTGAGACCATTCGTGAAACCAAGAACCTCGAAGATGACACCATCCGTGAGTTGGAAGCAGCGATTGACAAGTTCAAGAAGGGCTTCCAAACCGGGCAGGGTGTCCCACTTGCCTCTTTGGGCAACGAAGCTGTGAACGCTTTGGAAGAGGAAGAAGTAAACCAAGAAAAGATCGTCAAGCAAAAGCGCTAAAGCGTAGTTGCCAATTCGAGACTAGGAAAGGAGAGACATGGGAGCGCAGCTAAGGGTCTACCGACAGAAAATCAAGTCGGCACAAACCACCAAGAAGATTACTCGCGCCATGGAGCTAATTTCCGCTTCTCGTATCTACAAGGCGCAGCAACGCGTTGCCGCCTCGACTCCTTACTCAAGAGCGGTTACCAGAGCGGTTTCTGCTGTTGCCACCTACTCGAACATCGATCACCCACTCACAACCGAGCCAGAAACAATTGATCGCGCAGCGGTAGTTATCTTTACCTCCGACCGTGGTCTTGCTGGAGCTTTTTCCTCAAACGTTCTAAAAGAAGTTGAGCAGCTAGTTACTCTTTTGAAGAGCCAGGGTAAAGACGTTGTTTACTACCTGGTGGGAAGAAAGTCCGTTAGCTACTTCAACTTCCGCAGAAGGCTATCTCGTCAGCAGTGGGTTGGTGGCACTGACCTTCCGGAGTTCGATACCGCGAAGTCAATCGCCGATGCACTTTTGGCTGATTTCAACACTGATGCCAAAGACGGGGGAGTAGACGAAATTCACATGGTCTACAACCGCTTCGTTTCGATGATCTCCCAGGTTCCAGAGGTTGTTCGCTTGCTTCCTCTTGAGGTAGTCGAGGGCGTTGAAGAGCCTTCCAAGAGCGAAATCTTCCCGCTTTACGAATTTGAGCCAGATGTAAACAAGGTGCTCGACGCATTGCTACCGGTTTACATCGAGAGCAGGATATTCAACGCAATGCTTCAATCAGCTGCTTCCGAGCACGCTGCGCGTCAGAAAGCGATGAAGTCAGCTACCGATAACGCTGAGAAGCTGATTTTGAACTACACCCGTTTGAGCAACCAGGCACGTCAATCAGAAATTACGCAACAGATTTCCGAAATCGTCGGTGGTGCGGATGCACTAGCCACCGTTGGCGATGAGGACTAAGAGAAAGATAAGAAATGGCTGAGACAAAGACAACCCCACAGGCAGGCACCGGGCGTATTGCTCGAGTTAATGGTCCGGTGGTTGACATCGAGTTCCCACACGATGCCATCCCTGAGATCTACAACGCCCTCACAACAGAGATCGACCTGTTGGGAG
>Ga0315902_10006332_pt1 | contig 16437 bp, 17 predicted proteins | sample LakEriMetagenome_9_FD_203523 | JGI IMG/M metagenome (GOLD analysis project Ga0315902, IMG submission 203523) | Freshwater fungal communities from buoy surface, Lake Erie, Ohio, United States - Buoy 12 MA117 | ecosystem: Environmental > Aquatic > Freshwater > Lake > Lake biofilm | place: USA...
GCCAGATGAGGCCCGTGGACTCGCCAGAGGCCGCGACGAGGACCTGACCATTAGAGCCGACCGCGAGGGTGGCGGGGGTGCTGGCAGCGGTCGCCGTAATGAGGGCTGCCTTGTTCGTAAGTAGGGCATAAACGCCATTGCCGTGATCGTGGTCGCTGCGGGCAGCTGTCGCGCTGATGCCGGCGGACCCCGTGGCGGAGTCCGACGCCAGGGGCGTGGTGTCAGAAAGTGTGGGCTGTGGGCCGGTCGGACCCGTGGGCCCAACAGCGCCCGTAGGCCCGGTGACCGTTGACGCCGCCCCGGTGGCACCCGTTGGGCCCGTGGGACCCTGCACGCCTTGGGCGCCAGTGGGTCCCGTAGGCCCGGTGTCACCCGTAGCGCCGGTTGCTCCCGTTGCACCAGTCGGACCCGTTGGGCCTTGAATGCCCTGAGCGCCAGTAGCGCCCGTGGGTCCTGTGTCGCCGGTCGCGCCGGTTGCTCCTGTTGCGCCGGTGGGTCCGGTCGGTCCCTGCACACCTTGAATACCCTGGGAGCCCGTCGCACCTGTGGGTCCCGTTGCGCCAGTAGCACCTGTTGGTCCGGTAGGCCCTGTGTCGCCCTGAACGCCTTGGGCACCAGTCGGGCCGGTGTCACCGGTCGCGCCAGTAGCGCCCGTGGCACCGGTCGGTCCCGTAGGACCTGTCGCGCCTTGAATGCCCTGAGCTCCGGTCGGACCGGTAGCGCCCGTAGCGCCCGTGGGTCCCGTATCACCTTGAATGCCCTGGGCACCTGTCGCACCAGTTGGGCCCGTAGCACCTACCGGGCCTGTCGGGCCGGTGTCACCTTGAACGCCTTGGATTCCCTGGGCACCCGTGGCACCTGTCGGTCCGGTCGGTCCCGTGTCGCCGGTAGCGCCCTGAGCGCCGGTCGGACCCGTTGCGCCGGTGTTGCCCGTTGAGCCCGCGGGACCAGTAGGTCCGGTAACCGTCGAGGCGGCACCCGTAGGACCAGTAGGTCCGGTATCGCCCGTGAGCCCGGTAGCTCCCGTGGGGCCGGTCGGGCCAATGTTGCCTTGGGCTCCCTGAGGTCCCTGGGCACCAGTCGGCCCGGTGTCACCCGTGGCGCCCTGCACACCTTGGGGTCCGGTCGGGCCGGTCACGCCGATAGGTCCGGTTGGTCCGGTGGCGCCCGTGGCGCCCTGGGGGCCGGTGTCTCCGGTCAAACCCTGCGGACCCGTAGCGCCAGTTGCTCCTGTTGCGCCCGTAGGTCCCGTATTGCCGATAGGTCCGGTGGGTCCCGTGTCGCCGGTCACTCCCTGCGGTCCCGTGGCGCCCGTGTTGCCCGTTGAACCGGTCGGGCCCGTGGGCCCGGTCGGACCCGTGGCACCAACAGCACCCGTGGGGCCAACAATCTGGCCGACGTTTTCCCAACTGCTTGTGGTCGCGGACCACACGTAAAGGTCATTGCCGACGATGTACGCGTCACCGGCGTTACCTGTGGGGTGCGCGGCCTGCAACGCGCCGAGGGTGGCGTATGACCCCAGGATGGTGACGCCCGTTCCTTGGGCACCGGTGGGTCCGGTCGGACCCGTTGAGCCCGTCGAGCCGGTGGCACCAGTCGGACCAGTAGGTCCGAGTGCCCCGGTGGGTCCGGTGACGCCCTGCACACCCTGAATGCCTTGGGGTCCGGTGTCGCCTGTTGCCCCGGTAGGACCAGTTGGGCCAAGCGCCCCGGTGGGTCCGGTCGGCCCGGTGTCACCAATGACGCCCTGGGCACCGGTCGGACCCGTGGGACCTTGGGCACCGGTCGGGCCGGTAGCGCCCGTCAGTCCCGTGGCACCTGTCGGGCCCGTCGAGCCGGTCGGGCCAAGGTTGCCCTGAATGCCTTGGGCGCCCTGGGGGCCGGTGACACCCTGAGGTCCCGTAGGACCTGTGGGACCTGTGGCTCCCTGTGTTCCCTGCGGGCCACTCGTGGCCGCCGTGATGGTGGCAGTGGTCGGGCTGGTGACCGTCACGGTCGTGCTCATCGTGTGACCTCCGCTGAAATCGTCGCCCTACCTTCAAGCAGGCGCGTGACCTCGCCCCCACTAGAAACCATTTCCATGTCATACACGTACTGACCGGCTGCCAGGGTCGTGGTGTCCGTGGCCGTGATGGCAAGGGCAATCGTTCCGGCGGCACCACCTAGAGTCATGCGCCCGTTGCTGGTGGTCAGCTCCACAATCGTGGTGGGTGCACCCACAGTCGAACGCACCTGCATACGCCCGGTGTAACCGGAAAGGTTCACCAGGGTTGACGACGCCCCCACACGCCACGTAAAGGTGCGGTCAAAGGACGCGCCTTGGTAAATGGTGAAGTCGTACCGGCCAGGCTCTTGCATTAGGCACTCTCCAAAGCGGTGACGCGGGCGGTGAGGTCGGTAATGGTGTTCTGTTGGTCTTGGACGACGGCCAGTAGCGCGGCCAGCAGGGACGTGTCAAGGACGCCGGCAGGATTGCCGTTGGCATCGCGGCTCACGGCAATAGGTAGCTTGTCAGCGACATCCTCAGCGATAAATCCAAGCACGCGCCGGTCAGTAGGCTCGCCGTCGTCAATGACGCTGAACTCCACGACCGCGACGTCAAGCAGGGCAGTGGGGTTTACGGTGACAACGTCACAAACCTTGGCTGTGTCGACACTGGGGGACAGTGGCTTGGTAAGCGTGGCGATGTCGTACTTGATGGCCTGGCTGGATGAGATACGCCGAAGCCGGTTGCCGGTCGTGATGCCGACGCTGTCAATGCCGGTGGTGTTATTGGTGTAGACGCCAGGCATAAATACGGCGGAGTCAGTAACGGTCAAGCCGCCCGACACGTCAAGGGATGGAAAAACTTGGAAGGTTACGCCTGAGTAGGTGCTGGATAGTGACAAGTTGTTGCCGATGGCGTTATGCGCCAAGATCCAACCGTTAGACGTTGACGCGCCCTTGAACTGGACCGCGTCCGTGGTGCCCACTTCCCCGATCACGACACGGCGACTACCGAACGGGCCACTGGTCAATTTCTCGGCAGTCAGGTTTGCTACGTCAATACGGGCAGCGGCAATGGTTCCGGTGGTGATGCGCCCGCCGTCAATTGTGGTGCTTCCACCTGACCCAATATCAGTTGCCGTCAGGTATGTCACAGACAACTTGTTAGCCGTGATCGTGTTTGCTGCGATCTTGTCGCCAGTAATCGTGCTCGCTGCGATCTTGTCAGCAGTGACCGCGGACGCGTCGAGCTTGGCCGTGGTGATTGAACCAGCGGCGATAGCACCCGCAGTGATGGCGCCCGCGGCGACCTGTACGGCTGTGATGCAGTTTGCTGAGAGGCTGTCCGAACCCCACGCCTGTGTCACCCACGCGGACCCGTTCCAACGTTTGTGGATGATGGCGCCGCTTGACGAGTCCAGCCAAATGTCACCGGTGATCGGTGACGACGGCGTCGTGCCACCCACCGTGGTGGTGATGCCGCCGATGGTGCGGGCGTTGAAAGAGACTGCCCCGGCGTCAATGGTAGCGGTTCCGTAGTCACCCGTGGTCGTCAAACCCGTGGTGCTGGATGCCTGAGTGGACGGGCTGGTGGTGTTGCCGTAGGCGTCCACCCCGACCAGGCGCGCGTAATACGTGGTCCCCGCCGTCAAACCAAACACGCTAAACATGCCAGGGCCAAGCAACCGGCCCCGCAACGTGGACGAGCTCGGGGTAAACCCGCTCGTGGTGGACACGTGCACTTCCACGAAAGCGTCCGGTGGGTACGCCTCAGCGGCATTGTTGTTTCCATCCCAGGTCACACGGATTCCCTGCACCGTGCCCGCCACCGTGGGGGTCGAGGGTGGCAGGAACGCGACAGGGGTGGGGGCGATGGGGTCAGGATCAGGTGGGGGGCCGCCGTCGCCAGGGGTAAGTTCCGCGCCTACCTCCGTGGTGCCTCCACCGGACACGGAGCCGACAGCATTGACCGCCACAAGATTGGCTATCTTTTGTTCCCACAGTTGTGGGGGCCGCCGAAAATCACCCTCAGGCACTCAGTATCTCCAACTCTGGCATGAATCTGACGTTTTTCCCGTCGTGCTGCATGGCGATGGCGAGGACGCGGGCTGTGGCTGTGCCGGAACCGTCAGCATTGGGAACGGTGATGTAGTCACCCACGCTGAAGTTCACGTACGGGGCGGCACCGGCAACCACGGCACATTCAATCTTGCTGACCACGATTTGTGTTCTGCCGGTTCTGCGGAGAACTCGACCGGCGGCGGTTCGGGCGGTGCCCTCGTCGCGCATGTTTCCGTACTCTAGGTACAGCTCACGGCGCCCATTCGTGTCCGCATTTGCCGCGGTTTGTGTCCAGCCCTCTTTCGTCCTGATGAGAGCTTGTGTTTTCAGTTTGGGTTCCGCGCGGGTGCCGTACTGCATGACGTTGGTTTCTAGGGCAAGGGTCACGCTACGGGTGGTGCCACGGGACTCCCAAGCGTCAAGGCGCGTAGTCGTGGGGTTGACCCAAAAGTCGTGGCCTAGGTCCACCATCGTGTCGAGCACCTGAAGTAGCGATGACCCCACCTTGACGGTGAGGTCCGCTTCCGTGGTCCACGACCCTGACGTGGGCGCCGATTGGTCATACCCGTAAGTGAACTTGCTGAACCGGTACACGCCACGGGCGGCGGCTTCCTCCGCCAGTGTTCGCAGGATCACGGCGGGGCGATGCTTGGGGCGTTCCGTGGCAACTTCCCACGCTGCCGCGTTTGACCTGAGAATGTTGGTGGTGGGTTTGTTGCTGTCGTTGAGCGCCCACGCCGAGAATATGAATCCGGCGGTGGAGTCAGCGACCAGGCGCAAGTCCACTTTGGCGTCCGCCGTGATGTTCACGGCGGTGCCACCTGACGTGGTTGACAGCTTAAAGTCGTCGTCCGTCACGTCCCGCAGAAAATAGTCAGTGCCTTTCGTGAGGCCCGTACTGGACTTGGATATGTCCGTGACCCGCACTTTGGTGTTTGCGGCGAGGCCATGCGCGGACGCGGACACCCTGTCCGTGGACGCCGAAATGGAAAGGTCAGTGCGTTCCCACGGCTTGTCATTGCGGACCCGTGCCGCGACCGTATGGGTGCCCTTGCCTAGTCGAGCGATGAACGTGGTGAATTGGGCGTATGACGGGGCCGTTTCGTTGAACCGGGATGAGTCCATGACCAGGGTTCCGTCAAGCCACACCTGACCGAAGTTGTCAAAGGACGCCCACATTTTGAGGCGTGTGGATTCGGTCAGGGTGAAGGTGCCGCGGAAGTAGTTGACGGTGCCACGCTCAACCATGGCGGTGGGATCGGTTGACCACAACCAGCGGGCGTCAGGGTCAATGGACCGCCACTTCACGGGCAGGCCCCTACGGGCCGTCGTGTCGTTTTTCCATAGGACTGTTTGGGGGGCGGACCATGTCACGCTTGACTTCCACGGCCCGTCAGCCGCGGCAAAGTTGAACGGGCGCTGGTCCGATGAGAAGTCAGCTAGGCCGCCCTGCGGGTACACCACGGCATCGTCAAGCCACGCCAACAAGCCACGCCCCGACGCGGTGACGACCTGTTGCCCCGAACCTAAAGCAAGGTCGTTTTCGAGGACTTCAATGAACCAGGCGTACCGGGTCGCGGACTGGTAATTGACCCGCACCACGCGATCCTTCACCAACAGGTTCTTGTCCGCGGTCGAGGACGCGGGAACCTGAACGGTGCCGAAGCCGGCGGCGTTGAACTCGTCGGAGAACTCCGCTGAAAGGACCTGTGAGAGTGTCCCCAACAGTGTCGTGTTGGTGGGGTCATAGACCTGCAACGTGAGCCCATCAGAGGACAAACGAGCCCCCCGACTTGAAACCGCCATCCATCAGGCGGAAGTCCACCGCGACACGGCAAATGTTCGGGGCTTCCCAATTCACATTCCACGCGAGGTAGCGGGCCGAGGCGGTTGAGGTGATAGCGCCAATGACACGGGTGAGGGTGACCGTGGAGCCACTAGCGAACACGGCGGTGGCAAGGGCCTGCAACTTGGTGATGGCGTCGGCGCGGTCCGTTCCCACGATCACAGCGCCAAAGCTCCACGTGGGTGAACCAAACCACGGATTGGCGGCGATGACTCCGTCACGGCCCGGCACCACGTAATCGTCCTGAACTGGGGGAGGGATGACGACGGGGTCAAGTGCGGTAATGGACGTCACCAGGCTGGTGATGTTGGTAGCGCCGATGGAATAGGTTTCAGCCATTTAGACCTGCCACGAATGCGAACCTGCGGAGGGCTCGGGGGACGGATTCCTCAGCTCGCTCACCGGGCGCGGACTGCACCGTGATGGACCCAATACTGATGCTACTGGACCGGGCCATACCTGAACGGTTTGTGCGTCCGCCCGATTCCCCGTCACGAGGGAATCCACCGGGCGGTGGTGTGCCCGCGTAGGACCCATCACCCAAGGTCACAAAGCGTGTAGTGACCGTGACGGTCTTAGACTTCAGCGCGTCCAACTTGCGCTGCAACGAATCCACATTGACGCCGTTTTCCTTCAGGTCGTCAAGCAACGCCTGGAACGGTTCAATCAAAGCGGCACGGGTGCCAGGGTCCATCTTGGTGTTGTTCATGGTGGACTTCAACGTGTCGAGCGCACCACTAGCAAGCAGAGCCTTTTGGGCCTGGGAGTCTGTCGCTTCCATTGCCTTGACAGCCGCCTCAGCGACACCCAGCAAGGCGTCAGCGTTGTCCCGGCCCTTGTTGGTGAAGATTGACACGACCTTGCCGTTATCGGCTAGGGATTCCTTCAGGTCGTCCAATGCGGACTGGTAACCCATGACCGCGTTGGTGCGGGACATGGCCGCCGTGAAGAGGTCAAACTTTTCCGCTGCCTCAGCGGCGGCATCCCCGGTGTCTTCAATCTCGTTGCCGAGCTCGTCGTACAGGGCAGGCATTCCCGCGGTCAACCGTTGGGCGCGCACTGCCGCGTCGGCGTAGTCCCGGTGGGTGTCGGCGGCAGTCGTCGTGTCGCCTGCCAGGTTCTTGACCGCGAAACCCGCAGACTTGATGAGGCCCGTGATGCCAACGAAATAGCCTAGGAACTCCGCGAAGCCCTCGTTGCGGGGCACGTTCATGTCCTCGCCTAGGCGGTTGATACCTGAGCTAAGGTCCCCAAGCGCCCCGACCGCCTGACCAATCTGCATTCCCAGCGCCTCAAACGCGGGCTGCAAGTCGCGGAGGCTGTCGGCCAGGTCATCCGTGCCGTCAGCCGACTGGCCCATTCCGGCGAGGAACCCCGCGCCAAATGATTCTTGCAACTCCTCAAACGCCACACCTAGGCGTTTGATTTGGCCTTCATACGTTTTGGCGGCGGCGGCGGCCTGACCGCTGAAAGTCTTGTTGAGTTGCGCGGAAACCGCGGCAAGGTCCTTTGACTTTATGGTGGCGTCGTCAAGTGGAATGCCGAGGCGGCGCAAGGCCGTGAACTGCCCTAGGGCGGCCTTGGACAGGGCCATGGTGACGGATTCAAGATCGCGTCCCGTACCGGCGCTCACGTCGAGGGCGATACCCAATAGTTCCTGCGATTGGGTGACGTCGCGGGTGGCAAGCAACAGCCGTTGAAAAGCGGGCCGCAACTGGTCGTCAGCGACACCCGTGGAAAATTGCAGGTCGTCCACAAAGTTGGCGACAGCGTCAGTTTGGAATCCCTGCCCCACTGCCTGCAATGCTTTGTTGAGGGAGACGAGTTGCTTTTCCTCGGCCATAGCGGCCTTGACGCCATCCACACCCAGCTTCAGGGCGAACGCCCCAGCCGCGGCGGCGGCACCCGCAAGGGCAGGGCCAACCACGCCACGGAGGTTGGCACCAATCGCCGTCATCTTGCCGCGGAAACCTTCAGCGTCCCGAACGGCGCTCATCATGCCGCGCCGGAAACTGTTGGTATTGGCGACGAGGCTTACAGTGAGGGTACGCCCCGTTGCCATTTAGCCTCCTCGCTCAAACTTGCGCTTGATTCGGTCAACGGCGTCGAGCCATTCCCGTAGGGCGGCGCCCTTGTATCTGCCCATCTGCCGCATCCATCCGGTGCCCGATCCGAACGCGGGCGGCATGGTTGCGCTTGAACGGCCCTGGTTACCCGCATGTGACGGGAACCTGACCATGGTGGGGGAGGCGCCCCCACTGAAGGCACGCCTGTTACTACCGATGCTTACGGACGGGATACGGTCCCGCTTGGCGCGCACCGTTGCCGCGATTGCTCCGCCCCACGGCCCGGCCTGCATTGCGGCCTGTTTGTACGCCGGGACCATGAGGCGCCCGGCAATGTCCTTTGACGAAACCCGCAACTCGTTTTGTGCTTCCTTGGGAAGGTTCCGCATATCCCGCAGTAGCGATGTGAGCCCGAATATCTCTAGTTCAGCGATGCGTGCCACGTCTAACCTCTGTTTCGTTCAACTAGGACGCGGCGCATAGCGTCGAGCATTGCCGGGTCCGTAGCGGCCAGCTCGTTTGGTGCAATCCCGGTAGCGACGGACAACTGAGCTATGAACCAGTGTTCGCTACCGGGTCCGAAGGGACCTCAGGGTCCGAACCCGCCTCATAGTCGCTGACCATGGCAAGCCACTGGTCAAAGTCGCTGTCTGCTTGGCCCTGCCGGTGGAGTGCGTGCCACCCCAACCAAAACAGGTATTCCTCACGCTGGTCCACGGACACGGCAGTAACAACCGACGTCTGAAACTTCCGCTCAAACATGATGCGGTCAATTGGCAGAATGCGTGCCGTGGCCGTGCGACCGTCAGCGTAAGTGAACTCAATCTGCATTGCTTACCCCCTGTGAGGTTTAGGAGAAGGTGCCGTCAGTGACAGCGCCGGAAACCTGAATGGTGATGCTTGCGGTGACGACCTCGCCCACGGCGGAGCCAAGCTCGACCGCGGTGATGATGCCGGAACCGTTGACCTTGACGCGTCCAGCCGCGCTACCCGCGGGGCCGTACTCCCACGTCTGCGACGTGCCGAGCCAACCGGCAATGGTGCTGTACACGGTGGCGTCAAACATGCCGGCGATGGTGATGGTGGCGTCCTTCAGTCCCGCAACGTATGAACGGGTCCCTGAACCAAACGCGGTGGTGTCAGCGGTGTCAGCGGAACGGCTCACGGTCACGCTGTTGAGGTACGTGGACAGGTCGCTAGACGCAACCTTGAAGTAGCTGTCCTTGCCGTGGACGAATGCCATTAGTGCTCCTTATCGGCGGGCGAGTGAGGTGGTGAACGTTGCGGCGGCGCCAGCACCGGTGAGGGTCCAGCTCGCCCGCAGGTAACGGTTTACCGTTCCCGACACCACGACCCTTTGGGAAGTGGCGCCGGTGGCGGCGGTGAAGGTTGTCAGGTCCGTCCACGTGCTGTTGTTTGTGGAGTGCTGCACCTTCACAGTTAGGGTCCCCGTGCACGCGGTCACGTGGAGAGTGGCGGCGGCGCCGTTGCTGGTGCCTGCCGCGTCAGTGTGTGTGGTTCCGTTGCCCCCGGCGGTGACCTCGGCTAGGTCGTACAGGCTGACGCCCGCATCAAAGCGCCCGTCACCTTGGAAGGTGATACTGGCGCCGACGACCTCACCCACCGCGCTGGACAACTCGTAGGTGGTTTCGCGGGCGGACACCACGAGTACGGGGGAGCCGACCGCGAGACCTTCCGGCGCCACAGTCACGGCTGACCCGTTAGCGGCGCCCAAGGCGGCCACGGCGGGAGTGTCCGACAAAGGCTCAAACAGGCCCGTGGCGGTCAGGGTCGAGTCCGACACGCCCGGCACGTAGGTGCGGTTCACCTCAGTCAGGGCGGTGGTGTCGGCAGTTTCCGTGTTTGTTGAACTGGTGTACCCGGTCAGGTACGCGGCCAGCGCAGTAGAACCCACCATGAGGCGGCTGTCCTTTGAGTGCGTGAAGCTCACGCGATCACCTCCACAGTGAACTCAGCGCCGAGGTAGTCCACGTCGCCATATCCGTACACGCCGAGGTTTCCCGCGTTGGTGACACGGACGGTGTCGGCTGCACCGCCTAACGTCTTGTCCGACTCAATAGCGGCCTTCACGGACTTAGCGCCCGTACCGGACGTGTACCCGAACAGGGCACGTTGAGCGGCCCTCTCCGAGGCACGAGCCACAAGGACACGCACCGTGAAGGTGTAAAGGTCAGCGCCACGGGCCATGACCTCGTCATACGTGACCGCCGTGGGAGGCCCGACAATGGCGCAAGGAATTGGGACCGTGTCAAGGATTTCCGCCTGGACACGGAGCTTGTCCACTGTTGCCAGGTTCGCGGTCAGTCCGTCAATGATGCTGGCGATATCGGCCACGATGCCTACACAATCGCCATGCGGCGGAACGGGTCACAAAGGATGCGGGCGTCGGGGTGCAGTCCACCGGGAAGGCGAATAGCGCCCATCATGTCCGTTCCACCCATGACCCCTAGGGGCACGTCACGAGACTTGAACAGTCTCACGGACTGCAACACGCAAGCGTCCCTAATCTGTTGCGGGACGGACGGCCAACCCCACACGCCTGACACACGCACCCAACCCGGCATCGGGGGGAGGACCGTGGACGGTTTCGCGGTAAGGACCGTGTACGGGTGCGGCGGGGTCATGGTGGCCGCGTTCACAGGCTGCTTCAGAACCGATGATGCCCCGAGGCTGTTGAACGTTTCAGCGAACCCGGCGTACTCGACTTCAACATTTGTGAGGGTGACGAGGTCGTCAATGAGGACGACACCGGACCGGGCCCGGTACATCTTTTGGACGGGGGCGGCTTCCGTGCCTGTCTGCCCAAAGTAGCGGTCACAGTAACGGTCAATGGCCCGCGATGATGACTCAATAATCCCCGACAGGGCTACGTCGTCGTGGTCATCGCTGATTCTCAGCGCGTCCTTGACATCTTCAAGTAGGGCATAGGTAGTAGCCATGGTTTACTGCGCGGCCTTCCTGGCAGCACGCGGACGGCTCGTGGTTTCGGGGGCCTCAACAGCGGCGGTCTCAACGACGGCCTGAACCTTGGGGGCGGCGGCACCAGCGTTCTTCAGCTCGGCGTCCACCGCGGCAACGCGGGCCTTGTTTCCTGTCCGCACGTAATGCTCACGCTCACGCTTCAGCGCGTCAATGTAGCCCTGGTCCACGGGGTTCCCTCCGTAAGTTTTGGGGGGTGGTGTCCCCGGCCCGCGCGGGGGTGGTACGCGGGCCGGGGACAGTCACTGAGGTGGTTAGACCTAGAAGGTCGGGGCCACCAGGCCGGTGCCGTTGATAACGGCAACGGACTTGGGGTGACGCTCGGTTGCAATCGCCACGTAGTTGTACATGCGAACGAGGACGCTGCCCTGGTTCGCGTAGGTCTCGCGGAACACCTCGGCGCGCGGGGTGCCCTCGAACAGGATTGAATCCTCAGGACGGAACACCAGGATGGGGTCCTGGTTGGTGCCGCTGCCCAGGTTGGTGGGCACGAGGCTGGACGTGTACACGTCCACACCCTGAATCGAGCCGACTGCACCGGACGCGGCGACGCCGTCCTGTGCACCCATGCTGTTGAACCGGCCATTGGCGGCGGGAACGATCAGCGGGCGCTTGCTGTCGTCGAGCGCGGCGGTGAGGAACGCCCACCGGCGCGGGTGCATCACAATGGCGGTTGCCGGGGCGAACCGCTGCGTGTGAATCTGCTGAATGGCGTCGGCCAGCTTCGGGTACAGCTCGGCCACCGTGGGCGTGGAGTCCGTGTACGTAACGTCAATGTCGCTAGGCACGTTGAACAGGCCACGCTTGCCAGCCGCGTCACTCGTGAGAACGAACGACTCAAGGGCGCGCGCGTAGTCGGCGGCCAGGTCAGCAATGATGACCTGATCCATTCCACCGGCAATGGGGGACTGCTCAAGAAGCTGCACGGACAGCACCTGAATTCCGCCGAGGGTGTGCACCGCGGAAGTCGCGGAAGCAGTCACAAGGTCGGTGTTCTGGAAACCGCTGTTCTCTGAGCTCTGAGCGGCAACAGCCGTACCCGTGGTGATCTTGGGAAGGTTGATGCTGTCCGTACCCGCGGGAAGCGGCAGGTTGCGGAGCAGGTCAGCCGCGACGCGCGACGCGCGAGCAAGGCGGACGTACTCGTCAACCAGCCACAGCGGCGGCACAAACTCGCCACCGGACGTGTCAGTGGTGTTGATTGCGCGGACCTCACGGTCGTTGCGGGAGAGGCGGTCAGTGGCCTCACGGTCACCACGGAGCTGAGCGCCGACAAGGTCACGGAAGTACGAGTGCTCACCGTGCTTGCGGTAGGTGGTGGGCTCAGAAACAACCTGCACAGACGCGGTGGTCTTTGCAACTGAGCGGGACTCGGCAGCGGCGATGGCGTCAATTTCACTAATGCGGGCGTCAAGCGCGTCGGCGGCCTCACGGGCCTCCTTCACGCTGGCAAGCTCGGCATCAGTGATGTCACGGGCCTCGGTCTCGGCAGTCTCAACGACGGCCTTGGCCTCGGCCAGCTTCGCCTCACGCTGCGTAACGAAAGTGTCACGGAGGGACAAGGTAACTCCTTGTGAGAGGGGGATGGTTTGGGTTGGCTGTCGCAGGTGGTGGCCGTGGCGGCGGGGATCAGCCGCTACCGGTGGCTCCGGCGTGCGTTGTATCTCGCGTAATCTCAGGCGAGGTACAGGCGCGCAATTTCGAGGTTGCGCGTCCGAGGCTCAACGGCCTCGGAAGTTTCAATGGGGGCGGCGTCGTCGCCGCGCTCGTCGTCGGGGGCGTCAGGGGTTTCCTCAACGTCGTCAACCTCGTCAACGTCGTCAGAGTCTGACTCGTCCTCAGTGCACGTCACGTCAACGTTGCCCAAGGCCATGATGATGATGTCCCGCGCCTCAGGTGACACCGCACCCGAACGGACCTCGGCAAGCGCCAGGTCAAGGGACTTCAGGCCCACTGTCGTTGACTCGTACCATGGGTAAGTCACCACGGAACAATCCATGAGACGGCACTCTAGGATTTCACGCTGACGCGTTTCCGCATCGTAGTTCTCACGAACCGGAACAAACGCAAAACTCATTTGGTCAATGTCGCCGCGCGACATGCTGGAAACCAGTTCCTGCACAGTCGGGTTCGACATATCCAAATCAGGGGCGTCCACGACCAGGCCGCGCCCATCCACAGACAGGGTCAACGTTCCCGACTTGGTGCGCGCAATCGGCACACCATCGTGGTTGACGAGCAAGCGAACGTCCGCCTGTTCCGCCAAAGTCTTAGTGAAGGCACTAGACCTGATGACCTCACCGTGAGCGGGGGTATCAAACAGTGCCGCGTAACCGCGGAGACCCACGCGCCCATCAGGGTCCTGCCGGATTTCCCACCCCGCTTCAACGCTCCGGCGCTCGACCTTGTCAGTCATTCAACGTTCCTCCGGTCGGACCCCCAACATCACCCGACGCCGGCAACGGCGGCAGGTTTTCCAATCCCCGCATTTCCTCAGTGGTGAGGAGCGGGCTACCCGTGGCCTGTTGAATCTGTGCGGCCACTAGGTACGTCTGGTATCGAGTCTGAATGTCGGCCCGCAGAATGGCGCCAGTCTTGAACTTGGCCCACACCGGGCGAGGCAACAGCGTGCCAATGGCTTCCTCAACACGGTTCTGCCACGGCCCAATCGTGAACGCGAGGAAGTCAGCTACCCGGCTTTCGCGGTTCTGGTAGGTGACGGTGGAACCTGATCCGGCTGACACACCCAACATGGTGGGGTCAACGCCGAACACACGGCACACCTGTTCAGCGGACCATCGTTGAGCGTCAATGAACTGTGATTCCTCGGGAGCAACCTGAATCTGCTTGTACTGAATACCGGCACCCAACACCGCCGGTTCACGTCGGCCCCGGACCGCCTGCATGAAACGGGCCTTGACGGTGGCGGCCTGTTCCTCAGTGACAGGCTGATCCGTCGAGAGAATCGCGGCAGGAACGCCACCCTCACCAAAGAACTGTGCGCCGAAACGTTCCGCCCCCAAGCCCTGACCAATGGCCTGCCTGGCGTACTCAATAGGGCTGACACCCACAAACGCGCCAGGGAGCAACAGCCCAGGAATATGCCAAATGTCCCCAAGGGGCCAACGCTCATGCATGGTGCGTTCACCGTTCACGGTGATGTAGTACGTGACCCGGCCCGTGGCCCGGTCAAGCTCAGGGCGCACCATTTCAGGGTTCAACAACTCAATGCGGGTAGGCACACCATCCGGGGTGTACTCGACAACCTGACCGTAGGCGTTACCCCTGAGCAGCAGCGACGTGATAACCGATTCAACCCACGCCGACCTAGGCACCAGGGCAGACGGCTCCACCAGCAACTGCGGGGCCACACCCGCCGGGCGGGTCACCCCGTCAACGTCCTGCACCGCCTCTAGCGGCATCTGCCCCAACGTCCCCGAAATGAGCCGCACACACGCCCACACCGCTGAATGACGCAACGACGTGTCCGTGTTGACGTTCACCCCAGCCCACGTGGAAGCGCCAGGATTATTGGAGTTCACGGGAAAAGTCGGAATGCCACCCCACGCCACATCCGACCGGCGCTCACCATTCCCGGTGATACGTCTAATCAGGCTCACTGGTCACGCTCCGACAACCACGAAATGCCAACAAGTCCGAGACCGGCCACAACGAAACCAGCCACCGCGGACCACATGAACGCGCCGACAGACACAAGCACAATGCCCGCGACGTCGAGCACGAAAGGCAACCGTGACCTCATGGGGCTCCCTACCAAACCGACTGTGCGACGTCCACGGACCTACCTGACGTCGCTTCCGAATAAGCCCTAAGCGCCACAGTGGCACTAATGAGCGTGGTGATTTCCGACACGGCCTCTTTACGTGACCACGCCCAAGCGTCCCCCAACGGGCGCTTACGGGCCGACGACACAGCCGCCGTCAACTCCGCCTGGTCCCGGTGACGCAACGACCCCGACGCCACCGCGTCATAGAACGCGCCACACGCCTGGGCAATGTCACGAGCGGACATCAGAATGAGAGGCACCCCAAGGTTTTCCAGTTCAGGAATCAAAGAACCAGACGGGCCACCAGGGTCCAAACCGATACCCAACGCGCCATGACGCTGCACCAGCTCCGCCAACCGCGGAGCCACCCACGACGTACCCCGCCGATAATCCACAACCTCAACGGAAGGGACACCATCAGCGCGGGCACCCGCCACAGAAATGGACGACCACGCCCGGTCCAGGGACACGTCAGCGGCGAACACCACCGGGTCCTCAACCTCAGACGCCGGATCGGCGCACGCCTGCCAAGCCTCAATGGGGATAACCCAATCCGAGCCCGCGGCCTCGTCATCCCAAACCCCGAGGCGTTCACGCCGGAACTCAGTCAACGGCAGGGCCGCCAACTCCCGTTCAATGAACTCCTCAGCAATGCGGATACCCATAGCCGGGTTCGCCAAAGCCCACGACTCACGGTCATCCACCTGGGCATCAGGACCCGCCGACCACTCAAAATAGGCCAGCCCAGGGTCACCACCAGCGCGGCCACGATCCCGAACCATCATCAGCTGTGACGACTCACGAGTGCCCGCACTCGACGTGTACCACACCTGAGGGTTAGGGCGCGCCGACAACGTCGGCAACAAAGCACCCATAGCCTGAGCCGACAAGTTGTACGACTCATCCAAAATGGTGCAGTCCGCGCTAAAGCCACGACCCGAACCCGTACTACGCGCGATAAACCGCAACCGGGCCCCATCGCGCAACTCGATACCTTCCTCCCCATGGGAGGTACGCACCCGCGCAACCTTCTTCCTCAGGTCGTCGTGGTTCTCCACCAAAGTCAAAACCCGGCGGAACGCTTCCTGCGCCGTCTTGAACTCATGCGCCGAATGCAAAATGAGTTTCTCGCCAAACAGAAACAACCCGGCTAGTTCCCGAGCCTCAAGAATCCCATTCTTGCCGTTCTGCCGTGGGCTAATAACCGCGACCTCAAACGCCGACCATTTGCCGTCAGCCCGCTCACCACAACCACCCGTCAAAACCAGTTGCTGCCACGGGTCGAGGATCAAACCAACCGACGCCGCCAAGTCAACCGCCTCAATACCCGACGACGAAACCGCCTCAGGAACCGAACTAACCCGCGGCCTTTGCGCGCCGCGCCGCTCGTTTCCGGTTGAGCTCGTCAACCTTGCTGGTTTCCTGCGGGTTCGGGAGGCTGTCAAGTTCGGCCATGACCTCTCTGAGCTGACGCGCCAACGCCGGCACGTCCCTGTCAGCGATTTCCAAATGACGCGCCAGCAAATCGCGTAACGCCTCAAGCGCCGCGCGCCTATCCCCAGCACCCGCGTGACCCGCAAGGCTGTCTACGGGCTTCCTACGGGCCATAGGGGCGCACTCCAAAAATTGTGGGGAGAGAAAAAGGAACAGGGGCGCGGAGTGTTCCGTCGAGTGGCTAGAAAAAATCACCA
>Ga0315902_10006334_pt1 | contig 16430 bp, 13 predicted proteins | sample LakEriMetagenome_9_FD_203523 | JGI IMG/M metagenome (GOLD analysis project Ga0315902, IMG submission 203523) | Freshwater fungal communities from buoy surface, Lake Erie, Ohio, United States - Buoy 12 MA117 | ecosystem: Environmental > Aquatic > Freshwater > Lake > Lake biofilm | place: USA...
GGCATGCATCGCCGACAGGTTATCGATGGTGTCGAGCAGCGACTCGCCCTTGGAAGCCGACGAGGTGCTGATGTTGAGGTTGAGCACGTCGGCCGACAGCCGCTTGGCCGCGATCTCGAAGGTGGTGCGGGTACGGGTGGAGTTCTCGAAGAACAGGTTGAAGACCGACTTGCCGCGCAGCAGCGGCACCTTCTTGACCTCGCGGTCGGTCACGCTGACAAAACCCTCGGCGGTGTCGAGGATGCTCGTCAGGATGGACCGCGGCAGGCCTTCGATGGTGAGCAGGTGGCGAAGTTCGCCGTGATCGGTGAGCTGGGGGTGCTTCATGCGGCCCCCTGGAGAAAGCGCGGCGCCCGCATCAGGCGGCTCCGGGCTCGATCGCGAGCGAAAAGCGCCCGGCGGGATCCTGCGCGAGCACGTAGTTGCGCGGCGACGCGAGCGGGGCCACGACGCCGCAGTAGCCGGCGTGAACCGGCAGCTCGCGCCCGCCGCGGTCGATGAGCACCGCGAGCTCCACGCGCGCCGGACGGCCGTAGTCGAAGAGCTCGTTGAGGGCGGCGCGCACGGTACGGCCGGTGAAGAGGATGTCGTCGACCAGCACCAGGTGTGCGCCGTCGACGGGCAGCGGCAGCTCGCTGGGCTTGAGGTCGGCCGGCAGCCCGCGGCCGCGCCGGCGGCCGTAGTCGTCGCGGTGGAAGGCCGACGACAGCAGCCCGAGCGGGGTGCTCAGGCCGAGCTCGCGGTGCAGACGCTGCGCCACCCAGGCGCCGCCGCTGCGGATACCCACCAGACGGGGGGCGGGATCGGCGCCGCGCAGCACCGGCGCGAGCGCATCGCGCAGCGCCGCGTAGGCGGCCTCGGCATCGGGGGCCTGCAGGGTGTCGCTCATCACAGGGACCGGTTGGCGGAAGGGGAGTCGACGGCCGACGCGCCTGCGGCACGCAGCGCGTCTTCGGCCATGTATTGTCGCAGGATTATCGCGGCGGCCTGCGCATCGATCGCGGCGCCCCGGGCGCCCTCGTCTTCGGCCTGCGCCGAGCTGAAGCGCTCGTCGACCGGGTGCACCGGCAAGCCGAAGCGGCCGGAGAGCTGGCGCGCGAAGCGCTCGGCGATCGCGGTCATCCGGATCGGCTCGCCATCGACCTGCAGCGGGCGGCCGACCACGAGCGCATCAGGCTCCCATTGCGCGATCAGCCGGCCGATGGCCGCGAAGCGGTCGCGCACCGGCACCGAGGCGATCGTGTCCAGAGGCCGCGCCGCCCCGGTCAGGGTGTTGCCGACGGCCACGCCGATGCGCAGCTCGCCGAAGTCGAAGGCCAGCAGGGTGCGAGGCGGGGTCACGCAGCTCAGGCGTGCCCGGCCGACGAGGACAGGAAAGCGGGGTTGATGCCCAGCAGCCCGAAGGCGCTGGCCAGGCGCTTCTCGACGGGGACGTCGAAGATGACGTCGGCGCTGGCCGGCAGCGTGAGCCAGGCGTTGCGCGCGATCTCGTCCTCGAGTTGCCCGGGGCCCCAGCCCGCGTAACCCAGGGCCACCAGCAGTCGACCCGGCCCCTCGCCGCGCGACACCGCCTCGAGGATGTCCTTGGAGGAGGTCAGGCCGACATCGTCGGTGACCGCCATGGTGGAGCTCCACTGCCCGACCGGCCGGTGCAGCACGAAGCCGCGGTCGGTCTGGACCGGGCCGCCGAAGAAGACCGGCGTGGAGGCCAGACGCCCGGGCGACAGCGGAAGATCGATGCGCTCGAAGAGCGTGCGCAGATCGATTTCCATGGTGCGGTTGATGACGATGCCCAGCGAGCCGCGTGGCGAGTGCTCGGCCACGTAGACGACGGTCCCGTTGAAATTGGGGTCGGCCATGCCGGGCATGGCTACCAGGAACTGGTGGGTGAAATCGGGAGTGGACTCGGCGGCCATGGGTGATGCTTCTTGCCGTGCGGGCCCGCAAAGGCCCAGTGCCTTGCTGGACTCCGATTGTAAAGAGGTGGTGGGGTTGGCACAATCCGCCGCCTTTCACCAGGGCTCGCCAGCGGGCTCGGATGCGGGTTCGTCCCCGCCGGAGATGCCGATGCCCGACACGCCGAAGCCCGATACCGCCCTGGTCTGGCTGCGCCGCGACCTGCGACTCGACGACCATGCCCCGCTCGCGCAGGCACTGGCGGAGCATGCGACAGCATGGTGCGCCTTCGTCTTCGACACCGACATCCTCGGCCCGCTGCTTGACCGCGAAGACCGTCGCGTGGCCTTCATCCATGCGAGCCTGGTGGAGCTCGACGCGACGCTGCGCGAGGCCGGCGGCGGCCTGATCGTGCGCCATGGTCCCGGCGCCGCCACCGTGATCGCGCTGGCGCGCGAACTCGGGGTGAGCGCGGTCTTCGCGGGGCGCGACTACGAACCCGAGGCGGTGGCACGCGATGCGCAGGTCGAGGCGGCGCTGCACGCCGAGGGCCGCCGCTTCGTGTCGGTCAAGGATCAGGTGATCTTCGAGCGCGACGAGGTGCTCACCGGCGGGGGTACACCCTTCTCGGTGTTCACCCCCTACCGCCGCGCGTGGGAGAAGCGCCTGGCGGCGCAGCCCGAAGCGATCGCCGACCAGACGCTGAGCCTCGAGGGGCGCATCGCCGCCCCACCGGCCGGGGCGGTGATGCCTTCACTCGAGCGCCTCGGTTTTGCGCCGGTGGATCTCGCGGCGATCAACGTGCGCACCGGCGCTGCGGGGGCGGCGGCGCTGCTGACCGACTTCCGGCGGCGCATCGGCGGCTACGGCCACGACCGCGACTTCCCGGCGCTCAAGGGGCCCTCGTACCTCTCGGTGCACCTGCGCTTCGGCACGGTATCGGTGCGCCGCCTGGTGCGCACCGCGCGCGAGGCGGTGCGCGAGGATCCACGCGCCGCCGACGGTGCCGCGGTATGGCAGTCGGAACTCACCTGGCGCGACTTCTATGCCCAGATCCTGCACCACCATCCGCGGGTGGTCCGGCACGCCTTCCGCCCGGAATACGATGCGATCGTCTGGGAACAGGGCGAGCGCGCCGAGCGGCTGCTCGCCGCCTGGTGCGAGGCACGCACCGGCTACCCGCTGATCGACGCCGCCATGCGCCAGCTCACCCGCACCGGCTACATGCACAACCGCCTGCGCATGGTCACCGCCTCCTTCCTCGTGAAGGACCTCGGCCTCGACTGGCGCCTGGGCGAGGCGCATTTCGCGCGTCAGCTGATCGACTTCGACCTCGCTGCGAACAACGGCGGCTGGCAGTGGGCGGCCTCCACCGGCTGCGACGCCCAGCCCTGGTTCCGTATCTTCAACCCGGTCACGCAGTCGCAGAAGTTCGATCCGCAGGGCCGCTTCATCCGGCGCTACCTGCCGGAGCTCGCCAACCTGTCCGATCGCGCGATCCACGCGCCGTGGCTCGCGGGCCCGCTCGATCTGATGGCCGCCGGGGTACGGCTGGGCGAGACCTACCCGCGCCCGGTGGTCGACCACGACCACGCGCGCCAGCGCACGCTGGCCCGCTTCGGGGTGGTGAAGGCAAGCGCGGCGGCGGGCGAGGGTTGAGGCGCGCCGGTGCGCCGGTGCGCCGGTGCGCAGGTCGGCGCGAAGACCGAGGCAGCCGTCAGGCGGCTGCGACCACCTCGCGCCGACGCTGCGTGAAGCCGGCGAGCAGCCCGAGCAGTTCCTCCTCGGGGTAGGGCTTGCCGAGGTAGGCATCCACCCCGAGGCCGAGCGCGTGATTGCGGTGCTTGTCGGCGGTGCGCGAGGTGATCATCACGATCGGAATGGCGGCCCAGCGGGCATCGGCACGCAGATGGCGCAGCAGCTCGAAGCCGTCCATGCGCGGCATCTCGATGTCGAGGAGCATCGCATCGGGCACCGCTTCCTCGAGCTGGCCGAGAGCGTCGATGCCGTCACGCGCCAGCATCACCTGGTAGCCCTCTCGGGTGAGCAGCCGCTGCGTGACCTTGCGCACCGTCAGCGAGTCGTCGACCACCATCACGGTGGGCGGCAGCGCCTCGGTGAGCACCGCATCGATGAGCGGCGCCGCGGTGCGGCGTTCGAGGCTCTCGCCGGCGAGCGCCTGCGCGAGCGCGACCGCGTTGGCGATCAGCACGATGTCGCCGTTGCCGAGCACCGTCGCGCCGGTCACACCGCGCACCCGTGCGGCTTGCGCGCCCACGCTCTTGACGACCACCTCCTGATTGCGGGTGAGTTCGTCGGCATGCACCGCCACCCGCTGGTGGCCGGCCCGCACGATCGCCACCGGCGAGGAAGGCTGCACGAGCGGCACGAGCTCGGACTGCTGCATCAGCGCCCCGAGAAAGAAGAGCGGCACCGACTTGCCCTGCCACTGCACCGAGCGTTGCGCGTACGAGGCGGCGAGCTCCTGCGTGCGCAGCTGCAGCACCTGCTCGACGCTGGCCGAAGGCACCGCGAGACGGGTGCGGCCGGCGCCCAGAAGCACCACCTGCGTGACCGCGAGGGTCAACGGCAGGTGAACCGTGAAACGGGTGCCCTGCCCGGCCTGCGTCTCGGTCTCGATGCGCCCGCCGAGCCCGGCAACCTCCATCCGGACCACGTCCATGCCAACGCCGCGGCCGGAGAGCTCGGTGACGCTGGCCGCGGTCGAGAAGCCGGGCATGAAGATCAGCTCGGCGAGTTCGCGCTCGCCAAGCGCGGCATCGTCGGCGATCAGGCCCTGCGCGAGCGCCCGCTCGCGGATGCGGCCCAGATCGAGCCCCGCGCCATCGTCGGCAAAGGCCAGCACGATCTCGCGGCCCTCCTGACGCACCTCGACCTGGATCTCGCCGGTCTCGGACTTGCCGGCCGCCACCCGGCGCTCGGGCTGCTCGATGCCGTGCGCCACCGCGTTGCGCAGCAGGTGCTCGATCGGACCGGCCATGCGCTCGAGCACGCTGCGATCGACCTCGACGGACGCACCGAGAAGATCGAGATTCACACGCTTGCCGGTCTCCTTGGCCGATTGACGGATGACGCGGTAGAGCCGGTCGGCGATCGAGCCGAACTGCACCATCCGCGCGCGCATCAGGTTCTGCTGCAGGTCGCGCAGCACCTGGCCCTGACGGTGCAGGTCATTGCCAGCGCTGTCGAGGCTGCGCATCGCATGGCCCTGCACGGTCGCCACATCGTTGACCGACTCCGCGAGCATCCGCGTGAGTTCCTGGAAACGGGTGTACCGGTCGAACTCGAGCGGATCGAAGCTGCGGTCCTCGTCATTCTGGCGAGCGATGCGTGCCTGGATCTGCGTATCGGCCTGGATCTCGATCTCGCGCAGTTGCGAGCGCAACCGTCCGACGTTCTCGTTCAGCTCGACCAGCGACTGGCGCAATGCGGTGAGCTCGTTGTCGAGCCGTGAGCGGCCGATCGAGACCTCGCCCGCCTCGCTCACCATGCGATCGAGCAGGTCGGCGCGGACACGCACCAGCGTCTGGCCCGCCTGCGGATCGACCGGCGGCAGCAGCGGCGCGACGGCCGCGGACTCCACGACGGCCGCGGCCTCGACGGGGACGGCGACGGCGGGCTCGAGGTCGGAGGCGGGCTCGACGACAGCAGCAGACTCGACGATGTCGGCGGAATGGACGACCGCAGCGGGCTGGACCGCGATCGGCGCGGTGGCCTCGGGGCGGCTGAGCGACTCGAAGAGCGCCACCGCGCGATCGGTATCCGTGAGCAGCTCCTCGATCTGCGCCGTCGTCGGCGAGCCGACCGCAGCGAGATGCTCGACCCGTGTCTCGGTGTCATGGAACAGCTGCCCGAGGCGCATCGCGCCCGCCATCCGCGCGCTGCCCTTCACGGTGTGCAGGAGCCGCATCAGGGTCTGCGGCGGTCGCGAATCGGCGGGCGATGCCGCCCAGGCACGCAGGGTCTCGCCGATGCGCGGAATCTCGTCGGCTGCCTCCTCGATGAACACCGGCAGCAGATCGGGGTCGAGCTCGTCGCTGAGCACGAGATCCTCGGCGGCGGCAGTCGGCACCGGCGCCTCGGCGGATTCCTCGAGGGCGAGAGGCTCGTCGAGAGCGAGAGGCTCGTCGAGGGCGAGAGGCTCGTCGAGGGCGAGAGGCTCGTCGAGAGCGAGCGGTTCCTCGAGCGTGAAGGCCTCGTCGAGCAGGACGGCATCCACTCCGGGGGCAGCGTCGTCGAGGTGGCCCTCCAGGCGCGCATCATCCATCACGACAAGCTCGATCACCGGATCCTCGGGGACCGGATCCTCCGGGGCCGCCGTACCCGAAGTCCAGATCTCGCTGCTCGCACCCTCGACAACGAGGTCCTCGACCGGCAGCTCAGGCGCGGCCAGTGGTTCTTCAGCCTCGGCGCTCGGTGCGTCGATCACGACCGGCAGATCGATCGGCACGAAGGTATCGAGGGCATCGACTTCGTCGAAGTCGCTGATCGCAAGCTCGTCGAACGCCTCGGCCTCGATCGCAGGCCCGTCCAGGGATATCCGCTCGTCCGCAACCGCGTGCTCGTCGGCGGCCGCGTGTTCCTCCGCAACCGCGTGCGCTTCCCAGACCACGGGATCGGCCACAACAGCCGCTGCCAGCAGTTCGCTATCCTCGGCGCTCGGTGCGTCGATCACGACCGGCGGGTCAATCGGCGCGAAGGCATCGAGGGCGTCGACTTCGTCGAAGTCGCTGATCGCAAGCTCGTCGAACGCCTCGACCTCGATCGCAGGCCCGTCCAGGGATATCAGCTCGTCGGCGACCGCATGCTCGTCGGCGACCGCGTGCTCGTCGGCGACCGCATGCTCCTCCGCGACCACCTGCGCTTCCGGGACCACGGGATCGGCCACGACAGCCGCCTCTTCGGCATCGTTCACCGGTGCAAGCCCATCCTCGTCGGACGGTACCGACCAGCGACCGACCAGGAAGTCGAGCTCCAGGCGGGTCCTGGGATCGCGCGGCGGCCACTCACCGGCCGCAAAGCGATGCAACATCGCGTGGATCGTCTGCAGCGCATCGGCGACCACGATCAGATCCTCGCCGGTGGCCCGACAACGGGTTGCGGTCTGGACGGCATAGGCCGCCTCGATCGAGCCGGCGAGCAGCTCGACCGCGTCGAGGCCGATCACCGATGCACTGCCCACGAGCGAATGGGCCGCGCGCAGCGCATCGGGCGATGCGCCTCGCTTCGACGCGAGACGCCACTGCGCCACATCGTCGATCAGCTGCGCGATCAGCTCATCGGCTTCGGTCAGAAAGATCGTGTACAACGGCCGACTGACGGCGCGCCCGCCGATCACGATGGTATCGGCGCTGTCGACCGGTGCTTCGTCGACCGGCTCCTCCCATGTTGCGGCCTCGACCTGGGCGCGAAGCTTCGCGGGCAGGTCGCTGCCATCGACCACCGCCACCGACTCCCCGCGGGCCATCGCAGCAGCGGCAGCCGACAGGGGCTTCGCATCGATCTCCGGCCGCTCGCCTGCCTGCAGCGCCCGCACCCAGGCGGCGAGAATGGTGCGAGCCTGATCGACAAGCTCGAGCAGGCCATCGCCAACCACCCGCGACTCGCCAAGCCAGGTGTTCAGCAGCTGCTCCAGCGCCCAGGCTGCCTCGCCGATATCGCGCAGCCCGACCATCCGGCTTGAGCCCTTCAGGGTGTGGAAGCCCCGACGTACCTCGACCAGCGACACGCGCCGGGCTGGCGTCTCACGCAGCGTGCACACACCTTCGCCGATCGCGGCAAGCACGCCCTCGGCCTCCTCGAGAAAGATGCCGAGGAGTTCGTCATCGATAGCCGGCACCTCAGCCGGCACCTGGAAAGGCGCGGGCCCGGCGACCGGCTCCGGTCGGGGCACCGACGCGACGACCGGCGCCGGAGCGACCGCCTTCGCCGCCCCTGGCCGCGCCTCGCTCGCGATGGCCTGATCGAGCAGGCTGAAGTCGATCTCGAAGGCATCGAGCGCGGGCGTGGGCGCAGGCATCTCGACGTCTTCGTCGCGATGGCTCGAGACCCGCTCGGCGACGGGCATCGGTACCGCCTTGACAGGCTGCGCATCAGCGCCCGCGTCCGCAGCCCTGCCCGCCGACAGCAGATCGAGATCCGCGCCGAAGGACAAGGCCTGCATCTCGGCCGACTCGGCCGCCTGCCTGGCCGCCTCGGGGATGACGTCGAGCGGCAACAGGTCCGCGGTGGGCTCGCCGACGGCCGGCGCGGGCATCACCGACGGCCGCAGCGAACCGGCACCCGGTCGGGGCGTATCGACGTAGCGCACCACCTCGGCGACCTTCGCCACATCGGCCACGCGCGCCGTGTCGGCCACCCGCGCGGTATCCGCCACCCGCGCGACATCGGCCAGACGCGCGCTGTCGGCCTCGGTGGCATGCTCGGCCGAGTTCGCATGCTCGGCGAGCTTCGCGAAGACAGCGTGCTGCGCGACCACCGCACCCGTTGCCAGCGGCTGCGTGGGCGAGGGCGCCGGCGGCTGCACCGGCAGGGGCTCGCTCAGATTGATGTGCAGCTCGCCGCTGGTTTCGTCGAGCCAGGCGCGCGGTAACCAGCGCGGCGGCAAGCGCAGACCGTCGACGAAGAAACCCAGGGCGGCCATGCCGTCGGCGAGCCGCGCCACCTGGGCCTCGATCGCGCTGGCGTGCCAGCCCTCGGCAGCACCCTGTTCGAGCGCGACGATGCGCTCGGCCATCCGCAGCGCGCCGCGAGCCGGCACCTCGTGCCCGAGCAGCGCCAACGCACCACCGACCTGACGCACCGCACCGGCGCACTCGGACAGCGGCGCCGTCGCGAGTCCTTCGCGATGCAGGCTGTCGAGCGAACTCTCGACGGTACGCAGACCCGCGAGCGCTTCAGTCACGAAGACCGTGGTGGTTTCACGCTGTTCGGTCGCCTGACCGACCTCACGCAACCATGCCGGGATGCCCGGCGCGAGGGTACCCGCGACGGCGGCCGCGATCCGCTCGGCCATCGCCTCGCCGCGCGCCTCGTGGGCGGGATCCGGGCGATCGGCGGACGACAGTGCGCCCTCCAGGAACAGGATCGCCATGGCGAATTCGACGCCGAGCTCGCCGGCGAACACCTGCGGTGACGGCCGAGACCCGCGCACGGCCGCGAGCGCGCAGCCCAGTGCGGCCAGACCCGCCCCGGGTAGCTGCGCGAGGGCCGGCCGCAGCGCGTCGAAGGCATCGAACAGCCCACCAGCCTCCTCGGGATGACCCTGACCGAGGCGATCGAGCGATGCCCGCGCTTGCGCCAGCGCCTCGCGGGCGCGCGACATCGACCGCGGGTCGGCGACCGCCTCGGCCGCGCAGTCCCAACCCTCGCCCACCGCCCCCTCGAGTGCGAAGGCCTCGCGGATGTAATCGAGGGCCGGATCACCGGCCGGCGCGCGAGCGAGCCCGAAGAGCATCTCGCGAAGCAAGCCGGTGCCGTCGGGCAGCGCACCATCGAGGGTGTCGCGCAGATGAAGATTGAGTCGCGTGATCACCCGGCGCGCCGCCGCATCGACGGGAATCCGCGACGCGAGCACCCCGGAAAACCAGGCGTCGGCCACCCACCAGAACGCCGGATCCCCCGCACCCTGAGGCGCAGCGCGCACCGCGCCGACCGCCCGTGCCATCAGGCGCGGCCCGATCGGGGAACCGGGATCGCGCATCGTCTGCAGCAACCCCTTCTCGTAGGCCGTGCGCATCGCGGCCACCGGCGGGTCGCCTTCGCCACGGATCGGCGCGGGTGGCGCGAGCGCACAGCCGCGCAAGTCGACCGCGATCAGCTCCGACGGACTCGCCGGTGCGACCCGGCGCGCACTGCGCAGGGTCTGCAGGGTCTCGAACAGCGGCAGCGCCGAACGCGGCGTCTCATGCAGCGGCAGCGCATCGAGATGCGCGAGCAGTTCGCCAAAGGCATGGGCGATATGCGTCTCGAGGGCGTCATCGAGCGCCAGCGTCCCGCCCGACAATGCATCGATGATCGCCTCGATCTCGACGACCAGCCGGGTTTCACCGGGCAGGTCGAGCAGTTCGAGCGCACCGCGCACCTGGCGCAGCAGCGCCTGTGCCTCGGCAAGATCCTCGCGCGGCGATGCCGGCGCCGCGGGCGCAGCCTCGAGCACGGCGCAGACCCGGGCAAACGAGCGGCGAAACTCGGGCAGGCACCACGAAAGGCTGACGGGATCGAAGACTCGCATGAAGCTCACCCCTGCGGTCGCCTCAGGCGACCTTGAAACGCGACACCGAGTGCTGCAGTTCCTGCGACAGATCGGCCAGCTGGCGGATCGAGCCGGCGGTCTGCAAGGTACCCTCGCTGGTCTGCTCGGTCACCAGCAGAATCCGCTGGATCGACTGGGCGACGATCCCCGCCGAGGCCGCCTGCCGGGAGGTCGAGTTCGAGAACTCCTCGATCAGTTCGGCCACGTGCGCCGACACCCGACCGATCTCGTCGAGCGCGCGGCCGGCGTCGTCAGACTGCCGGGTGCCCTCGACCACGCCCTGGGTGCTGCGCTCCATCGCGGCCACGGCGTTGTGGGTATCGGTCTGGATCGTCCGGATCAGGCCTGCAATCTGACGCGTGGCCGCCGCGCTGCGCTCGGCAAGCCGCTGCACCTCCTCGGCCACCACCGTGAAGCCGCGCCCGGCCTCGCCGGCCGATGCGGCCTGGATCGCGGCATTGAGCGCAAGCACGTTGGTCTGCTCGGTGATGTCGGAGATCAGCTCGACGATCTCGCCGATCTCCTGCGAGGACTCGCCCAGGCGCTTGATGCGCTTGGCCGTCTCCTGGATGTGATCGCGAATGCCGTTCATGCCCTCGATTGCGGTATGCACGGCTCGGGCCCCGTCCTGCGAGGCCGACAGCGAGTGCCGTGCAACATGCGCCGACTCGGCGGCACGTGCCGACACCTCGTTGATCTGCTGGGCCATCCGCAGCACCGACTCGCCGGTTTCGCGAATCTCGCGGCTCTGCTCTTCCGAGGCTGCCTGCAGACTCGAGGCGATCATCTGTGCCTGCGAGGAGGCGGCGTTCACCATCTCGGCGGTGGCATTGATCCTCGACACCAGGCTGCGCAGTTCCTCGACCGTGTAGTTGACCGAATCGGCGATCGCGCCAGTGATGTCCTCCGAGACCGTGGCCTGCACGGTGAGATCGCCGTCGGCCACGCTCTGCAGTTCGTTCATCAGCCGCAGGATCGCGGCCTGGTTCTGGTCGTTGTCGCGCTTGGCGTCCTGCTCGAGGCGCTCGGCCTCCTGAAGCTGACCATCGATGCGTTCCCGGCGCAGGCGGCTGTCGCGAATCTGGGCACGCACCAGCCCGATCGCGGCGAGCGCGGCCAGCAGCGCACAGCCGATCGCGGGCCATAGCGTCCAGCCTGCTGGCCGCTCGTCGGCGTGCGTCGCGGGCCCCCCGAAGGCCTTGAGCGCCAGCCGCAACGGCTCGGCGCCCGCCTCGAGACCCAGCGCGGCCTCGCGCGCCTCGCGGATCGCGGGCAGCGCTCGCTGCACCGCCTGTGTGGGCGCGATCAGGGCATCGGTCTGCTCGACCAGGCGTTGCAGCGCCTCGCGTCCACGCGGATCGGTGGTCGCCGGAATGCGCAGACGCTCGCTGCCCACGAGCAGCGAGCCCGCGGCCTCGCGCAGCTGTCCGAGATCGGCCGCCAGCGCAGCACCGGCCGACTTGCCATCACCGAGCAGCAACGCATCGAGTTCGCGGGGCAGTTGCTGCACCAGCCTGGGCAGTTTGCCGGCCTCGACCAGCTCGCCCGGGTTGGTGCCCACGCCGAGCTTGCGCGCGAGCACGGTCTCGGCGTCGGCCAGCATCGGCGCGAAGGCACCCTGCAGCCGCGCGCGCAGCGCGCCTGCCTCGCGCAGCGCGGCCTCGCGATCGAGCACCACGCCGGCTTGCGCATCGGCGTTTTGCCACAGCTTGTGAACACGGCCCGACGCGGAGTCCGACGGCGTGAGCGCCGTGCCGAACATGGTTGTGGACGCAAGCATCTGCTGGAGCTCGCCGCGCGACTCGCGCAACGGCCCGAAGGCGTCGGCGACACCGCTGGCGGCGTGCGGCGCGAAGCGGGCCATCCGCTGCACCTCGGCGATCGCCTCGCCCACCCTCGCAGAACCGGTCTGCGGCATCACCCCGCCCGCAGCATGCCACCAGCCGAACACGAAACAACCGGCGAGGCCAACCACCAGCAGCACCAGCATGCCCCAGAATGCGCGCCCCCCGGCGTCGGCCTTTGCCGCGCTCGCGGCGCCGGGTGGCAGGCTGCCGGCGGGCGTGGCTTGCGGGTCGGCCGCCACCGCGACGTCGGCGGGTACCGCCACCGACTCGCGCGGTCGGGGCACCCCGGCACCCGCCTCGCGCGCCTGACGCGTGCCCGCGGCCGAGGCCGGCAGGCGCTGGCGGGCCTCGGGCAGAAAGCCCGAGTCAACCATGTCGAGCACACTGTCGACGAATCGGCTGTCGGGCCCGAGCGGGCCGAGCATGAAGTCGGGATCGTCTCGGGCGAACGCGGTGTCCTCGCGTCGACGGGTGGCGGCAGCAGCCGCGCCACGCGAGGCCGCCGCCGGTGCCGGTGCGGTCCGCGTGGGCGACAGGAAGGCGGCGAGCTTCATCGTTGACCCCCGGCCGCCGCACGCAGCGCGACCCCACGGTGGTGAGCGCGCCTCATCGTCCGGCCGCCAGGAAGCGCTCGTCGGCGGCAAGCCGTACGAGGCTGAGCTCATGCCAGTCGCGCCCCTCGGCGTCGATCAGGCAACGGCCGGCCCAGGGCAAGGCCAGCGCGCGGGCGCTAGCCTCGCGCCAGCCGCTCGCATCGTGCAGCCCGAGCATGCGGCTGGCCAGCAGCGCGGCCTGCACATTGAGCCGACCGGAGAGCGCGAGCAACCGCGACTCCTTGGCGAGCGGCGTGAAGCCCGCGCCGCCGAAGCGCAGCAGATCGGTGACGCCATAGAGCGTGCCACGCAGGTTGACCAGCCCGCGAAACCAGTCGCGGGTGTTGGGCATCGGCATGATCGGCGAGGGCACCGGCACGATCTCGCCCGCCTCGGCAAGATCGACCAGCCAGCGCTGCTGGTCGATCGCCAACCCCAGCCGCGCCACCCGCGGCGTGGCCACCGCGCCCCGCAGGCGCTCGGCCAGACGTTCCTGGAATTCACGAAGATGCGACTTGGTCTCGGTCTGCATCACGGCTCCGTCATGCGATCAGGTTGGCGACGCAGGCCAGCAGTGCCTTGGGCTCGACCGGCTTGATCAGGTAGTCGCGTGCGCCCTGCCGCAGCGCCCACACCCGGTCGCTCTCCTGCGCCTTCGTCGAGCACATCACGACCGGGATTGCGGCGGTCTCGGGATCGCGGGCGAGTTCGCGCGTGGTCTGAAAGCCGCTCGCCCCGGGCATCACGATGTCCATCAGGATCAGACCCGGGCGTTCGGCACGCGCCAGCGCGAGACCGTCACGGCCGTTGTCGGCGGTAATCACGGTGTAGCCGCCGGCCGCCAGCACGCCGCCGAGGAACTGCCGCTGCGTGGGGGAGTCATCGACGATCAGGATTTTCGAGGGCACGCGCGCGCTCCGTCGCCACCGCGGGTCAGGCCTGCGCGAGCGCCGGATCGCACGCCGCTGTCGCGCCACGTCCGGCATGCTCGGCAACCGCCCGCAGCAGCGAGTCCTTGGTGAAGGGCTTGGTCAGGTAGAGCTGCGAACCGACGATACGGCCTCGCGCCCGGTCGAAGAGCCCGTCCTTCGAGGAGAGCATCACGATCGGCGTGCTGCCGAAGCGGGCACTGCGACGGATCAGCGCGCAGGTCTGGTAGCCGTCGAGGCGCGGCATCAGGATGTCGCAGAACACGATATCGGGGCTGTTGTCGACCAGCTTGCCGAGCGCGTCGAACCCGTCTTCGGCGACGACCACCCGACAGCCCGCCTGCCCGAGAAAGATCTCGGCGCTGCGCCGGATCGTGTTGCTGTCGTCGATCACCATGACGGTGAGGCCGGCAAGATCATGGCCCTGGCTCATCGAAAGACTCCCTGAGGGCCCTCGCGCGCAACGCATCGCGGACAGGCGACGTGACGTGGGGGCAGTGATGCTCTGTGACGGCCGATCATAACGACGCGAGCACCGCGAACTCGCGCGCGCCGACCGGTGGCGCGAGCCCTGCGACAGGCGCGCGCCTGCGCCCGATCGGATGGTTGCGGGCGCAACGCGAACGCGTCTGCGTCCGCGCCGCTCAGCGCGGCCAGGGGTGCAGCGCGGCGACGCGCAGCAACTCTCCGCTGGCGGCGTCGACGATCACCACCAGATCACGCTTGCCACCGCGCATCGGCAGCCAGCGCACCGCATCGTGCGCGCGACCGAGGTCGCGCAGCAGAGCGTCGACATCCGCTGGCGGGTTGTGTTCACGCAGCTTGTCGATGGGCCTGCCCTTGGCGGCAGCCACGGCTTGCGCGGAGGCGTAAGGCACGTAGAGACGGGGCGTCTGGGCGAGATCGGCGCCACCGGTGAGCGCGCTCATCAGCAGTTCGCGACGCTGCGTGGCGTCGTCCGGCAGCCTGGCCGCGACCAGCGTGGGGCCGGTCTGACTCAACTGGCGGAAAGCCTCTGGTGCGTCGGCAAGCGCTGCGGCATCGAGGTCGGCTTCGCTCACCAGTTCGAAGCGATCGACCGCGAAGACATTGAACACCGGCCGCGCCACATGCACGGTGTGCACCCCGTAGGCGAGCGCGGCGATCTGCAGCGAGCCGATCACGGCAAGGTCGATCACGAGCTTGCGCACCGGCTTGCCGGGGGCTGCCACGACGAAGGTGAGCGCCGGTCCGAGCACCACATCGCAGACGCTCACCAGCAGCAGCAGCTGCGGCGCGCCGGCCGCGATGAAGATCGGCCAGGGGTACCAGAAGGCGATCATCGCGGCGAATACCGCGAGCGTGACCGCGACGCTGATCAGCAGGTGCAGCGAGGCCGCGCGGGCGCGGTGGATCCAGCCGGCACGGGCATGGCCACGGTGCGGCCCGGCCGGGCCGTGCAGGGGTAGCGAGTTCTCCATGATGTCGTTGGCGATCGAACGAGGAAACCCCGATGGAATCCCAACCGGCACCGCCCCCGCAAGACGGCGCCGACGGATGGAAGTCGGCTCGGTCTGGCCGTCAGACCTGCACCATCTCGAAGTCTTCCTTGCGCGCGCCGCACTCCGGGCAGGTCCAGTTCATCGGGATGTCTTCCCAGCGGGTGCCAGGGGCGATGCCTTCGTCGGGCAGGCCCTCTTTTTCGTCATAGATCCAGCCGCAGATCAGGCACATCCAGGTACGGAAAGGTTCGCTCATGGGAGGGTCCGTCGGGTTGAGGCGGGCGCCACGCACGCAGCCCCGCCAGGAGCGTGATGGTAACCCGTACGGATGCGCGCGCCGGCACCGGGACCGTCGATGCCGCGCGCATCAGGCTTCAGGGGCGGCACTCGGCCGGGCGCATCCAGTCGGGGAGATTGCCGCCGGTGCAGGTCCAGGTGATCGCGCCGGTTGCCGGTACCCCGACCACCAGCGCGTCACCGCCAGACCTGGGCTCGAGCACGATTTTCCGGCCGTTGGCGACCCGGGTGCCGTACTCGACGGTGATGCGCCCGTCGGTCGCGGAGATCGCCACGCTCTTGACCTTCGCGGCATTGGTGGGCGGCGCCGTGTACCCGCCATCGAAAGGGGTTCCGCCGAAGGCATTGTCGACGACGCTGAGCTTGGCCGTTGAAGCCAGCGTCAGCCCCTCGGTCACGCGCGCACGCACCGCGTAATCCTGGTAGGCCGGAATCGCCACGGCGGCGAGGATGCCGATGATCGCGACCACGATCATCAGCTCGATCAGCGTAAAGCCCTGGTATCCGCGGTCCGTCACCATCGCCTGCTCCCGAGGGAAACAATCGCCCATCGAGAAACGCCGCCGGCAAGGCGAGGCCTGCGCAAGGCCATGTCCCATGGGCATCGCGCCATCGACGTGAGCATCGATTACGAGCGACACTCGGCCGGACGGTACCTGGCGGCCAGCGTGCCGGTCGTGCAGGTCCATGTGACGACGCTCGGGGGCGGGGTGCCGACCACCAGCGGGTTGCCGCCTGATCTCGGCTCGAAGACCAGGGTCTTGCCGTCGTCGATCGAGGCATCGAAGGTCAGGGTGACCTGCCCGTCGGTGGGCGAGACAGCCAGGCCATCGACCCCGATGACCACGGTCACGGCCACGAGTTCGGTTCCACCGTCCAGGGCCATGCCGTTGGCGGCATTCTCGACCACGATCAGCTTGGCCGCTGCCGCAAGGCCCAAACTCTCGGTCACACGGGCTCGCACGGTGTAGGTCTGGTAGGCCGGAATCGCCACGGCGGCGAGGATGCCGATGATCGCGACCACGATCATCAGTTCGATCAGCGTAAAGCCCTGGTATCCGCGGTCCGTCACCATCGCCTGCTCCCCGGAAAGCGATCACCCATCGACAAAA
>Ga0315902_10006335_pt1 | contig 16427 bp, 14 predicted proteins | sample LakEriMetagenome_9_FD_203523 | JGI IMG/M metagenome (GOLD analysis project Ga0315902, IMG submission 203523) | Freshwater fungal communities from buoy surface, Lake Erie, Ohio, United States - Buoy 12 MA117 | ecosystem: Environmental > Aquatic > Freshwater > Lake > Lake biofilm | place: USA...
GGTTGTTGCCTTGTGCCACAAGTCCCGAATTCAGCCTAAGTATCTAGAACAGGAGTCTATCTATGCCTAACCTCGCCCAAGAACTAGTTTTCAATGCAGAAGCCGGCCGTCCTTTCAGCACGCTGCAGGTTTCCCGTTTTTCCCCAACGGAAATCCGCGAGGCGATTCAGGCATTGATGGGCGAAGACCGTGACGCACTGGCCTATGCGCTGGGTGATGCCGGTCTGGCCCTATACCCGGACAGTGAAGACATATTGGCCATTACCAGCCTGTTGGCCGTGGTGCGCGAGGACTGGCCACAGGCGGTTGATCTGCTGAGACAGCTGATGGAGATGCAGGGAGACAAAGCGACCGTTTTCACGCATTCGATGCTGATCCGTTCGCTGCGCTGCAATTTGGATCTGGCTGAAGCCTTTGAGGCGGCCGGTATTGCGCTGGCACTGTTCCCAGATCATCCCGAGTTGTTGAAAGAATACGACGCGCTGGCCGAGGCCCTGGGTCTGGGTGCAGTTCAGCGTTAACGGATTGTTAAGGTATTACGCATCATGGTAGGGGCAAAGGTCTGCCGGATTACCGACAGAAATTGCCGCCCCGGGTTTGCCGGGAAAAGAAGTAACCAAGAATAAACTGTAACCGATTGAATTAATTGAAGTTTTTGTTCTGGCACGGTAGTTGCTAATTTGTGGATAACGCGGGCGACAGCCCACAGCAGATCAAGCAGCACAAAGACGCCGGAAGGAGAAACCGAGCATGGCAGTCATCAACACCAATGTGAAGGCGCTGTTTACTCAGTCAGCGCTCAAGCGCACGGAGGGGACTATGTCCCAGGCCATGGCGCAGCTATCGACGGGCAAGCGGATCAATACCGCGGGCGACGACGCGGCTGGCCTCGCTATCGCCACCCGGATGACCCACCAAATCCGGAGCCTGAATCAGGCGATACGGAATGCGGGTGACGCTATCTCACTCATCCAGACGGCTGAGGGCGCGACCAACGAGATCACTGACATGATGCAGCGCATGCGAGAGCTCGCGGTGCAGGCGGTCAACGATACCAACGACAATGCCCAGCGCAGCTACCTGGATCTGGAATTCCAGCAGCTCAAGGCCGAGATCGTGCACATTGCCGAGTCCACCGAGTGGAATGGCTTTCCGCTACTGAGCGGCGATGCGGGTGAGCGTGTGGGCGAGATGCCGGTGTACAAAGCGACGTCGGTGAGCCAGATGTCGGAAGTCTTCTTGAACCCGACCACCGTACGAACCTTGACTGGCAATGATGCCGGCGAAATTCAGACACTGAGCTTCAGCGGTACACCCATGGAAGGCACCATCCGTGTGGGTGGTGTGTTAGTCAACATTACCGCTGCCGATGCAACCAACACGACTACTTTTGCAACGGCGATCAAAGCGGCGCTCGAGGCCGACCCCAGTTATGATCCAAGAACCTCGGGCCGCACCATTGTGCAGTCGAGCGGTAATTTGACGATCACCTACGCACCCAGCGATGCAGATATCGATCCCATCGAGGTGTACGACAGCGGCACCGGCGTGACCTCCAGCGTGACGCAAGACGTGCGCAAGGCAGTAACCAGCACCGCTGAGGACTTTGCCTCCAACGGCGATTTTCTCAAAGCCGGTACGCTGAGCTTCAGCGTCTCCGCAGCAGGTGCTGTCACCGCAAGCTTCAAGGGTGTCGATAATCGAGTATTCACGATGACGGGCGAACTCAATTCGACCACTGGCCAGGTGACGTTCAAGAGCACCGAGGGTCAGAACCGTCACATCATCTCGGATGATCTCACCTACACACTCAAAGATTCTGCGGGCGATGCGCTCGACATCACCAATCGTGCCGTGGGTCTGTCCGTATCCGTCGAGGGCGGCGTGCCGGCCTTGCGCGCGGGTGACCTTCGTATTAACGGCATCGATATCGGTGCTACTTACGCCTCGGACGACCCATACTCACCAGTCAATAACGCAGCCGGTAGTGCGATCGCCAAGGTCGCGGCCATCAACCGCGCGGCGACCGCCATGGGCACCAACGCGGGCGAGTCGCAGACGCTGACCTTCACGGGCGTGCCCAAACCCGGCACCATCGTTGTCGGCGGCGTCAGCGTGCAGATCACGGTGAATGAGAATACCTCGGCACTGGCGACGGCCAAGATTTTTGCTACGCTCAAGGCAAGTACTCAGTTCGGTCCGACCAGCAATCGTTCGCTGACCTATGCACCGGGTGGCTCGACCATCAAGGTGGATTTCCCACCGTCCGAGCGCGACGTGCCTAGCACACCGATTGCTCCAGGCACCACCGGCATTGAGCCAATTGTCGATATCGTCCAGGAATTCGGAACGCAACGGCCGGGCACCGGCGTGTTCGCCAAGGTCAATGAAAACGTCTTCACCGGCCGCTCGATGAGCGCAGAATCGGTGGTCTCTGGCGTGGTGTTCATCAATGGCTATGCATCGGCCGACATCACGACCATACTGAACAACACGCGTGCCACGCGTCATACCGTTGTGGATGCGATCAATGCAATCACGTCCAAGACAGGCGTGAAGGCGATCGACACCGGTTATGACTCCAAGGGCATCACCCTGGTCGCTAACGATGGACGGAATATCGAGGTTCGCTTCGAGACCGAGTCCAGCGCAGCCCTGTTCGGTCAGCGCGTCGGTTTGCGCGAGGGTGTGCATACAGCGACCTATTCGCTGGAATCCAAAATTGAAGCACCTGTCGTGATCACCTCGGCCACCACGGGTGACATCGAGCGCACGGGTTTGATTGAGGGTAACTTCACCAAAAATCAGTCCGTTTTCAATACAACACCGCGTGCCACGGTCGATGCGCCTGTGGCGCAGACCGAGGCACTGGTCATCAAAGGTCCGATTAGTGGCACCGAGACATACTCCGTGACCATCAATGGCACGACCTTTACGACCACCAACACAAGTGATCCGCAATCAATACGCGATGAACTAGTCAGCCTGATCAATGCCAAGACCACATTAGGCGTGACCGCCTCCGCAGGACGCGGCGTCAATGAGGTTCAGCTGACTGCGAATGTCCCGGGCACACCGTACACCCTGACTTCCGAAGGTGACGATACCAACACCGGAACGATGACGCAGATCACCCTCAAGCCCAACCAGCCGGCAAAATACAAGCCGCTGAACGTCGATGATTTGGTCATCAATGGCGTGAAGATTCGTGCCACAACGACTGGTGACGACGAAAAATCCAATATCGTGGCTGCCAGCAGCGACCGCAGCGCCAGTGCGATTGCGATCGCAGCTGCCATCAACGCCTCCAGCAGCGAGACCGGCGTTCGGGCGCTGCCGAATCCCTTCGTTACCAAAGGCCTCAATACGGTGACATCGCTGCCGGAGACCACGCCGGCAGGTACGACCTACAACCTGTACATTAACGGCACCACTGTGCCCGTGGTGATGGTCAAGGATGAAACCGAGACCACTCGACGCGAAAAAGTGGTGGCTGCGATCAACGCCCGTACGGGTCAGCATGGCGTGACTGCGGCTGACAACGGTAATGGCGTGACGCTGACCTCGGATGGTCGCAATTTTTCGGTATGGTTTGACTCGAACCAGAAAGACTTGACTGCCGCCAGCTTTGGTCTGGACAAGGGAGGTCAGGTCGCTCAGGTTTCGCGTATCGCTGTCAACGGCGCTGATGGGTCGACGGCCTCGGTGACCATCAATGGCAAGGAAATTTCATTTACGACAGGTTCTGCAGCCTCCATGGCCGCCGAGATATCGACTGCGATCGCGGCCGAGAACAATAACGCCAGTTCGAAGCTAAAGAACATCAAGGTAGTGCTCAACGGTGATGCGGTTGATATCGTGTCGAACGTACCGGGTTCACCGTTCACAATGACGGGAGCGAAGATTTCTCCTACCCTCTCGGCGGCGACACTGACACTTTCTACAGTGACTGAGAACAGCTACGGCGACAACGACGTGAGCGGTGTGGCGGATGGTACTGCCACCTCCACGAACGCCCGTACCATCTATAGTACGGTCCGCTTGGTCTCCGATCCGGCGCTGCTGCCCAAGCTGCCTTCGCCGTCTGGCGCTCCGCCGTCTGACCAGCTCGACAAGCTGCGCGCAACCGGTCATCCGTTCACGATTTCTGTGGGCGACAAGGGTTACAGTGTGGATGGCAATTTTGCCGCCATGGGCTTCGAGGAGGGCACCTTCGGTGGCCGCTCCAGCGAAGAGATGGATCCGCCCAAAGTCGGTCGTCTGGCCTTCCAGGTCGGCGCGTCCGAGAACCAGTACATCACCATCGACCTGGCCGATTTCGGCAAGAAGGGATCGATCACCAGCGGTATTACAGGCGATGTCGATCTGAATGTCGAGGATCGCCGTGTGCGCATCAACACGCGCGATGGTGCCTCGGCGGTGCTGACGCTGCTTGACGATGCGATGGACAAGATCAACGCGACCCGTGCGACCATGGGTGCGGTCATGAACCGCATGGAGCATGTGATCAACAACTTGTCCAACGTGACGACCAATCTGTCGGCGTCGCGTAGCCAGATCGAGGATGCCGACTACGCAGCCGCAAGTACCGAGCTGGCCAAGTCGCAGATCATGCAGCAGGCCGCCACGGCGGTGCTGGCCCAGGCCAACACTAGCCAGCAGACCGTGCTGAAGCTGTTGCAAGGTTAAGAGCCTGTCTCATTCGTCCGTTAGCGGCGTGGGCAGTACCTAGACGTACGTCTGCACGGTCTGCGGTACTGCTGCCTTGCCACCGACCTCATGGGACTGGCTCCAAGCAGAGCGACCTGAAGGGAGATTCCCTCGGGTTTCGCCTGCTGTGACAAAATAAGATCTGAGGGAGTATTCATCCTGAGGTCAAGATGGAACAGAATCCGAACCGACGCCGCCAGGCCTTGAGGCTGCTTCGCATCGTGCTGATCGCCTTCGGTCTGCTGGTACTGACCGTTGTGCTGCGCCCGCAGCGCGTGCTGCCGCCCGACATGACGCTGGGCGAATTCTTCCAGGCGATGATCGGCGTGCTGATGCTCTCCGGTCTGATGGCTGCGGTGGTTTTGCGGGCGTGGAATGACTACCAGCGCAAGCTGCGCGACAAAAACAAGCCCAAACAATGAGTCCTGATCAACAAGCTGCCGATGGTGCGCCTAATTGCTGGCAGTGCCGACATTTCGCGGTCAGCTGGGACCCGAAGTTTCCTTACCTGTGCAGACTAATGGGCTTCAAGAGCCGCATCGTGCCCTCGATTGAGGTGCTGCGCGCCGATGGCCAGCGATGCCGTGGTTTTATCCCGAAGTCAGTGGCATCTGCCCCGACCACCGCAGCATCCTCAACCATAACAAGGTAAATCCATGAAGCGCCTACGGCTCCTGTTTGCGCTGTTCTTCCTGACGAGTGTCGCCGGGCTGGCGCACGCCGAGCTCGGCGCGGCGATGCGCGCCATTGAGCGTGGACACTACCCAACCGCAGAGCGTGCATTGCGCAAGCCGGCCGCGAGTGGCGATGCGCGCGCGCAGAACAACCTCGGTTATCTGTACGAGCATGGGCTCGGGGTCACGCAAAGCTATTCCGAAGCGATCCTCTGGTACCGCAAGGCCTCGGCGTCGGGTCTGCCCGAGGCAAAGTACAACCTGGCGACCCTGTATCACCGTGGGCTCGGTATCGAGCGTAATCAGCAGGCTGCGTTGTCGCTGTTTACGGCGGCTGCGCAAGCGGATTATCCCGATGCCGAGTATATGGTGGGCGAATATCATCGCTCCGGACTCGGAGGACTGAGCAAGGACGGCGCACTCGCGCTGTCATGGTTTCTCCGTGCGGCACGTAAAGGCCACTCGGGAGCGCAGCTGATGGCGGCGTCCATTTATTTTTCTGGCGAAGGGTGGCGCACCGAGCCCCAGAAAGCCCTGATCTGGGCAGAGCTAGCGAAGATCAACGGCGAGGCACAGGCCGAGAAGCTGGCCGGGCGGGCGGGGAAGAACTTGCGCGCCGAGCAGCTGCAAGGGGCAATGCAGCAGGCAAACATATGCCTGAAGACCCGTTACAAGGATTGCCCGGAGTAGGCTGTGCTCGACTCGACGCAAACGGTTGCGGCGCGTCAGACAAATTCCACCACCGAAGAGTACTCGGCAAGGAGATGGTCAGAGGTTAGCAAGCGAAGCCGCTCGGCTTCTGCCTGGGCGACGAGCATGCGGTCGAATGGATCTTTATGCAGATAGGGCAGTGATGACAGGCGTATGACATGTCTCGCTGCCACAGGCAGAGGGAAAAATTGGTTTACCGCGAGCTGGTCGATCAGCTCCTCAAGATTGACATTAAGTTTTCCCAAGGCAGTCTTGATGCTCAGTTCCCAAAACGACGCACTGCTGACGTACACATGGTCTGCGGCAGAGATCAGATTGGCAGCAGCGGGGGACAGTCGGGGCGAGTTGGCCAGCCACCACAGATAAATGTGGGTATCGAGAAGGAGGCGCATTACTTTCCTTCGAAGGCGTCGAGAATATCGCCAGGCAGCGGTGTGTCGAAGTCATCACCGATCACTAGGCGGCCCTCGAGGCTGCCGGGGCGACGATTCGGACGCGCAGCGCCGACCGGGACCAGCCGGACAACCGGTTTGCCGGCGCGGGCAATGATGACTTCCTCGCCGTGTTCGGCTGCCTCAATCAGCTTGGATAACTGCGTTTTGGCCTGATGAATGTTAACGGGTTCCATAACGGATGCCGGCTCACTGAGTTGGAGTGTTAGCTAAGTCTAGCTAGAATTCTTCAGAATTTCAATAATGAACATTGATCTATTCTCCGAGAGAGAATTCTGCAAGGCTCAACAAGCTCTGTCGGCTTTCCGTCTGCTGGCAAAGCGGTTGACGTTTTCCTCCCCCCGGCAAAGCCCTGCCGTTCCGACATCCCCCGGCAAAACCCGCATGATTCCTGAATAAAATGGCTGGCACAAGGATTGCTAAGAAGCAAGCGTCCATTGTTTTCATAGGCAATCAAAGTGACAGCTCTGACAGAAATTTCGCACCCGGCCCTGTGGCTGGATCCCAAGACCTCCGTGGGCTCAGTCGAGCGCGAGCAGCTGCAGCAGGCAGGTTTGCAGCTCTTGCCCGTGACCACCTTGCACGACCTCAAGCAAGGTCTGGCGCGCGCGCGCCTGGTCGTGATCCGCCTGATGGGCGACACGGGCTTGCTGGAAGAGGTGCGCAAGCTGACCCAGGCATTTGGCCATGCGATTCCCGTCCTCTGCCGTGTCGAGCGCCATCAGTTTGAGCTGGGCATCGAGGCGATGCGCCGAGGCGCTTATCACGTGCTTTCAGATGAAGACTGGTCGGTCGACAGCTGGCGCAATGCACTCGCGCTCGCGCCCACGCGCAATGAGCTTCCGAAGAACAGCCCCCAGACGTTTGTGTTCGTGGATCCGGTCAGCCAGCATCTGCTGGAGCTGGCGCGTCGCGTAGCACAGACTCAGGTGTCCGCACTGATCGTCGGTCCGACGGGCGCAGGTAAGGATGTATTGGCACGCGTACTGCACGATGCATCGCCGCGTCGTAGTGGTCCGTTCATTGCGATGAATTGCGCCGCGCTACCCGAGAACCTGATCGAAGACATGCTGTTCGGTCATGAGAAGGGCGCCTTCACTGGCGCATTGAAAGAACATCGCGGCCTGTTCGAGCAGGCGCAGGGCGGCACCATCTTCCTCGATGAGATCGCCGAAATGCCTTATCACTTGCAGACCAAACTGCTGCGCGTGCTACAGGAACGCAAGATAACTCGCCTGGGTGGCAATGCACCGATCGAGCTCGATGTGCGTCTGGTGGCGGCGACCAATAAAGATTTGCGCGAAGCTATTGCCAATCGCGAGTTCCGCGAAGACCTGTATTTCCGCATCAGCGCGTTCAAGCTGAGCGTGATGCCCTTGCGTGATCGACCGGGCGACATTCTGCCGCTGGTCAATCAGTTTTTGTCCAACTACGGTCCCTCGGACCGCCAGATTCGTCTGTCGCCGCGCGCAATCGAGATGATGCAGAGCTACAGCTGGCCCGGCAATGTGCGTGAGTTGCAGAACGTCATACAGCGCGCACTGGTGCTGTCCAACGGCGACATCGTTGATGAGTCCGATCTCATGTTCGACGAGTGGGAAGCGCAGGTCACTGAGACCACGATTGATCCCCTGGGAGAAGTCCCGCCAGTGTCAAACGAGGCACAGCCGAGTGCTGTCATTGACTCCGGCGCACTGTCGGTTGCAGTCAAGAGCAGCGAATATCAGGCCATCATGACTGCGATCAAATCCAGCAGCAATCGCTCAGAAGCTGCAAAAAAACTGGGTATCAGTCCGCGTTCGCTGCGCTACAAGATGGCGCAATTCCGCGAACGCGGCTTGCCGACGCTGGCAGCGGGTTAACGAGAGGGGGACACAGACATGGTCGACCGGATCAACAGCCAGACCAATATCGATTCCATGCTGGCGACGTTTCGCCAGTATCAGGTCGATGCGGCAGGCAAGAACACACCGCAGGTCCTGTCAACACCGACGCCCGACATCGGCAAGCCAAGTTTTGGCGATGCCATCAAGACGGCCGTGGTGCAAACCAACGAGGTGCAGCAATTTGCCAGTAGCCTGCGCCAAGCCTACGACCGTGGAGAAGATGTCCCTCTGACTGATGTCGTGCTGGCGATGCAGAAGTCTTCGCTCGCTTTTGAAGCGACCCTGCAGATCCGCAACAAGGTGCTCAAAGCGTACGAAGATATTTTGAATATGCCAGTGTAAAGAATCAAACTCACTGAAACGAAGTAAAGATCACTAAAGATCAAAGCCAACCTCGAGAGAGAAGAACATGGCCGAAGCAACAATCAATGGAGGCATGCCTCCGCAACTGCCAACGGGACAGCCCGCAGCCGTGAGTGGCGCTGCAGGTAACGGATTACCCATGGCCGGCGGCGCGCAGAATCCCGGACAACTTGCCGGTACGGCGACCGGTGTCTCAGGCGGACTCGCACAGTTCAAAGTCTGGGCCGATGGCTTGTTGAAGCAGCCTGCTGTGCGTCGGGCGTTGCCTGCGATCGCGATACTCATCGTGCTGCTGATTGCGGCGATGTCTTTTCAGTTCAGCCAGACGACGCCTTATCGACCGATCATGCCCGGTATGACCGAGAACGACAAGCAGGCCGCACTCGAGGCGCTCAAGGCTGCAGACTTCAAGGCAAAGATCGATACCAGCAGCGGCCAGATCACTGTGCCAGAGTCGCGCTATCACGAAGCGCGTATTTTCCTTGCCGGTCAGGGTATTCCAAAAGAAGCTCAGCCCATCGGCATGGACTCACTCAAAGACAAGTCGTCGATGACGACCTCGCAGTTCATGGAGCAGGTGCAGTACAACACAGCGATCGAGCAAGAGCTCGCGCGCAGTATCATGCAGATTTCTACGATCAAGGCAGCGCGCGTGCATCTGGCACTGCCCAAGCAGAGTGTGTTCGTGCGCGAGCGCGCGACACCCAAGGCATCAGTCGTCGTAACTCCACACTCCGGTCGTGGCGTGACCACGCCGCAAGTGAAAGCGATTGTGCATCTGGTCTCGTCCAGTGTTCCTTATCTGGCACCGAATAACGTCTCCGTGGTGGATGACCAGGGCAATCTGATGACGGATGAAAATCCAGTCGATGCCTCGATGGGTCTCACCATCGCGCAGATGCAGCACAAGCAGCGTACAGAAGAGTCCTACCGTAATCGCGTGACCGAGCTGCTGGCACCGGTCGTGGGTGAGGCGGCCGTCAAGGCCGAAGTCAACCTCACGCTGGATTACACCACGGTCGAAACCACGACGGAAGATTTCGACAACAAGGACAAAGGCGTCAAGCCACGCTCCGAGGCACTGACGACCGAGCGCAAGTACAAGATCGATCCGGAAGGCATTCCTGGTGCGATGTCGAACTCGCCGCCGCCGGATGCGGATCTGACCACCGACACCAATACCAACGAGAAGAAGCCGATCAACAACGAGATCGTCACGACGCGCGCAACGCGTAACTTCGAGATGGATCGTTCGGTTCGCCATATCAAGAATTCGCTGGGTACAATCGAACGTCTGACCGTTGCGGTCGTGGTTGCCGAGCGTCAGGCACCGCAGTACACCCCGGATGGCAAGCCCGTTCCTGCTGGTTCGCCAACGACTATTCCGTATACCAAAGAAGAACTCGACCGCATGCTGCAGCTGGTGCGTAGCGCCGTTGGTTATAACGAGGCACGTGGTGACGTTGTCACGGTGGCACCTGCGCGATTCGAGACACTGGCGCCGGATGCGCCGAAGCCTTGGTGGGCTGACGCGGATCTGCAGAACTTCATTAAAATCGGCGTTGCAGCGCTCGTGATCATCGTGTTCCTGCTGGCAGTGGTTCGTCCGATGGTGAAAGGTCCGACGATCAACCAGATTCTGCCGCCGCAAGGTCCGACCGCAGAGGACGTCAAGCGTGCCGAGGAAGACAAGCTTGCAGAGATTGCCAAAGCGGTCGAAGAGGCCAAGGCTGCAGAGGCTGCGCGGATTGGCGAAGAACTGAGGCTAGCCGAAGAGATCAAGCTCGCCGAAGAAGCTGCGGCGGCGGAAGCTGCGGCAGAGGAGGAGAAGTTGGCCGAAGAGGCCGCTGCCGAGGAAGCGCGACTCGCCGAAGAAGCGGCGGCCGAGGAGGCAAGGCTAGCCGAAGAAGCCGCTGCGGCCGAGGCCGAGGCGGGCGACGAGGAAGAGCTGGCTGAAGGCGAGTTCGAACTCGAAGAGGGCGAGAGCCTGGACGAGTTGCGCGCCCGCATGCAGGCCATGAAGCCGAAGAAACCGACCTTCACTGCAGACATGCTCGATACCGCAAACAGCTATGATGACAAAGTGGCGCTGATCCGAATGCTGGTATCACAGGAATCTGGCCGGGTGGCTCTGGTTCTGAAGAACATGGTCCGGTCGTAAACGGTACCGATCCTTAAACACACACAACAGGAAAAGAACATGGCAGAAGATACCAAGGTAGCGGCACCCAAAAGCGCCGACAGCAAAGCCGCACCGGTCAAGGCTGCTTCCGCAAAACCTGGCGCAGCAAAAGCCGTCGATCCGAAGGTGGCACCGGCGGCTGGCGAGGAAGTAAATGACATTGAAGAGATGAAAAAGAAGTTCAAGCCCAAGAAAAAGGTGGCGCTCCCTGCCGAGATGCTCACGGATGCAAAAAGCTATGATGACAAGCTCGTGCTCGTGAAAATGCTGACCGAAAAGGAGCGTAACCGCATGATCTTGATCGTAAAAAATCTTCTGAAAGACGGATTGGCTCCGACCAAAAAATAATCCGGAATGACATCTTCAATCACAAACATCCCAACATAGAACGCAGTGCTTAAGGCAACAGAGGTAACCCATGGCAGATAACGACGGCGCAGTAGTCATGACGGATGAGCTCAGGCGCGAGCTCGCCGAGATCACGAACGTCCAGCGCGCGGCAGTATTGATGCTGCTGCTGGGTGAGGATCTCGCCTCCAACATTATCAGTTATTTGGACCCGAAAGAGGTTCAGGAACTGGGTGCGGCGATGGTATCGGTAGCCGATATGTCGCAAGAGGCGGTGAACGTGGTCCTTGATCAGTTCGTGGACATGCTCAAGCGTCAGACCAGTCTGTCGCTGGGAACCACCGAATACGTCGAGACCGTGCTCAAGCGCGCGCTCGGACCGGACAAGGCAGCGTCGGTGCTTGCTCGGATCATGCCCAACCGCGCCAGTCGCGGACTGGAAATCCTTCAGTGGATGGATGCTCGGGCCATCGCCGAGATGATACGCGGCGAGCACCCCCAGGTCACCGCTATCATTCTGTCAGTGCTCGAATCCGAAGTCGCGGCCGATGTGCTTGCCTTCCTGCCTGAAGAGTCGCGTCCCGAAGTCATACAGCGCGTCGCCAGCTTGGATACAGTCCAGCCCTCTGCGATGGAAGAGCTCGAATCCATCATGAAGAAGCAGTTCTCCAACAATGCGTCGGCTTCTTCGTCCAGCTTTGGTGGCGTGAAGGCAGCGGCAAAGATCATGAACTTCACCAAGGTCGAGCTGGAAGGCGCAATCCTGCAAGGCGTGGGGCAGATCGACGAAGAGCTCGCGCTGCGCATCCAGGACAACATGTTCAGCTTCGAGAACCTGACCTCAGTGGACAATCGCGGTATCCAGGCGCTCATGCGCGCTGTCGAGCCGGATCTGCTGATGATCGCCTTGAAGGGTGCGACCGAAGAGGTCAAGACCAAATTCCTCGACAACATGTCCAGCCGCGCGCGCGGCATGTTCCTCGACGACATGGAAGCGAAGGGTCCTCTGCGCATGACCGAGGTCGAAGACGCGCAGAAGAAAGTCATGCGCTCGGCACGAAAACTGTCCGAGAAGGGCGAACTGATCCTCGCATCCGGTGGAGCAGACTTTGTCTGATGACACACCTTCGCCAAGGCTGGCAGCTCGACGCTTGCCCAAGCGGCAAGACTGGCTGCCAAACCGAATGTTCGATTCGGTCAACAATCCCTTTGCGATCCAGAACCTGCTCGCTCGCGAGCGAGAGAAAGAAGACACGCTCTTTCATGTCGACGTGCCCGGCTCAACCTACTCGGACAATTCACTGCTGAAAGAAAGAGAGATCCTGCCACCAAAAGATTTCGCATTGAACCGGCTGCTGGAGGAAACAACGCAGTTGGATCGCGGTTTCCATGCAAAGTATGATGATCTCGACTACGAGAAAGACAACAAGCAGCCGAGCGATCCTCGAGATGATAGTGCCGCTGCGGCGCACCTTGTTTTCGCCACGATTAACGAGACCGAATCGCATCACCTTGCCGATGCACCTGAGAGGCCTGCTGATGATGCAGGCATAGCGGATTCATCCACGGAAACGCTCGGCAGCTCTGCTGGTCAGTTTGCGTCGTCGGATCAGATCGCTGACTCGCGTGCTGAAGGCGAATTCACTGCAGACCTTGCTGCTACCGATATGGCCGGTACAGCAGCCGAGACAGAATCGGAACACTCGGTAGACACACCCGCGCAAGACAGCAGCCGTGCGGATGCAGCGCTTGCGGCGACGAATATCGCGCATGAGGATTCTGGCGCGGAGACCCTACCATCGCCGAATTGGTTACAGCAAGATACCGAGCCCGGGCAGACCATCGCACAAGCAGAGACAGAAAATCCCCATGATGGTCCCGCGACAGAGGCCGCGGAACTCGCCGGCTCAAGGCCTGGGTCTACCGAGCATGCAGCCTCGGATGCGTTCGACGTTTCAGCATCACCGTCTGCCTCTGCGACGGCGGCTGCAGCTGCAGATGAGCTGCCCACATCAGCCGAGGGCGATGCGGCAGTGTCCGAGGTCATGGCAATTCAAACGGTTAACGAGAACGAGACGCCTGTGAACACGCCTCGACTGCTCTCAGAGTCTTCAGTGTCTTCCGGTTCTTCAGACGACTGGCATGCTACGGAAGCTGATCCCGATCTAGCTCGACGACCAGTGGCCGTCGTTGCGAACGACACGGAAACTGCTGAGGAGCCACCCGAGTTGAGCAGCGAGGTCATGAGAAGCAGACTGGAGGCTGCACGTGAAGAAGCTCGTGAGGCTGCCTATCAGGAAGGTGTGCAGGCGGGTCGTGATCAGGCGATGAGCGAGCTGCAGCAAAGCTTTGATAACAAGCTGACACAGCTCAGACATCTCCTCGAAGGTTTGCAGCGCCTGAGCGAAGACCCTGACACGCTGTTCGAACCCATGAAAAAACTCGCCGTGCATCTGGCAGAGCAACTGGTGCGCGGTGAATTGAGTCAATCGCCGCAGACGATCTCACGTCTGGTGGACAACTGTTTGCGTGAACTGGCCGCCAGTGGCGAGAAAGCCGTTATCGTTCACCTGAACCCCGAAGACCTTGAACAGTACAAACCCCTGATCGCGCCGTTTGGTGACAGCATCGTGCTGCGCCCAGATGCCACGCTGACGCGCGGCAGCGTGCGCACATCGCTTGATGGTAGCGTCGTCGAGGATCTGATCGAACGACGAGTCAAGGGCATACAAAAATCTCTGGCGCAGCCGGTGGCGGGCAGCTGGCGTCCCGCGCTTCCTAATCCGCTGGTTCAGCGAGCTCAGCCTCCGTCCCCGACGACTGCGAGCAAGTCTCCGGTGATCGATGACGTAACCGACGCGACTGATGATTTCTCCTCTGCAGACCATGATCCAGCAGAGACTGCGCTCACCCAAGTCGATGCCGACGCCGAGGATATCGGTGCCGCGGGCAGGTCCGACATCGCAGCGGAGGGTGTTCACGGCGACACTGAGCCTGGCGTGACACCATGATTGATTTCTCCGACGTCGTCGACCACCTTGTCGATCGCACGCAGGCGCCCCCTGCGGAGCACACAGGCACGCTGGTGCGGCTCGTTGGCATGACGCTGGAGGCCCGTGGCATCATGGCGCCGCTGGGTGCGTTGTGCGAGATCGATAGCGGAAGAGGCGCGCGAGTGTCTGCTGAAGTTGTCGGCTTCAATGACCAGACATTATTCCTGATGCCCTTCACTGAACCGGTTGGCATCGGTCCCGGTGCAACGGTGCGTGTCGTGACGAATTCTTCTGAAGCCAAGCTGGGCTCTGCCTTGCTCGGGCGCGTGATCGATGCCTTTGGTGAGCCGCTGGATGGCGGGCCCGCGATCGATTGTCCCGATCGACTGGCCTTGCTGGGTACGCCGCTCAATCCGATGGAGCGTGGCGTCATCAATCAGGTGCTGGACGTCGGCGTGAAGGCCATCAATGGTTTGCTCACGCTCGGTCGCGGCCAGCGTATCGGTTTGGTCGCCGGCTCGGGTGTCGGCAAGAGCTCGCTGCTTGGCATGATTACCCGCTTCACCAAAGCCGATGTGGTCATTATCGGTCTCATCGGTGAACGTGGTCGTGAGGTACAGGCTTTTATCAATGAAGTGCTCGGCCCGGAGGGGCGTGCAAAATCTGTCGTCGTCGCTGCGCCATCCAATGTGTCGCCGGTGATGCGCTTGAAAGCCACCCATCTGACGCATGTGATCGCCGAGTATTTCCGCGATCAAGGCAAGAATGTACTGATGCTGATGGACAGCCTCACCCGTGTCGCTCATGCACAGCGCGAAATCGGTCTGGCCATTGGCGAGCCCCCGACCGCAAAAGGTTATCCACCTTCCGTATTCGCTTTGCTGCCCAACCTGATCGAGCGCACCGGCGTCGGCCGCCATGGCTATGGTGCGATCACTGCGATTTATACCGTGTTGGCCGAAGGCGATGATGCACAAGACCCGATTGTCGATATTGCCCGTGCATCGCTGGATGGACAGGTCATGTTATCGCGCAAGCTGGCTGATGCCGCGCATTATCCTGCCATCGATCTGAATGGTTCGATCTCGCGGGTGATGCAAGATCTGCTCGAGCCGCATGAACTCAAGCAGGCCAACCGGTTGCGCCGGCTATGGTCTTTGTATCAGCAGAATCAGGATTTGATTTCCGTGGGTGCCTACGAGGCCGGATCGAGTGCCGATATTGATCTGGCCATTCAGATGCGCGGCCAGTTCGAGGAATTCCTGCGGCAGGACATCACGGCCGACGTCGATTACAAGGCTACCCGCCGCATGATCAGCGAGCTGATGGCGTAGTAATCAATAGCCAGCCCACAGCTGCTACTATCCCCTCATGAACAAGACATGGTCCGTTCTGAAGCAGCGAGCCGAGGCTGCCGCGCACGAAGCGCAGGCGGAGCTCAATGCCGTGCGCGCCCGGGTCACTCAGCTCGAGGCCAGCGAAGCCCATATCGACAAGCTCAAGCAGGATTATCTGGCTCGATATAAAGAGGCGCAGAAAGAAGCGCATACCATCGCAGACAATATCGCCTACCGTAAATTCCTCGATCATTTACATGGTCTGCGCATGCGCGTCAGCAAGCAACGTGAGGCAGCCGAGTATGATTTGGGTGTCGCAAAGGACAAGCTGTCAGCGGCGCAGCGTGAACAAGCAAAGATGGAGGCGATGGTCGAGCGAGAGAATCGTCACACTGCCGCAGCCGCAGCAAAACAGGAACAGCGTCAGCTTGACGAGGCGGGTATACGCTTGTACAACCAAAAATAAAGTTTAAAAAATCTTATGCTGGTTCAGGTCGGAACCGATGCGTGATCTGGCCTGGGCTTTCAATGAAAGGGTGGCCAGATTTTCATGCCATTCAGTTAAGGATAGAGATCATCACTGGTCATTGAAAATCCTTAAGACACTGGATCCCGGCCTGCGCCGGGATGACGTTTGAGGTGCAGCCAGTTTCAACATCGTCGTCCCGCCTCAGGCCGGTACCCAGTGTCTTTGTTCGTGTATCAAGACGTTCGGGTTTAACTGACGGGCATTCGGCCAGATTGAATATGGATCTCGATCTCCGCCGGGAT
>Ga0315902_10006336_pt1 | contig 16425 bp, 16 predicted proteins | sample LakEriMetagenome_9_FD_203523 | JGI IMG/M metagenome (GOLD analysis project Ga0315902, IMG submission 203523) | Freshwater fungal communities from buoy surface, Lake Erie, Ohio, United States - Buoy 12 MA117 | ecosystem: Environmental > Aquatic > Freshwater > Lake > Lake biofilm | place: USA...
TGCCCGGAGAGGGCGCAGATCGCGCCTTGCGCCCGACTGGATTTGACGAATTCGTCGGTCAGCCCACGGCCAAGGCCAATCTTCAGGTCTTCGTCGACGCCGCCCGCGCGCGCGGCGAGGCGATGGACCACACCTTGCTGTTCGGCCCGCCGGGCTTGGGCAAGACGACGCTCTCGCAAATCATAGCGCGTGAATTGGGCGTTGGCTTTCGCGCGACGTCCGGACCGGTGATCGCGCGCGCCGGCGATCTGGCCGCGTTGCTCACCAATCTCGAACCGCGCGACGTGCTCTTCATCGATGAAATTCACCGCCTCGCGCCGGCGGTCGAAGAAATCCTCTATCCGGCGATGGAGGATTATCACCTCGACATCATCATCGGCGAAGGCCCGTCCGCGCGCAGCGTGCGTATTGATCTGGCGCCCTTTACGCTGGTTGGCGCCACGACGCGCGCAGGCCTGCTCGGCACGCCGTTGCGCGATCGCTTTGGCATCCCGATCCGGCTTGAGTTTTATTCCGCGCAGGATTTGCTCGGCATCGTTACGCGCGGCGCCGGCAAGCTCAACATGGCGATCACGCCCGAAGGCGCGATGGAGATCGCCAAGCGCGCCCGCGGCACGCCGCGCGTCGCTATCCGTTTGCTGCGCCGCGTGCGCGACTTCGCCGGTGAGAACGCGATCGACGCGAAAGTGGCGGATGCGGCGCTGAAGCGGCTCGACGTCGATAGCGACGGGCTCGACATGCTCGATCGGCGCTATCTGCACGCCATCGTCGAAACCTATGGCGGCGGGCCCGTTGGTGTTGAGACACTGGCGGCTGCATTGGCCGAAGCGCGCGACGCCATCGAAGACGTGATCGAGCCCTATCTGATGCAACAAGGCTTCGTCATGCGCACGCCGCGCGGCCGCGTTGCTGCGCCGAAAGCGTACGAGCGCTTAGGGAAAAAGCCGCCGCCGATCCAACCGAGCACTGGAGCGTTGTTCGGGGAGGAGTGATCGTGCGGGATTTTCAATAGTCGCAAAATCTCTCAGCCCGGCACACGCCGAAAGAGTTGTCGGATCAACGATACCATTCCGGCCTCGATAGACTCTACCCCATCCGCGCCTTCCGCCATCCGCCCCAGCGATAATAGGCCAGCGCCAAGCCGGCGGACACGGCCATGCTGATCGGGAAGCTCCACCAGATCGCGTCGGCGCCCCAGGCGCCTTGCATCAAGGTGGCGAAGCCGATGCGTACGCCGAAAAGCGAGATCACCTGAATGAGCAACGGCGCGAGCACTGCGCCGGTTGAGCGCGCCACGCCGAACAACACGAAGGTCACGCCGAACAGAATGAAGCTCCAACCCGCGATCGAATTGATGTGCTCGGCGGTGGCGATCGCGCCGGCTTGGTCGGGCAGGAAGAGGCTGAGAATGTAGGGATCGGCGATGTAGAGCAGCACGACGAGGCTGCCCGTCAGCAGCACGTTGATCCAAATGCCGGCCCACGCGGCTTGCTCGAGGCGATCCCATTTCTTCGCGCCGACGCTTTGCGCCGCCATCGATGACACAGCAGCGCCAATCGCCATCGCCGGCATCTGCACATAGGCCCAAAGCTGAAACGCCACGCCATAGGCGGCCGCAGTTTCGGCGCCGTAGCCATTGATCATCGTCATCAGGATGAGGCCCGACAGCGAGATCACCATCATCTGCGCACCCATCGGCAAGCCTTTGACGATGATCGTGCGCAAGAGCTCAGGATCGGGCCGCAGATGATGCAGCTCGTCGCGCGTCAGCCTGAGATCGGATTTGCGCCAATACATATAAGCCAACATGGCGCTGAGCCCGATACCTTGAGAGAGGAAGAGCGCCGCACCTGCGCCAGCGATACCCAATTGCGGAAACGGGCCAATGCCGCTGATCAGCAGCGGATTGAGCGCCACATCGAGCAAGGTCGCCAGGGTCGTGAACATAAACGGCATGCGCGCATCGCCCGCGCCACGTTGCACCATCACCAGCAGCGCGAACGTGGAGAGGAAGGGCAGCGAGAGGAAAACCGTGCGCAGATAAATCTCAGACAGCGCGCGCGCTTCGTCGGGCGTACCCATCCATTGCAAGATTTGCGCGGCGCCGAAGAAGCCGGCGATCGAGATGATCAGCGAGAACGCGAAGAAGAAGGTCGCGGTCGTACCGACGACCCTCTTGGCGCGTTGCACATCATGCGCGCCGTACGCTTGGCCAACCAGAATGGTCGCCGCCATGCCGAGGCCAAACAAAGTGCCCAGCATGAACATGAGAATGAGCGACGCATTGATCGTCGCCGTCAGCGCCTCAGGCCCGAGCAGGCGGCCAACCCAGATCGTGTTGATCGAGCCGTTCAGCGATTGCAGCACACTCGTGCCCAGCACCGGCAGCGAGAACAGGAGAAGCGTCCGCGCGATCGGCCCTTGCGTAAGGTCCATGCGCGCGGGCGGTTTGCGCGCGGCGGGGGCGGCGTGTTCCGTCATTGAGGCTCCAGGCAAGGGCGCGCTTTTAACCGAAACGCTGCCCCGCGTGCAGTCTTGTTGTTGGTTTTCTTCAACCCTTATCGTTAGAGGCGGAGAAGCGTTCCTATTCCAGCGCTCGCCCCAGCCTCTTCGGCGCCACCGCAACATAGCTCTGCTTTAGCCAGTCCTTCAGCGTTTCCATCCCGGCGAGAATATCGTCCTCCGCCCCGAAATTCGCGGTCACCCTATTGTGCTGCGTGTGCCAGCCCTTCGCTGGCCGCAAGAATGGCGGCTTTTCGGCCATCTCCGCTGAGATCGCCAGCTTCATGATCATGGTCAGCGCATCGAGCGGCTCGCCCTTCTCGCCAAACACCGCAAACATCTTCTTGGCGCACGTAGAGCGCGCGCGTGATCGCCCGGCCTGGGCCGGATGTCGCCTCCCGAAAGGTGAGGCGATAAGCCGTGAGTTCGGCCTCGGCGCGCTGATGCGGCGTTTGCGGCATGGGTTCGTCTTAGCGCGCTTGCGCCGTCTCGCGCACAAGCCTAATCCACCTCCACAACGAATAGGGAGACGATGATGGCGCATGAGACTGGTCTTGAGATGCGGACCTTGGCCAAGCCCAACGGCCAGCTCGAACTCTCGCTCGTGCGCGTGCCCGTGCCGGAGGCGGGCCCAGATGAAGTCGTTGTCCAAGTGCAAGCAGCGCCCATCAATCCGTCTGACCTTGGCCTGCTCACCGGCCCTGCCGATCTCTCCACACTGCAGGCCAGCGGCTCGGGCGAGAACATCGTGCTCACCGCGCAAATTCCCGAGATCGCAATCAAGATGCTTGCGTCGCGCTTCGATCAATCGCTGCCGATTGGCAACGAGGGCGCGGGAGTGGTGGTGAAGGCAGGCGCAAACGCGCAAGCTTTACTCGGCAAAACCGTCGCGATGGTCGGCGGCGCGATGTATGCCCAATATCGCAAGATCAAAGCGATCGAAGTGTTGCCGCTGCCGGAAGGTGTGACCGCCGTTGAAGGCGCCTCCTGCTTCGTCAATCCGCTCACGGCGCTCTCGATGGTGGAGACGTTGCGCCTCGAAGGCCACAAGGCTTTGGTGCACACCGCCGCTGCGTCGAACCTTGGCCAGATGCTCAACAAGATCTGCATCAAGGACGGCGTCACCCTGGTAAACATCGTGCGCAGCGAAGAGCAGGAGCGCATCCTGCGCGACATCGGCGCGAAATACGTGGTGAATTCAACGTCGCCGAATTTCATGAACGACCTCGTCGCAGCGCTCAAGGAAACCGACGCCACGCTCGCGTTCGACGCCATCGGCGGCGGCAAGCTCGCCGGCCAAATCCTTGTCGCGATGGAGATCGCGCAGAATTCCAAGCCCGGCGCTTACAGCCGCTACGGCTCGGCCGTGCACAAGCAAGTCTATATCTACGGCCGCCTGGATATTCGCCCGACCGAAATCGGCTCCGGCGTCGGCATGGCCTGGGGCGCGAGCGGCTTTTTGCTCACCTATTTCCTACAAAAAATCGGCATGGCCGAAGCCAATCGCTTGCGCCAGCGCGTGCTCGCCGAACTAAAGACGACGTTCGCCAGTCATTACACGAAGACGATCTCGCTCACCGAAGCGCTCGATCCAGCGACGTTGCTGGCGTATTCCAAGAAGGCGACCGGCGAGAAATATTTGATCGATCCATCGCGCTGAGGCGTTTCGCGCGCTCGGATGAAAATTTTTTCGCGTCACGCATCCTGAGGCTCAGGTCGATCCAGCGCGGCCGGCGCCGCGTTGGAGCCTGTCCGAGGAGGGCGCGGCGCGGACAAAGAAATTCGCCACGCGCAACGTGCTAGGTGATGTCGCGTACATTTTGTCAAGCAGCGAGACCAAGGCGATCGAGAGCGCCAACATCCTCGCCGAACGGCTGACGCTGCACGTGCAAATCGAAGAGGAGCTGCACAAGAACGATCGCAGCGCCACCGGCATTCTGCCGCCGCCCGAAGTCGAAGCCACGGCGGATCAGTTCTTCGCGTATCCCAACGAAAGCATTCGCGGCTGGGAGCGCGCCGATCAGCCGTCGCTTCGACCAGCCACATCAGGGCCAAGATTCGGTGCTTCACCGAAACCCCCACCTTGCTGCATCAATGGAAGTCGATCTAGCTCACCAAGGCAGTTCTTCGCCCGTCGTCGCGTGCCAGAAGCGGCCGGAGTTTTCGATGCTCACTTCGTCGATGCGCGCCAGATAGCCGCGCACGGATTCTTCCGCCGGAATGCCGTGGCGGCCGGTCATCTCCGTCGCCACCATGCCGGGATGGATCAGCGCCACGGCGATGCCGCGGCTTTTGAGATCCTGCGCGAGTGACACGCCGGCCGCGTTCACCGCCGCCTTCGACATGCGATAGCCGTAATAGCCGCCAGAGCCATTGTCGGCCATCGAGCCCATGCGGCTCGTCGTGATCACGACCTTGCTACCTTTGCGCAGCAGCGTCAGCAGCGCGGCCGTCACGCGTAACGGCGCGATCGCGTTCACTTCGAGTTGTTGCATGACGCTCGCGGAATCGAGCTTATCCAAATTCTCGCCACGCAGGATGCCGGCATTGTTGATCAGCGTATCGATCTCAACGCCTGCGAGCCGCTTGGCCAGATGGCCCGCCGCTGTGGGGTCCGCCACGTCAACGCCGGCTTCAACCCGCACGCCGAGCGCATCGAGCTCCGGTGAGCTCTTGCGGCACACCGCGATTACATCGTCGCCGCGCGCCTTCAGCTGCTTGCACAGCTCCAAGCCAATGCCGCGGTTCGCGCCGGTGATGACGATGCTGCCCATGATCCAAATCCTCGCGCGCTACTCGGCCGCCAACCCGGCGATCAACACGACCACCAGAGCATCTAGGTCGCGCAGGTCGCTTTTGCCACCGTCAAACTGGACCATCGCAGGGTGATGAAAGCGCGTCGTCGCACCCAGGATCAATTCGGCGGTCTTTTCCGCATCTTTCGCACGCCAGGCGCCTTCGCGCGCTCCGTCGTTCAAAATCTCCGCAACCTCCTGGCGCAGATGCGCCACATGCCGCCACCACTTCGTGCGCGCCAGCGGTGATCGCGCCGTACACGGCAAACAATTCCGGATCGTCCAGCACCTTCTTGCGCTTCACGTCCGCGAGGCCGCGTAGCCACGCCTTCAGCCGCATCGGCGTGGGATACTTTTTGTCGGCTGTGCTCAGCGGCGCCTGTTACGTGCGATCTCTTAGTTGCGCCGGCGACGACGACGATTGTCTTCCGGCGGCGGCGCAGTTTCCGCACGCGGCGCGGCCATCGCCTCGAAGGTCAGCGTGGTCGTATAGCTCTGCACCGCGGCAGCGGCGCCGGCCGGCGCATTAGCGCGGTGGCGGGCCGCGATCACGTATTGTCCGGGGGCGGGCAGCGGGATGGTGGCGCGGCCGGCAGCGTCTGTCGGGACGAACGTGTCGAGATCGTTGTCCATGTCGCCATTGGCATAGATCACGATGGCGCTGTTGGCGAGCGGCGCGCCGTCGAACAGCACTTCAACTTGGAAGCCCGTCGACGCGACCACTTGGTTCGGGTGCGTGATCGGCTTGATCGCCAAGCGGCCGATCGTGCGATCCAGCGGGCCGCGCGTGGTGCGGCTGTGTGAAAGATAGAGATCGGAAACCGTGACGGTTTGCAACGTCGCCGTGGGCGTGCCTTCGGGCAGCACTTCGCCAGCGATTTGCGGACGCCAACCGCCATCAATGCCGACAACCGTGGAAACGGACCCGAGAATTTCACCCGTCGAAATCCGATACGTGCCGAAGCGGCCGAGGCTCGTCGCCAAATTCGTCGCGGTTGAATCAACAGCGACGCGATCTGGCAACACCGAGTTCCCATCCGGATCGAGCACGGTGATATTGGCGGGCAACGCGACAGCCGGCGTGAAAAACTGGTTGGCGTACGAGGCCTGCACCTCAATGGCGCCGCCGTCCGACCAAAATTGGTTCGGCTTCAGATATGCCGTGTACGCTAGTGCGGGCGCCGCGGTCGCCATCAGCACCGCCGCCGCCATCAGAAATTGCTTCATCTCAACTCTCGCCTGCTGCCCGCGGGTTGGCTCACCCGCGCCCCTCGTGGTCCTAAGACACACTACCAATGCGTAAGGATCAAGGCGCTCACGCGCGTGTGATCAGCGCACACGGTTATCCAAGAGCGCCAACAGACCCAAAAAGCTCTTGATCGTGAACCAGATATAGACGCCAAGCGCCAACAGGCCAGCGAGCCAAACGAGAAGGAACCCGACCAGCACCACGCTCAAAATCCAGCCGACCAACGCCAGCAGGAGCAGCCCCACCGACCACCAAAACGCGATCATCCAGATGCGAATTTGGTCATCGAGATGCGAGCGCGCGAACGCGCTTGCGCCATCGCGGCTGACCAGCGCCAGGATCACGCCGAACAGCGCAAACACCGCCGCCGACGGGATCGACAATAGATAGAGGCCATACACTACAAGCGCGGCCGTACGGCCTGGTTGGGGTTGTGGCGGGGCGTTCATGCTCATGGGGTCCTCATTCGTCATCGTCGCGTTGCACTTTGCGCGACAGCGGGTGCTTGGTTTCCACTAACGTCTTGAGCCGGCCCTCGGCGACATGCGTATAAATCTGCGTCGTCGCGATGTCGGCGTGACCCAGCAAAGTTTGCACCGTACGCAGATCGGCGCCGCCTTCAACCAGATGCGTCGCAAAGGCGTGCCGCAGCACGTGCGGCGAGACGCGCGCCGGGCTGATGCCTGCCTTCACCGCCGCTGCCTCTAATATCTGTGCGACGCGCCGGCGCGACATTTTTCCATCGGCGGCGCTCATGGAAGGGAACAGCCAGCGTTTTGCCTTCTCGCGTTGCGCTTCAATTTTCGGCAGCGCCGCTTCGCGTGTTTCCATATGCAACGCTAGCGCCGCTTGCGCAGGGCGTCCGAGCACGACCAGCCGCTCTTTGCCGCCCTTACCCTCGATCACCATGTGCTCTTGGCCAGGCTTAGGTGCGGTGCGCAGCGGCAGCGATACGAGCTCGCTCACGCGCAATCCCGCGCCGTAGAGCAATTCGATCAGCGCTTTGTCGCGGGCGTTTTCCGCAGCATCGATTAGGCGCTCGATTTCTTCCACGGAAAGCGTCTTTGGCAGCGACCGTGCGCGTTTCGGCGCATCGAGCCGCGAGGTAGGATCATCGCCGCGCGTGTTTTCCTGCAGCAGGAAGCGATAGAATTGCCGCAGTGCTGAAATTCGCCGCCGTGTCGTCGCCGCGGCCAAGCCGCGCTGCGTGAGCCCCGCCACATAAGCTTCAATGGCTTCTGGGTTGGCGCCCAGCAACGTGCCGCGCACATGCGCCCGCGCGTCCTCTAAATCGCGCGCATAAGCGTCGAGCGTATTCGCCCGCGCCCCGCGCTCGGCGGAGAGCATTTCAAGAAACGCTTCGATCAAAGCGGAATCGCTCATGAACGGAGCTTAATCCGGCTCATCGAAATAGGCGTCAACATCCATCGACGCGTGCGGCGCGCCGATAATGTGAATCTCGTTTCCGGCAAGATGGACACGCACGGGCGATCCTCGGGTCCTGCTGTTGCGCCGAAATTGATCTCGGTCAGTCTTAGCTCGCCGGCCCGCCGGCCAGGATCGCTTCGGTCGCAAGGTGGCGCGCGTCGTGATCCAGGCCTAGCGCACGCAATGCGCGAATGATCTGCGACACGGAATCTGCATCGAGCCGCGCCACGCCGCCATCGCCAGCCGCCACGATCGCGAGCAGGGCGCCTTCGCCGACAGCGCTCCGCTCGGCCGCGGCGCCCAAGGCCACCAGTGCGCCGGCATCCGCGCGTACGCCGCCTTGGGGGGCGTTGGCCAGAATGAAGCGCTGTACGCTGCCGTTCACCGGCGCGCCCAGTGCCGCCAGGATCGCGACGTCACGCGCTGCGGCGCGTGCTTGAGCGGCGCCCGCCGCGTCAATGCGACGCTGCATCGCTAACGTCGCTTGCTCGCCGCGTGCGCCGGCGAGCGCCGCCATCGCTGCGTCCAAAGGCGCGAGTGTGGCCTCAGCGGCGCCGGCTTGGCGCGCGCTCTGGATCAAACGCTGCGCAACCTGGCGATCGCCGGACGCGAGAGCGGCGCGCGCAAAGAGCACGGCCGAGGCTTGGTCCGGCGCGCTTTGCAGGCCTGCGATATCTTGCGCGAAGAAGCGCGCGGCGGCGTTGAAATCAGCCGGTGTTGTGGCTTGGCGCAAGACTTCGGCAATGGCGGCGCCGACTTCGAGCGAGGCGGGGCTCACAGAACCGGGCGCAGCGGCCACGGCAGGCGCTGTGTTCACAGCGGTCACGCGGCGCAGCGCAATTGCGATCGGCGGCAGCGCTGAGGTGATCTCGGCAGGCGTGGCGCCAAGAATGGTGCGCGCTTCTTGCACGCCAATCGCGCCACGGCGGAAAGCGAGCGCCGCCGCTTGCGCGCGCTGCGGCTGCGGCGCGTTGGCGTGGCGCGCGAGCGCAACGAGCGCCAGCGTAGATGAATTCGCCAGCGGGTTCGGGCCGGGGCGCAAATTCGCCGCGATCGAAAGTTGCGCTGCGAGCGAATTGTCATAACGCGCCGCTGGCGGGCGTGCGGCCGGCGCCCCGCCCGCCGCGCCAATCGCGCCAGTGTACCACGCATCTTCCGCGTTCGCGGCGCGTGCAAACTCAAGCGCCAAGTCCGCCGCCGCGCGATCGCCGGTCACAGCTGCGCAATAGGCGCGCAAACGAAGCAGGAAGGGCGGCGGCGATTCACCGCCATTGGCGTTGCGCCCACGTGCGCAGGCTTCAGCGCGGCGCCCGCGTGCGAGTTCGGCTTGCGCGGCGTATTGCGCGATCTGCACATCGCTCAGCGCAGAGCCCGCGCCCGCCGCCATCGTCGCCAGTTCATCCGCCGCGCCCATCTTACCGAGCGCTTCGAAGCGTTCGCGCGCGGCGCCATTTGCATCGCCGCGCGGCGCGTCGGCGCCGGAGAAGAGCACACGGCGCGCGAGCGTCAGCGTCGCTGGGGATTCATACACAGCCGGCATGCGGTCGAGCACGAGCGCCAGCACTTCGGGATCGCTGTTGGCCCAGAGGTTCGCCGGCAGCGCCCCTTGCTCACGCGACAGCGCGCTGACACTCCAAGCGTCGAGCGCGCTCAGCGCTTGGGTCTCAATTGGCGTCGGCAGCGCTTGCTGCGCTTGGGCGGCCAGCGGCGCCAGCGCGCCGATCGCGGCGGCGAGCGCCAGGGAGCGGGTAACCATAAGCGGAATCCTCGGGAGCTATTGCTTGAAGGCGTCGGTCAATTCGACGCGGATTTCCTGCGGCGCGGGCGCAAGCGTGTCCGATTGGCCGATGAAGAAGATGAAAAGACCCACAAACGCGACCGCGCCGACACCCATCACGATGAGATTCAGCTGCGGCGGCGCGCGCCGGGAGAAGGAAGAACGACGTCGTCTGCGCTTAAACATGCGGTCTCGTGTGCCCCTGCCGTTGCGACGAAGCCAGATTGCCCCCAAAATGTGGCGAGTTTCTAGCCCGGTTCGCGCTTAACCATGTGCGACCACTTTGAGGTGATTCGTGACCCGCCCGGAAAGCAGCGACATCGGTGAGCGCCATGATGCCGCCGCCGACATGCGCCGCCTAGCGGAAGGGGTGAGCCCGCCGCGTACGGTAGCGTTGGTCGGGCTCATGGGCGCCGGCAAGAGCACGATCGGGCGCCGGCTCGCGCAAGCGCTCGAGCTGCCGTTCGTGGACGCCGACACCGAAATCGAGCACGCGGCAGGACAGACCATCCCCGAAATCTTCGACAAGCATGGCGAGTGTGAGTTCCGCCGCGGTGAGCGCGCGGTGATCGAACGTCTGCTCGATCGCCCGCCGCATATCCTCGCCACCGGCGGCGGCGCCTTTGTCGACCCGCGCACACGCGCGCTGATGAAGGAGCGCGCCGTCACGATTTGGCTGAAGGCGCCGCTCGACGTGCTGATGAAGCGCGTCGCCAAGCGCGACGATCGCCCGTTGCTGCGCGAGGATGATCCGCGCGCGGTGATGCAGCGTCTGATGGACGAGCGCTACCCGATCTACGCGGAAGCCGACATCATCGTTGAAACCGTCAATAGCCCGCATAGCGCCGCCGTCGCATCCACGCTCGATGCGCTGCGCGCTTATCTCAACGAAGCCAAATGACCGACACCATCCATGTGAACTTAGCCGAGCGCTCCTATGACGTGCTCGCCGGCCCCGGCCTCATTGCGCGCGCGGGGGAATTGATCGCGCCGTTTGCGCCGAGCGGGCGCGTGTTTGTGGTGACGGATAAGAATGTCGCCAGCCTGCATTGGCCCGCACTCATGGCTTCGCTCGATGCGGCGGGCTTGAAGAGCTGGACGGTGACGCTGCCGGCCGGTGAGAGCGCCAAGAGCTTCGCCGGCCTGGAGCAACTCACGCGCGGGCTGCTGCAGCATGGCATCGGCCGCAAAGATCTCATCATCGCCCTCGGCGGGGGCGTGATTGGCGACATTGCGGGGTTGGCGGCTGGCCTCACCATGCGCGGCGTCGATTTCGTGCAAATGCCGACGACGCTGCTCAGCCAAGTGGACTCAAGCGTCGGCGGAAAAACCGCGATCGATGTGGAGGAGGGCAAGAACCTCGTCGGCCTCATCCATCAGCCGCGCCTGGTGCTGGCCGATCAGGACGTGCTGAAAACATTGCCGGCGCGCGAGCTGCTGTGCGGTTACGCCGAGATCGTGAAGATCGGCCTGATCAACGATCGCGCCTTCTTTGAATGGTGTGAAGCCAATGCGCAAAAGCTGCTCGCGCTCGATCCTGAGGCCACAAATTACGCCATCCGCACCGCCATCGCCGCCAAGGCGCGCATCGTCGAGGCGGACGAGCGCGAGGCGGGCCCGCGCGCGCTGCTCAATCTCGGCCACACCTTTGCGCATGCGTTGGAGACCGCCGCCGGCTATGACGGCGCGCTGCTGCACGGCGAAGCTGTCGGCACAGGCATGGCGCTCGCCTTCGCGCATTCGGCGCAGCTGGGGCTGATCCCAACGCAAGACGCCCAGCGCGTTCGTAATCACTTGCGCCAAGCCGGCTTCAACACCGACCTGCGCAAAGCTCCGGGCAGCCCGCACGATGTCTCCAAACTCGTCGCGCTCATGAGCGCCGACAAGAAAGCTGAAGCCGGCAAGCTCACCCTGATCCTGGCGCGCGCCATCGGCGACGCCTTCGTCCAGAAGAGCGCGGATTCCGAAGCCGTCCGCGCGTTCCTGAAAGCTGAAGCAAACTCATGACCACCTCGCTCCTGCTCGCGGCGCTCGTTATCGCCGCGCTCATCGCGCTCAACGCCTTCTTCTCCGCCGCCGAAACCGCACTCACCGGCGCCTCGCGTTCGCGCATGGCGATGCTTGAGCGCGAAGGCGATCGCGCCGCCAAGCGCGTCAATGATTTGAATGAAGATCGCGAGCGCATGATCGGGGCGGTGCTGTTGGGCGCCAACGTCGTGCAGATCGCCGCGTCCGCTATCGCCGCGGGCATCTTTCTCGAGCTCTACGGCCCGACCTGGGGCACGATCATCACCACGGGCGTGCTGACCCCGATCCTGCTCGTCTTCGGCGAGGTCGGCCCAAAGACCGTGGCGATCACCTATGCCGACAATATCGCGCGCTTCGTCGCCGGCCCGGTGCAAGGGATGGTGCGGATTTTTTCGCCCATCGTCATCGCGGTGCAATGGCTGGTGAACAACACGCTGCGGCTCTTCGGCGTCCGTGTCGATGAAAACGTGGACGTGCTGCGCGCCGCGCGTGCGGAAATCGCGGGCGCAGTGGAGCTGCATGCCGAAGAGGGCGGTGTGGAGGCCGAACAACGCCACCGCTTGCTCGGCGCGCTCGATCTTTCCGAACTCACGCTGGCCGACGTGATGATCCATCGCAAAGCCATCAAGACGCTCGACGCCGATCTGCCGCCGCGCGAAATCATCGCCCAGGCGATGGCCTCATCGCACACGCGCCTGCCGCTCTATAAGGACGATCCAGAGAACATTATCGGCGTGCTGCACGCGCGCGATCTCTTGCGCGCCGTTTCCGAGCATGGCCGCGACGGCTTCGAGATCACGCAAGTGATGCGCGCGCCCTGGTTTACGCCGGTGACAACGAGTGCGGAAGACCAGCTCGCCGAATTCCTGCGCCGACGCGAGCATTTCGCCATCGTCGTCGACGAATACGGCGCGCTGATGGGCCTCGTCACGCTCGAAGATATTCTCGAAGAGATCGTCGGCGACATCAAAGACGAGCACGACATTGCCGTCCAAGGCGTGCGCCCGCAGCCCGATGGCAGCGTCAACGTGGATGGCACAGTGCCGATCCGCGATCTCAATCGCGCCATGAATTGGGATTTACCCGACGAAGAAGCCGTCACCATCGCCGGACTTGTTATTCACGAAGCCCAAGCGATCCCCGAGCCGGGGCAGAGGTTCGCGTTTCACGGCTATCGGTTTCAAGTGCTGCGCAGACAGCGCAATCAGCTGACAGCGCTCAGAGTGGAGCGGGTCGCGGAGGATGAGAACCTCGAAGGTGGTTGAGTCTAAAGCTCCGTCATTCCGGGCATGACGAGCGCTTGGTCGATGCGGTCGAACGCTTCGCAGCGCTGCCCGCGCCGGAGGCGCCCGATAGCGAAGCGACGTGCGCTGAGCTGCTCGCCTGGATCACGTCGTTCGTGGACGCCAACAACCAACGCATCGCCTGGGAGGTCGAGCGAGAGGCTGGTCTGGATGAGGTGAGTGCAGCATCGCGCGCGGGAGCGCCATTGCCGCAAGTATTGCGCGCCGCACCTGTCACGAGGGGGCGATTTGGAACGGATGGCCGGTGCGCCGCCTTAAGCCGCCGCCACGCGTGCGGCGTCTTTGGCGCGGTGCGCGAAGCCGTTTTCGAGGGTGAAGCCGTTGGCGCTTTCCGGCAGCGTCTCGCCTGCGCCCAGCATGATCGCGCCGCCTGGCGCCAAGGCGTCGGCCACGCGATCGAGCACGGCGGCGGCGGTTTCGGCATCGAACAGCGGCAGCACGTTGGCGAGGAGGATGATGTCAAACTGGCCGAGATGGCCCGGATGTTTCATCAGATTGTGCTGTTCGTATTTCACGCCCGCGCGCAGGCGATCGGAAATGCGCCAGAGGTCGCCGGCCTTTTCAAAGTGCGCGATCAGTTTGCGGATCGGCAGGCCGCGCTGGATTTCGAACTGCGTGTAGAGGCCGGCGCGGGCTTTATCGATCAGGCGCGGTGAAAGGTCGGTGGCGACGATTTCGACGTTGGGGTTGAGGTCCTCGTTGCGCATGTCGTCTACGAGCATGGCGACGGAATAGGGCTCTTGGCCCGTCGCACACGCCGCCGACCAGACGCGCACGCGCTCATGGCCGCGCAGCGCGAGCGCGTTGGGGAGGATTTCGCCGCGCAGTTTTTCAAATTGCGCGCGGTCGCGGAAAAAGCGTGTCTCGGCGTGCGCCAGCGTGTCGGTGATCCGGCTCCACAAAGAGCCGTCCGGCCGAATCCGCGCAGCGCCAATGAGTTCGCCGACCGAGCCGAAGCCTTCGCGGCGCGACAGCGGGTGCAAGCGGATCTCGACCGCACCACCCATGTCGCGCGTCAGCACAGCGCCCGAGCGTTGCTTCACTTCGCGCGCAACCAGCGCGAATTCGGCGTCGTTGAGCATCAGACGATGCCCGCTTCGGCGAATTTGGATTGCAGGATGTCGCCGTCGAACGGCTTCATCATGTATTCGTCGGCGCCGGCTTTGAGCGCTTCGGAAATACGCTCGACGTCGTTTTCTGTTGTGCAGAACACAACAATGGGTTTGTCGCCATTTGGCTCTTTGCGGAGCTGCTTGAGGAAATCGATGCCGCTCATCACCGGCATGGTCCAGTCGAGCAGGATCGCATCCGGCATCTGCCGGCGGCAGGCTTGCAGGGCTTCTAAGCCGTCGGCCGCTTCTTCAATCTCGAAATGCATGTCTTCGAGAATGCGTCGCGCCACTTTGCGGATGACACGGCTGTCGTCCACGATCAGGCAGCGTCTCATGAATCAAGCTCCGTCGATTAGTCCCGACAGTGCGCAAGATGCGGTTAACGAGTGTTTACGAGATCAGAGTTTGAAGGCCGGCGAACGAGCGATCAGCTGAACTTGCTCTTCGCTTTCGCGGGTTGAGAGCTCAACGCCGCCCTGGCGGGCGAGCAGGCTGGTCAGCGTCGGCTGGATCGTGTGGCCCGAAAGCTCGCCCTCGTCGCCGCGCAGGGCAAGCGCTGTGGCTTCCCGCAATTTCGCGCGCGGGCCCTTGGCGGTGACGACCACTTCGCCGCCCTCGCCATGTTTCGCCGCCGAAACTTCCACCGTGCCGCCGCGCGGCAAGCATTCGTTGGCGATCAGCAACAAATTCACGATCACCCGCACAGCCGGGCGCGGCATCGCCACGGTCGGCGCGTTCCACAACAATTCGGGCTTCAGCACGCCGTACAATTTGATCGCAACGGCGCGGCCTTCTTCCAGCTCGCTGTCGCCCTCGGCCGTCGCGCCGGCCATTGCGAAACGGAAAAACTCAAGCTTCGCCCAGGCTTTGCCAACGCCGTTATCCAGCAATGAGAGCGCATCGGGATCGGTTTTCCCGTCGCCGTCCTTGATCATCTCAAGGCCCTGGATGATCGCGCTCATCGGCTCGACCATGTCATGGCAGATGCGCGAGGCGACAAGCGCCGTCAGCTTCGTATTCTCGATCATCGCGCGCTCCGAACGGGGAAGACCCGGAAGCATAGAGAGATTCGCGTCGTGTCTCATGCGCTTGGGGTGGCCGCTACGCAAACCCATGTTATGCCGGGTTGAGCTTACAACGAGGCAAGGAAGCGGGATGGCGGCTGAGGCGGCAGGTGGTTTGGGGCTCGAGCATGCGGTGGCGTTGTTAGCAACCGCCGTGGTTTCAGCGCCGCTGTTTCGCCGCTTGGGCTTGGGTTCGGTGCTGGGCTACCTCGCGGCGGGTCTGGTGATCGGGCCGTTTGGGCTTGGGCTCTTCCGCGATCCGGAGAACATTCTGCATGTCGCCGAATTCGGCGTGGTCATGTTCTTGTTCATCATCGGCTTGGAGATGCGCCCAGCGAAGCTCTGGGCGCTGCGCAAGGAAATCTTTGGCCTGGGCGTCGCCCAAGTAATCACCTGTATCGTGTTGCTCTCGTTGGTTGGCATTGCGCTCTTGTCGTGGGTGGGGATTCCGCCGGTGCAATCTTGGGCGGCCGCATCGATAGGCGCTGCAGGCTTTGTGCTCTCATCGACGGCCGTGATCATGAAAATGATGGACGATGCCGGCGAAACCTCGAGTGCGGCCGGCCAGCGCAACGTCTCGATCCTGTTGTTTGAAGATCTGATGATCGTGCCGCTCTTGGCGCTGGTCGCGGTGATTGCGGGGCTCACGGTGGGCGTGCCGCAAGACGCGCCGCCGCTGTGGCAGAGCGTAATGCTCGGCATCGGCGCCATTGCCATCGTGTTTCTGGCTGGACGCTACGTGCTCAATCCGTTCTTTGGCATTCTCGCCCGCTCAGGCGCCCGCGAAGTGATGACGGCGGCGGCGCTGCTGGTGGTCTTGGGCACGGCGCTGCTGATGGATGTCGGCGGCTTGTCGATGGCGATGGGCGCCTTCCTGGCGGGCGTGCTGCTCTCGGACTCGGTGTTCCGGCATCAGCTCGAAGCCGATATCGAACCGTTCCGCGGCATTCTACTGGCGCTCTTCTTCATCAGCGTTGGCATGTCGCTCAACATCACAATCGTGCTCGCCGAATGGCAATTGATCGGTGCGGGCGTGTTGGCCTTCATGGTGGTGAAGGCGCTGGGCATTTACGGCATCGCGCGCGTATTGGGCGCCGATCAACGCGAAGCCATCACGCGCGCGGCGCTGTTTGCGCAAGGGGGTGAGTTTGCGTTCGTGCTCTATT
>Ga0315902_10006338_pt1 | contig 16422 bp, 18 predicted proteins | sample LakEriMetagenome_9_FD_203523 | JGI IMG/M metagenome (GOLD analysis project Ga0315902, IMG submission 203523) | Freshwater fungal communities from buoy surface, Lake Erie, Ohio, United States - Buoy 12 MA117 | ecosystem: Environmental > Aquatic > Freshwater > Lake > Lake biofilm | place: USA...
AATCGGAGGCACCACATTCTCAAGCAGCATCACCAGCGCAATGGCGCCATAGCCAAGCAGTGGATTGGCATCCACAGCCGAAAGGATCAACTGGGGAAGACGCTCGATCAGTCCGCTCATGACAGGAGCCCTCAGGCTCGGGCCGACGGTGCATCGGCCCGTTGTCGGCTCCACCATTGCCGCAGGATCTTCTCCAATTCCAGATAGACGAACAGGATCAGGCTTACGCCCACGCACACCAGCAGATCGGCTGGGCGCAGGGGCACGGTGCCGAAGAACTTAGCCAGCACGGGCACATAGAGGAGCAGCAGCTGCAGGCCGGTGGTGAGAATCACCGCCCAGAGCAGCCAGGGGTTGCTGAAGGGGTTCACCTGGATCAGCGGCCGGTCGCTGCGGGCCGAGAGGGCGTGACCCATCTGGGCCAGGCAGAGGGTGGTGAACACCATCGTTTTCCACGGACCGTCCATTCCGCCGGTGCGGTAACTCCACACCATCAGGGCGATCACGATCAGGGCGAACACCACCCCCACCCGCAGGATGTAGCGGCCGATGCCGCGGGCGAAGATTGATTCCCCGGGCCTGGCCGGCTGCTTCTGCATCAAGCCATCCTCGGCCGGTTCAAGTGCCAGCGCAAGGGCCGGCACGCCGTCGGTGACCAGGTTCATCCAGAGGATCTGCAGGGGCGTCATCGGCACCCCGAACACCCCCACCAAGGGGGCGGCGGCGATGGTGATCAGTTCACCCACGTTGCTGCCGAGGATGTATTTCACGAAGCGCCGGATGTTGGCGTACACCAGCCGGCCCTCCTCCACCGCATTCACGATCGTGGCGAAGTTGTCGTCGAGCAGCACCATGTCGGCCGCTTCCTTGCTCACCTCTGTGCCGGTGATGCCCATGGCCACGCCGATGTGGGCCTGCTTGAGGGCTGGGGCATCGTTGACGCCATCTCCGGTCATGGCCACCACCTGGCCGTTGGCCTGCAGCGCCTTGACGATCCTCAGTTTCTGCTCGGGCGGCACCCGGGCATAGACGCTGCAGCGTGCCGTCAGCTCGCGCAGCTGCTCGTCGGTGCTGGCTTCCAGCTCACGGCCCAGCACGACCTCCGCATCAGCGGTGGAAAGGCCGATATCACTGCCGATCGCCCGGGCGGTGAGCGGATGGTCGCCCGTGATCATCACCGGCCGGATGCCCGCGCTGCGGCAGGTGGCCACGGCCTGCATCACCTCCGGGCGGGCGGGATCGAGCTGGGCCATCAGGCCCAGCAGCACCTGGTCGGCTAAGGGGTGATCCGGGCTGGGGTGATGGGGGGCACAGGCAAAGGCCAGCACCCGCAGGCCGGCAGCAGCCAGCTCACGGGCCTGCTCCAGCCACCACTGGCGTTGCCCATCGCTGATCGGAACCACCCCGCCCCCGTCCACCCAGCTGCTGCATCCGCTGAGGATCACCTCCGGAGCACCCTTGCTGATCAGCAGCTGGTGGGAACCTGCTGCGGCAGCGCCAAGAGGTGCCTGCAGGCTGCCCTCATGGTCCTCCACCCACACGGCCATCAGCTGCCGCTCGGAGCTGAACGGAATCTCGGCCGCGCGCCGGTAGTGGCTGCGCAGCTCGAAGTCGTCGATCCCCTGCTTGGCCGCCACCACCGACAGGGCGCCTTCGGTGGGATCGCCGAGGATCTCCCAGGTGCCATCGGAATTCTGCTTGTGTTCAGCGTCGCTGCAGAGCACGGCAGCCTGCAGCAGCAACCGCTCCAGGCCGTGGACGGCCCCGGCCGTTGCTCCCTCCGGCGGGGTGAGGAGCCGGGGTGTGAAGGCGCCGTTGGGTTCGTAGCCGAGGCCGCTCACAGCCACGGCTTGCGTTCCGAGGCGAAGTTCCTGCACCACCTGGCGGTTCTGGGTGAGGGTGCCGGTCTTGTCGGAGCAGATCACGGTCACCGAGCCGAGGGCTTCCACAGCCGGCAGGCGGCGGATCAGGGCCGCGCGCTGCACCATGCGCTGGGTGCCGATCGCCAGGGTGACGGTGATCACCGCGGGCAGGCCCTCAGGCACGATCGCCACCGCCATCGACAGCGACACCTCCAGCAGGTTGAGGGGGTCCTGGCCGAGCAGCAGGCCCAGACCCACCACCAGTGCCACCAGGGCCAGGGAGCTGCCGACCAGCACCTTGGCGAGGCCATCAAGCCGCTGCTGCAGTGGCGTGCTTTCGCCACCGGCGGTGTTGATCAGCTCGGCGATCTGGCCCAGCTCCGTGCCCATGCCTGTGGAGGTCACCAGGGCCACGCCCCGGCCCCGCACCACTTCGGTGCCCTGGAACAGGCAGTTCTGACGCTCCAGAACGGGGGTGGCTGCCTCCAGCACCAGATCGGCTTTCTTGAACACCGCTTCAGCCTCACCGGTGAGCGCCGCCTCGCGCAGGCCCAGATCCACCGCTTCCAGCAGCCGCGCGTCCGCGGGCACCCGATCGCCCGCCTCCAGACGGATCAGGTCGCCGGGCACCAGCTCCTCACTGTTCAGGCGTTGCCACTGGCCGTCGCGGCGCACCTGCACCTGGGGCTGGGCCATGTCGCGCAGGGCCAGCAGGGCCTTCTGGGCCCGGCTTTCCTGCAGGTAGCCCAGCAGGCCGTTCAGGCCCACGATCAGCACGATGGCGATCGCATCCTTGGGAAACTTCTGCTCCACATAGGCCACCGCAGCCGAGACGGCGGCCACCGCCAGGAGCATGATCAGCATCACGTTGCTGAACTGGTCCCAGAGGATCTGCCAGTTGCTGCGACCAGCCGCCAGCTCCAGCCGGTTCGGACCGCCATCAGCGAGGCGACGGGCCGCCTCGGCGGTATTCAGGCCCTGGGGCTGGCCCCCCAAGCGATCGATGCAGTCAGCAGCGGTGAAGCTGTGCCAGGCCTGCTGCAGGAGAGAGCGGTTCAAGCAATTAGAAGGAACTTGAGAACCACAGTAAATGCCTTTCGGTGTCTGGTCAGGGGGCATCGGCGGCGAGCGGCAGGGCCATGAGACGCCGTTCCAACAACACCAATCCCAACACAGTGGTGGCGGTCACCATCAGAACCAGGGCCGAGTACTGGCTGGCATTGATCACGCCGGCGGAGAGCGCGGTGGTAGCGAACACCAGGCCTGGCAGTCCCCTGGGGATGAGACCAAACACCACCAGCCAGCGATCGACTCCAGCGCGGCGATCGTTCGCGGTGATGCCGAAACCACAGAGGGCCTTGCTGGCCAGCGCCAACAGCAACAGAACCGCACCAAGACTCCAGGCTTGCCGATCCAGCAGGCTGGCTGCCGACACCCGCATGCCCACGCTGATGAAGTAGAGGGGCAGAAACACCTCCGAGAGCAGCGTCAACACCCGGTTCACCTCGGCCTGCAGCGGCGCCAGTCGTGTGAACAGAACCCCGGCCCACAGCGCCCCCAGCAGGGACGTGAGGCCCGTAACTTCCCCAACCCAGGCACAGCTGATCATCAGCATGAGGATTGCCAGGGGACTGCTCGGGCCACGGCGCTGCTGCCTGGACCACCAGCTCACTCCGAAGTAGCTGAGAGACGCAGCCAACAGGCCCAACACCATGCCAGGGACTCCCTGGCCTGGGGCCCCCAGCTGCTGGCCGCCAGCGGCCACAGCCAGGCTGAGCAGGGCGATCGCGGGAAGATCGTCGAGCACCGAAACCCCCACCAGCAGCCGACCGGAGGGGGTCCGCAGGGCCTGACGATGGGCGAGCAGGCGCAGGGTCACCCCCGTGCCGGTGGCCGACAGACAGGCCAGACACAACAGCGCCGGGGCCGGCTGTAGGCCGAAACCACCCACCAGTGGCCAATAGGCCAGCAAAGGCGTGAGGCAACTGAGGGCCACGAGCCGCAGGATCGTGTGGCGCCGCGACGCGAGCAGATCACCGCGCACCTCCAGGCCCACCTGAAAGAAGAGCGTGAGCACCCCCAGCTCCGTGAGGCCACTGAGGGGCTCAATGGCCTGAAAGGGCAGCACGGTGTTGCCCAGCACAAAACCCACCACCAGCTCCAGCACGATGGCGGGAACGGCCCAGCGCGCCAGCCTGCCTGCCGTGAGCCGTGCTGTGGCCAGGCCAAGCAACAGAATCAGCAGTGTGGAGAGCAAGGAGGAAGCGTTCAGAAAAGATCGGCATGGCGTGAGCGCCCGATTGGCTTTCGGCCTCTGCGGCGGGTCAACTGCAGCGGATCAGCAACACGATCTGCTGTGCGCGAGCCGATGATCGCCACCCAAAGCAGCCTGAAACCTAGGTAAGGCGCCGTTGTTCCCGCCAGGCCAGCACTTGCCAGGCCAGAAACACAAGCAAGGCAGGCACCAACACAACCACTACCGCCAAGCGAAATTCGTCGGAATAGGTGGGAGCGGAATAGAGCAACAGCTGCTCCACCACGTAGGCCACGTAAAGCAGCACCAGGATGCCGCCCTCCAGGCGGGTGATCACACCCCGGGTCCAGAATATCGGCAGGCAGGCCAGGGTGGTGAGCACCATGATCGGTAGGTCGCGCTGGATCATCACCGGATCCACACCCAGGCCCCGCTCACCTGCCACCGTGGCGCAAAGGCCCAGGATCACCAGCTGGTTGAGCAGATTGCTGCCCACCACATTGCCGATCGCCAGATCGGCCTTACCCCGGTAGGCGGCCACCAGGGAGGTGACCAGTTCAGGCATCGAGGTGCCGGCAGCCACGATCGTGAGGCCAATCACGGTGGTGCTCACCCCCAGCGACAGGGCCACGGCCGTGGCCCCCTTCACCAGCAGCTGGGAGCCCGCCACCAGCAACACCAGGCCTGCAGCAAGCTTGAGGCCAGCCACGAGGGGTGTAGCCCGCTCGGCCTCATCGATCTCGTTCACCTCGTCGGGATTTTCGCCGGCGGTGCGCATTTCCCAAATGATGTTCATCACGGTGCCCACCAGCAGGGCCAGGCCGGCCTGCCACGTGACCCGGCCGCCGGAGGCCATTCCCCACACCGCCATGGATACCCCCAGCAGCAGCGGCACATCGCGCTTCACCAGGCGGCTCTTCACACGCAGGGGCGCAATCAGGGCGCTGAGGCCAAGCACCACCAGCACGTTGAAGATGTTGCTGCCCACGATGTTGCTCACGGCCAGATTGTCGGCACCGGCCACCCCCAGATTCCCCTGGATGGTGGAGATCAGGCTCACAAACAGCTCCGGCGCACTGGTGCCGAGAGACACCACGGTGAGACCGATCACGATCTGGGGAATCCCTAGCAACAGGGAAAGGGCCACGGAGCCGGCCACGAAGAGTTCGCCGCCCCCGAACAGCAGGGCAATGCCAGCAACGATGGCGATGGTGCTGTTGAGCAAGGGCTCAGGGAGATTGGGGAGGGCTCAGGGGGGCCCTGATGGTGCTAGTGGATTCTGGAGCACGGCCGTACAGGCCACGAACTGAAGCACGGGAGGTGAAGCTCCCGCAGCCGCCCTGTCAGCGGAAGACGCGGGCCAGCCACCACCATCATCTGCAGCACACCGCTCCGTGAACCTGAACACTATTGCCTTGGTGACTCCGCTGCTGAAGCTGATGCTGGCCAATGGCGGGGCCCTGGGGTGACCCCGGGGGTGGCGATCGGCGAGGAGCACTGGGCCATGGAGCCGATGGGCAACCGGCCGGATCTGGGTGGCCTGCCCCTGCTGCCGCTGGGGGCCCGCCGTGCCCTCGTGAGCCCCGACAATCTTGTTTTTCACTGAAGGAAGAGGGCATGCTGCTGGCCAGCCACACCACGCTCCAGGGCGACCTGGAGAGGGGGGCGGTGTTGGTGGCGATCACCACCTCGCTGCTTCTGCTAACAGCCCTGATGCGGGCTCCGCTCACGACCCTCAATGACTAGCTTGTGCACCGGGCTGCCTGGCTGGTGGGATGAACTCCCTGGCCTGAACATCAGACGCCCCATCCAGGTGATCAAGCGGCCACGGCTCACCGGGGCAGGCTCCTGCTGCTGGCCGGGTACGGACGAAGGCCATCCATTCGCATGACGAGTCCGCCCTCCCAACAGCAACCCACAACGCCCGCGCAAAATACGGTGAAACTTCGGTGAATCAAACAAACCCCAGGCAAAGCCCTCACAAAGGCAGCTCAGCACAGTGGCTCGAAGGCTCACATTGTCGACCTTGCAACCGGTGTACAATGCCGTTGACAGCGATACAGCGATGCAAGACCTTGTAGCGGCGGTGCTCCAACCCGGGGCGCTGATCACCTTGCTGATTCTCACCGGGTCGATCGTGCTGTTCATCGGCGGTTGGCTGGCGCCGGAACTCACGGGGTTGCTGGCAGCCGCCCTGCTGATTGTGACGGGAGTGCTCAAACCCGCAGAGGCCGTTGAGGGGTTCGGCAGCCCCGCCCTGATCACCCTGATGGGCCTGTTCGTGCTTTCAGCGGGCCTGTTCCGCAGCGGCGGCCTCGATCGACTGCGGGCCCTGATCGGCTCCGATGCGATCCGCAGCCCCAAGCGGATGATTGCGCTCATGGTGGGCGCAGTGGCCCCGGTTTCAGCCTTTGTGCCCAACACCCCGATTGTGGCCAGCTTGCTGCCGGTGGTGGAGAGCTGGTGCCAGCGGCGAGGGATCTCGCCCTCGAAGGTGCTGTTGCCGCTGTCGTTTGCCACCGTGCTGGGCGGCACCATGACGCTGCTGGGCAGCTCGGTGAACCTGCTGGCCAGTGAGGTGAGCAGCAAACTCGGCTACGGAGCCTTTGGGCTGTTCAGCTTCACGGCCATCGGCATCGGCGTGTGGCTGGTGGGCGGTGTGCTGATGGTGCTGCTGGCCGATCGCTTCCTGCCCGATCGTGGCACCGACGACGATGACCTGATCGCCAACCTCTCCAGCAGCGGCTACCTCACCGAGGTGGAGATTCCAGTGGGCTCGGAGCTGATCGGCCAGTCGCTGCATGGCAGCCGCCTGCAGCGCCGCTTCGACGTGGACGTGCTGGAGCTGCACCGTGAGAACGAGCGCTTCCTGCCGCCGCTCGCGGACCGCACGCTGGCCCTGGGCGATCGACTGCTGCTCCGCTGCAGCCGCGAAGACCTGCTGCGCCTCCAGCAGGACCACACCGTGGTGCTGGCCCCCACCCCGGATGAGCCTGGGACACCTGACCAGCAGAACAACCAGCGCATGGTGGAGGTGCTGCTGCCTTCTGGATCCGCCCTGGCAGGCGACTGCCTGCGCGATCTGCGCTTTCGTCAACGCTACAACGCAACTGTACTGGCGTTGCGTCGCGGTAATGCGGTGTTGCGTGAGAGCCTCGGTCGGGCTCAGCTGCGTGAGGGCGATGTTCTCTTGCTGCAGGGCCCCAAGGACGCCATCCGTGGTCTGCAGGCCAACAACGACCTTGTGGTGCTGGAACAGCTGGAGAAAGACCTGCCCACCGTGAGCCGCAAGAGCGTGGCCCTGTTGATCGGCGCCCTGGTGATCCTGTTGCCCAGCTTCGAGATCATCCCCCTGGTGGCCTCGGTGCTGCTGGGCACGGTGGCGATGGTGGCCAGCGGCTGCCTGCGGGCCGGCGAGTTGCAACGGGCCATTCGCCTCGACGTGATCCTGCTGCTGGGATCGCTGGCCAGCTTCAGTGTGGCTCTGGAGAAGACCGGTCTCGCCACCGCGTTTGCCAAGGCCCTGCTGCTGGGTCTGGAAAACTGGCCGGTGTATGCCGCCCTGCTGGTGGTGTTCCTGTTCACCACCCTGCTCACCGAGGTGATGAGCAACGCGGCCACGGTGGCCATGGTGATTCCGATCGCCGGACAGCTGGCCGTGGGCCTGGAGCAGCCGCCGATGGCCTTCATCTACGCGGTGCTGTTCGGCGCCAGCCAGAGCTTTCTCAGCCCCGTGGGCTACCAGACCAACCTGATGGTGTTCGGGCCGGGCCGCTACCGCTTTCTCGATATCGCCCGCTATGGCTTCCCGCTCACCATTGCCATGACCCTGGTGGTGCCCTTTCTGATCTCCCGCTGGTTCGGGCTCTGAGGCCCGTTCAGGCGATCTGGCTGAGGAACTGGCGGCTGCGCTCGTGCTGGGGATTGGTGAAGAACTGCTCCGGCGGGGCCTCCTCCACCACCTGGCCATCGGCCATAAGCACCACCCGACTGGCCACCTGGCGGGCGAAGCGCATTTCATGGGTCACCACCACCATGGTCATCCCGTCCTGGGCAAGCTCCTGCATCACCCCGAGCACTTCCTGCACCATCTCGGGGTCGAGGGCGCTGGTGGGCTCATCGAACAGCAGGATGCGCGGCTCCATGCAGAGGGAACGGGCGATCGCCACCCGCTGCTGCTGACCGCCCGAGAGCTGGCCCGGATACTTCCTGGCCTGCTCGTGGATTCCCACCCGCTCCAGCAGCTCCAGCGCCTGGCGCTCCACCTCCACCTTCGGCCGCTTGCGCACCAGCACCGGGGCCAGCGTGAGGTTCTCGATCACCGTCAGGTGCGGAAAGAGATTGAACTGCTGAAACACCATTCCCACCTCGCGGCGGATGGCGTCGATCTGACGAACATCGTCGGTGAGTGGAATGCCATCCACCACGATCGAGCCCTTCTGGAAATCCTCCAACGCATTGAAGGTGCGAATGAAGGTGCTCTTGCCTGAGCCCGATGGGCCCATCACCACCACCACCTCGCCCTGATGCACGGTGAGGTCAACGCCGCGCAAAGCGTGGAAGCCATTGGGGTACCACTTCTGGACCCCGCAGGCCTCGATCATGGTTTTGGCTGCGTTTCTTGGACTCTTCATGCCTTGGCGGTGGCGGGATGGGATGGATTGGGATTGAGTCGGGTTTCAAGGGCGCGACTGCCCAGGCCCAGGGCGGCGCAGCAGCACCAGAACAGCACAGCCAGCACCAGGTACACCTCGGCGTTGCGGCCCAGGAAAGCAGGATTGGCCATCACGGTGCGGGCCGTGCCGAGCAGTTCAAGCAGGCCAATCAGGGAAAGCAGGGTGGTGTCCTGCAGCAGGCTGATGAACTGGCCAACGGTGGCCGGCAGGGCCACCCGCATGGCCTGGGGCAGCACCACATGGAACAGGGTCTGGGGCAGGGGCAGCCCCAGGGAGCGGGCGGCCTCCACTTGGCCGGCGGGCACTGCCGCCAGGCCGGATCGCACGGCTTCGGCCACATAGGCCGCCGCAAACAGGGTGAGCACCCAGGCGGCGCGCCACACGCGCTCAGGCGCCATCCCGCCCGGCAGCAGGAATCCGAGGATGTTCTGGCCCAGGAAGAGCAGGGTGATCAGGGGAGCCCCGCGGATGAACTCGATGTACACCACCGAGCTCCAGCGCAGCAGAGGCAGCTCGCTGCGGCGGCCCAGGGCCAGCAACACCCCCAGTGGAAAGCACAGAAGGATTGCGAAGCTGGCTTGAATCAGCGTGAGAAGAAGGCCACCCCACTCCGCTGGAGGCACCTGAATCAGGCCGAGCCCTCCGCTGATCAACACCATCCCCAGCAGATAGAGCAGGGGCCAGAGCAGCGGCACCAGGCGCAGGCTGGCTGGGGGCAGCAGCCGGGCCCAGCGGCCCGCCGCCCAGCGCATCCCCAGCAGCAGGCCGGCGATCCATATCCAGCGCAGCTGGATATGGATCGCGAGCCCCAGACCAAGGGGCGCCAGGAGAGCGAGAGCCAGGAGGATTGCCACCGCCAAGCGATCGTTGCGGGGCCAGAGGCGGGCTGGGCGATCGGCCCGGGGCAAGGCCCGCAGCAGCCCCCAGCTGAGCCCAGTGGCGGAGGCCAGCAGGGCGGTGAGCAACCACAGCCGCCACTGTTGATCGATGGGGTAGCGACCCAGCGCAAACAGGGTGCTGTTGGCCTGGATCACGGCCCACTGGGCCTGGAACAGGGCCCACTTCCCCAGGGCAAGAGCAGCGACAAGAAGAGTGGCGATCAGGGCGATCGAAACCACCCCATCGAGGGGACTGGCAAACAGCTCGCGGCGCAGGCGCTGAAACAGGCGATTCATCAGCGCTCCCTCAGTTGCACCAGAGCGTTGAGACCATTCATCAGAGCCGAGATCACAAGGTTGATCAGCAGGTAGGAGCCCAGCAGGATCACCACCACCTCCACGGCCCGGCCGGTCTGGTTGAGGGTGGTCTCAGCCACCGAATACAGGTCGGTGTAGCCGCAGGCCACCGCCAGCGAGGAATTCTTGGCCAGGGAGATGTATTGGCTGTTGAGTCCCGGCACGATCACCCGCAGGGCCTGGGGCAGCACGATCCGCTGCAGGGTCTGAACGGGGTGAAAGCCCAGGGAGCGGGCTGCTTCCCACTGCCCCCGGGGCACTGCAGCCACCCCGCCACGCACCACCTCGGCGATGAAGGCAGCGGTGTACACCACGAGGCCTGTGAGCAGAGCGCCAAACTCCACCGTGAGCCGCAGCGGTGCCTGCCATTGGCCGTTGACCAATTCCGGCCTCCAGAGGTAGAGCCCCGATTTGGCCAGCACCAGCCCTGGCAGCTGAATCGCCTCTGCGCCACCAGGCAGGGCCAGGAACACCACGAAGTACCAGAACACCAGCTGCAGCAGCAGCGGGATATTGCGGATCACCTCCACGTAAACCCGGGCCAAACGGCGCAGCAAACCATTGCTGCTGAAGGCGGCCACTCCCACCAGGGTGCCCAGCAGCGTGGCACCCACCAGGCCCACCACCACCACCCGCAAGGTATTGACCAGGCCTGCCAGAAGCCCACGCCAGTAGGGCAGATCGGCCTGGAAGGGAATCAGGGTTTCGGCAATGTCGAAACCGGCCGGATTATCCAGCCAGCCCCAGCTGAGCAACATCCCAGCCGCCGTGAGGTTGCGCACCAGGTTGCCCAGCAGGAAAGCAACCAGCACCAGCACAAGCAGCCCAACGGCGGCCTGGACCAGCCAGGGGATCAGGCGACGGTTCCGCCACCAGGGGGTCACCGCTGACGGCATCAGCGGAACGGCGGTGAGTAGATCAGGCCTCCCTGGTTCCACTGGCGGTTGAGACCCCGTTCCAGTTTCAGGCGCGACCTGGCGCCCACATTGCGCTCAAAAATCTCACCGTAATTGCCCACGGCCTTCACAGCCTTCACCACAAAGTCGGCGGGCAAACCGAGTTGCTTGCCGAAATCTCCTTCCACACCCAGAAACCGGCGCAGCTCAGGCCGGCTGGTGTCGGCCTTGACCTCAGCCAGCCTGGCGTCGACATTGGCCTGCGTGATGCCGAGCTCCTCGGCCTGCATCAGGGAGAAGACAGTCCAGCGCACCGCATCGGACCAGGCCGGATCGGCGTTGGTGGTGGCGGGAGCCAGGGGCTCCTTGCTCAGCACATCAGGCAGCAGGGTGTGCGCGGCGGGGTCGGGGAAGCTGCTGCGCTTGCCGGCCAGCTGGGAGCGGTCGCTCGTCACGGCCGCGCAGCGGCCCTGCAGGTAGGCGGCGTAGGTCTGGTCGCTGGTCTGAAACTTCAGCGGCGTGTAGGGCGCCTTGATCTCGCGCATCCGATCGGCGAGGTTGAGCTCGGTGGTGGTGCCCGTTTCCACGCAGATGGGTTTGCCGGCCAGGTCCTTGAGCCCTTTGATGCCGCTGGCGTTCGGCGCCATCACGCCCTGTCCGTCATAGAAAACGGTGGGGGCGAAACTGAGGCCATTGCCACCGGCAGCGTCGCGGCCAAGCGTGACTGTGGTGTTGCGGGACAGCAGGTCCACTTCGCCGCTGGCCAGGGCAGCGAAGCGCTCACTGGAATTGAGATCGCGGTACTGCACCTTGGCCGGATCGCCAAGCACCGCAGCGGCAACGGCTTTGCACATGTCCACATCCAGACCGCTGTAGGAGCCGTTCGACTCCACGAAGCTGAAGCCAGGCAACTTGCCTTCCACCCCGCAGATGAGATTGCCCCGCGACTTGATGGCCCCCAGCTTCTGGCTCTGAATCGCACCACCATCACTGGCACATCCGGCAAGTACAACCATGGCCAGGACCCCGCCGACAACCCTTAACTTCACGGAACCGAGCATCTGATCTGAAGGAAGTCCGTAATTGTTACACGCGTTTCACGGTTTCCATTGAGCTTTTACCAGATGCGACAGGCGCTTTCGGAGCCCATCAGCTAGCCAGGTGCCTGGCCTGGAGGCGGTCGAGGTTCTCAGCGTGGCGGACAGGCCCGGGTTGCGCTGAGTCAGGTGCAGCGGACGCCAGGGGGGCCTGTGGGCCGTTCCGCACCCCTGGCAAGCCATGGAGCTCACGGGGGGTATCAACGCCGTTCCCGGGGGGGGGTATCGGCCAACGGTTCGACGCCCCCTCCCCGGCACACGGCGCTCTCCTACCGGGTGCAACGTGATCCAGCAGCACAGCATCCCTGCAACAGCATTCCGTGGGGCCTTCTCCGTCGCGGGCGGAAGCTCGCGCTCGCACGTCGTCCAGAGCTTGATAGCCCTGCGCACCCCAGGGGATCACAGCCGAAACAATGTGGCGCCAGAACACCTGCCTGTGGCCTGGGAACATCACCATGTGATTTGGTCAGCGGTGCTTATGCAAACCATCGGAGCCGCTGCCCCCAGCCCGCCCCAACGTGTTGCCGTGCTGCCTACGTTGCCTGGAACTCAGTTGAGTGTGTCGACACGCACCTGAACTTCTCCACTGTGGATTGTGCCGCCAATGCAGGCAACCATGTCTAAACGAGGCTTGCAGCTGGCTCTCGAGGCGGGTCAATCCCTCCCAGTCCATGTGTGTTGGCGTGTGGGTGATGGCTATCTGAGAGCCGCGGGATCGACCGATCAGGCCGAGATCTTCACCCTGGGCATCTGGGGTCCTGGAGAACTCGTGATTCCCCAGTTGTTCACCCAGCAGCCCATGGAGTTGCGGGCCCTCTCTGCCGCCCGGGTACTGGAGTGGAATCCCGATCCGGCCGAACACCAGGACTGCACCACAACCCACATCCAGCAGATGGGAATGCTGCTGATGCTCACCCGGATCCGCCCGGCCGAGGCACGCCTGTTCAAGCTGCTGGTCTGGCTCGGCGAGCGCTTCGGCACCAGCACGGAACAGGGCCTCACCCTGCCCTTGGAAGGGCTCAATCTCACCCACCGTCAGCTGGCGGAAATGGCCAGCGTGTCACGGGTCACCGTGACCAAATCCCTGGGTCACTTCCGCCAGCAGGGATGGCTGGTACGGATTGGAAAGCTGGATGTGCTGTCCAGTGCCGGCATCGAATTCTTTCAGGCGGAGCACTGACATCAATGACATGCACCCATCTGAGAAGCAGGGATCCTCCGTGGATGAGGCGCTGATTGTCCCTCCAACCCTTGGCTCATTCTCCAGAAAACCAAAGTGTCCGATTTCATCAAGCTCTTTCTTGAGCAGATTCAGTCGCCAACGCTAGGCTTTTTAATCGGCGGCATTGTCGTCGCCTCGCTTGGAAGCCAGCTTGCCATACCCGATTCGATCTACAAGTTCATCAGCTTCTTTCTGCTGATGAAGATTGGCCTGACCGGTGGCATCGCCATCCGGAATTCCAACCCTGCCGAGATCTTTCTGCCGGCGATTGCAGCCGTGCTGCTGGGCATTGTGATCGTGTTCATCAGTCGTTACACCCTGGGAAAACTGCCTGGGATCAGTGTTCCTGATGCTGTCGCAACGGGCGGCCTGTTTGGGGCGGTGAGCGGCTCCACGCTGGCGGCCGTATTGCCCCAACTGGATTCCGCCAAGATCCCCTATGAAGCCTGGACGGCAGCCCTCTATCCCTTCATGGACATCCCGGCTCTCGTGACGGCGATCGTGGTGGCGAGCGTGTACCTCAGCAAGCAGTCCGGCAAATCCTCCGAGAAGGTCGAGATCTGGCCGATCATCAAGGAAAGCCTGCAAAGCTCGGCCGTCACGGCCCTGCTGCTGGGCGTAGCGCTCGGCATTCTCACAAGGCCCGAGCCTGTGTACGAGAGCTTCTTCGACCCCTTGTTCCGCGGCTTCCTCGCGGTGCTGATGATCATCATGGGCATGGAGGCCGCCCAGCGGATGAATGAGCTGCGCAAGGTTGCCCAATGGTTCGCTATTTATGCCTTCATTGCACCGATCTTGCACGGATTCCTAGCATTTGGCCTCGGTCTTATCATTCACAAGATCACCGGCTTCAGCATCGGTGGCGCGGTGGTGCTTGCGGTGATCGCTGCTTCCAGCTCCGATATCTCAGGCCCACCGACCCTGCGCGCTGGCATTCCCTCGGCGAATCCCTCGGCCTACATCGGCGCTTCCACGGCCATCGGCACGCCAGTGGCGATTGCCATCTGCATCCCGTTGTTCATTGGGCTTGCCGAAATGATGACAGGTCGCTAACAATCCATCCACCAAATTGATCAGAGGTCAGAGCCATGAGCCAACAAGTCTGGAAGCTGGTGATCGTTGGCGAGGAAATCCTCTCCAAAAAACTCATCAAACTCATCAAAGCGGCAGGCGCAACGGGTTACACCGTGAACGCGGCTGGAGGCGAGGGCAGTCGCAACGTCCGCTCCACGGGGGAGCCAAGCGTGTCGCACACCCTCTCCAACGTGAAGATTGAGGTGCTCACGGGCACCCGCGAGCTGGCCGACAAAATCACTCGTGAGATCGAAGCCAAGTATTACGCGGACTACTCGATCATCACGTATATCTACCAAGTGGAGGCCCTGCGGGACCACAAGTTCTGAGGCAGCTACCAAAAGTAGTAGTCACCCATATTTCCGAGGCCCGCTTATGCACCCTTGCATGGGCGGGCATTTCTATGCTTGCCCCCTCACATTTCCATTCCAGCACCCAAAGCATGAAGTTTCTCAGCGATGATCGCTTCCTCGGCGGAATTCACAACTATGAGCGGCAACTTGCAAAGCTTCTGGCCCTCGTACTGGCTGTTGTCATTGGCTTCGCAGTCTTCGAGCTGGTCTTCGAATCCAGCTTCAAAATCATCAAATTTCAGTCGGATTGGTTTGATGGAGGCCTGATCAAACTGCTCGATCGGCTTTTGATGATTTTCATCGCCCTGGAAGTTCTGCAAAACGTGACCGCCTATCTGCGTGATCAGGTTGTTCAGATCGAACTGGTGCTGCTCACGGCCCTGACAGCCGTAGCCCGGAAGGTGATCGTGCTGCCGCCAGGCACGGAAAGCAAACCCCAGCTCATGGCTGGATTTGGGGTGATTGTGGTGGGCCTGGCTGCGGCCTACTGGCTGGTAAAAAGGGCTAGACACAATCAACAATCGGCCTGATCAGGGCCGTGGAACGGTTTGATCCCAGCCGCGGCTACGGGTTTCCACCTGTGCCCCCTGGTGGCCAAGGGCCGCACCATCCGCCTACCCCGCACGATGGTGATCAGCTGCATCCGCTGCGCAGAAGCCAGCAGTCCCTCAGCCAGGAGCTGGGGCGCAACCCAAATCTGGAGGAGCTGGAAGCTGCCACCGAGCTCAAATCCCTCGTCTTCCGCGAAGTGCTGTTCATGGCCCAGGAACCCCTGACCCTGGATGGGCAGTAGAACTTCCAATCCAAGTAATCCTGCTCGACAGCCTGGCCGGCGTGGTCAGCAAGCCCCAGGAGTAGGTGGAGGCCACCTAGATGAAAGAAGACATCCACCAGTTGCTCGATGAACTCCCCGCACTGGAAGCCGAGCTGCTGCGCTTGCGCTACGGGATCGCTGCAGGGGAACCGTTGAGCCTGAGTGCTCCGGCGCGGCAGATGGGCATCACCCGGGGCACGGCCCACGGGCTCGAATGGGGGTGCGAATGCCTCGATCCGGCTTCTGTCGACACGCTTCATGGACCATCTCGAAGCCTGACCAGCCTCCGACACCACTCAAGGGATCAGCTGCGCTGATCACCACGATTTTCAAGGCTATGGGCGACCCCGCCCCAACCACCGCTGCCTCTACCTACTCTTCTTCCATCACCAAACAAGGTCAGAACAATCACACCAACATCAGCCACATAACAACAAGCCTCTCCCAAAATTGATAACAGTTTGAGGCCAGAAAGCACAGCTGAACAGCTTTTAACGAGCCAAGGTGCAGTGAACACTGCGCCGGCTTTTGTGTTGTGCTCAAACACGTCCCTTCGCCAGCCCATCACACCATGCAGCGTCGACGCCCTCTGATCGTTCTTCTGGGTGGAGCCATCAGCACTTGCTTCCTACTCAGCGGCTGCCTGGGCAATCCCCCCAGCAGAAGAGAAGCCAACCAGGCGGCCGCAATCCCGATTAATCGGCAGGCCAGTTCCAAGCTGGAAACAGGCACCATCAGCCTGGGATTCATCCCCATTCTGGAGTCTGCCCCATTGGTGGTGGGCGTAGAGAAGGGCTTTTTTGCCAAGCATGGCTTAGGAGATCGCTGAATAACCCGCCCACCCCTGCGAAAATGGGGCAACCGCCTATCCCGTGATGCGAGGTCAGCAGGAGCGCAGCGGCTCCCTGTTCTCCTACGTCTCGATCGAGGAGCGGATCC
>Ga0315902_10006339_pt1 | contig 16419 bp, 20 predicted proteins | sample LakEriMetagenome_9_FD_203523 | JGI IMG/M metagenome (GOLD analysis project Ga0315902, IMG submission 203523) | Freshwater fungal communities from buoy surface, Lake Erie, Ohio, United States - Buoy 12 MA117 | ecosystem: Environmental > Aquatic > Freshwater > Lake > Lake biofilm | place: USA...
TACAACAATCATGGTAGCTGACTCAAAGCTCGGTTGGGCTAAAGCTCTCAAGGAACTCATTCATCTTCTCTACTCCGGTCAGGTTCCTAAGTGGGATCTCAGCAAGATCCGTCCAGCTGGAACTCCTCTCAAGACATTTGGTGGTCGTGCATCTGGTCCAGAGCCACTTGATGCTCTGTTCAAGTTCTGCATCGACATCTTTAAGAAAGCAGCCGGGCGTCGCTTAAACACATTGGAGTGTCACGACATTGTATGTAAAATTGCCGATATTGTTGTTGTGGGTGGCGTTCGTCGTTCTGCTCTCATTTCTCTTTCAGATCTAAACGACGATCGCATGCGCGCAGCTAAGTCTGGTCAGTGGTGGCTGGACGAGTCGCAGCGTGCGCTTGCTAATAACTCAGCGATCTATAAAGAAAAGCCAGATATCGGTCTGTTCATGGAAGAGTGGAAGTCTCTCTATGAATCAAAGTCTGGTGAGCGTGGTATCTTCAATCGTGCTTCTGCTAAGGCTACAGTTACGAAGCACGGTCGTCGTGATCCTAACTACGACTTCGGCACCAATCCTTGCTCAGAGATCATTCTGCGCGATAAGGAGTTCTGTAATCTGTCAGAAGTCGTCATTCGCGACACAGATACGATGGACACCCTAAAAGAAAAGGTTCGTCTTGCTGCGATCCTCGGTACATGGCAGTCAACTCTGACGAACTTCAAGTATCTCTCGTCATCATGGAAGAAGAACTGTGAAGAAGAACGCCTGCTCGGTGTTTCAATGACAGGAATTATGGATAATGATCTCACAAATGGAAAGACACCAGGACTCGCAGGAAGACTCGAAGAACTCCGCGCAGTCGCAGTCGAAACCAACAAGAAGTTTGCTAAGGAAATCGGCATTCCTCAGTCGGCCGCTATTACTTGTGTTAAGCCCTCTGGTACTGTTAGCCAGCTTACTGATGCTGCTTCTGGTATTCATGCACGCCACAATCCATACTATATCAGAACAGTTCGTGCGGATAAGAAAGATCCTCTGGCCGCGCTCATGATCGACGCTGGTGTTCCAGTTGAAGATTGTGTAATGCGTCCGAACAACGTGTATGTGTTCTCGTTCCCGATGAAGGCACCAGAGAATGCAGTGTTCCGTACAGACATGAGCGCGATTGAGCAGTTGGAACTCTGGGTTACTTATCAGGATCACTGGTGTGAGCACAAGCCATCTGTTACTATCTCTGTTAAGGAACACGAGTGGCTTGACGTTGGTGCGTGGGTCTACAATCACTTCGACAAGATGTCTGGTGTTTCGTTCCTTCCGTTCAGCGAGCACGTTTATAAGCAAGCTCCTTATCAAGACTGCTCGAAGGAAGAGTACGAGGCAGCTGCTGCTAAGATGCCTACATTCATCGACTGGACTAAGCTCAAGGACTATGAAAAGACTGATACTACCACAGGAGCGCAGGAACTTGCTTGCGTGGCTGGCGGGTGTGAGGTCTAAGCATGACAGAGAAGGATCTGTCGTGCCCGTGCGGCGAATACGATTACACAGTCATTTATGAAAAGCGTGGAAAGAAAGCAACACCTCAGTTCTGCCCCTTTTGTGGGGCGGACGCTGAGGAAGAAGCAATCGAGGAACTTGAAGAAGATGATGAGTGATTCATTATACAGTATCAATGAACGATACAATATGATTCTTGATAGAATTGAAAGTATCAAATCGAATCTTCATGTGATACACGACGAGCAACTCGAGCTTACGATCAAAGAGCTCGAGAAGCTCGAAGAATCTCTGAAGCAGCTTGAAGATCTCTATCCAGAGGAGGTTTCTGGTCGCCCTATATAAATGTATGGCGAATTATGAAAACCCGTGGACATTCAATGGAAAGGCGTTTGATAGTGAAGATATCGGGGATGCGTATGGCTTCGTATATCTTATCACAACGCCAGACAACAAAAAATACATCGGCAGAAAGTATTTCTGGTCGGTTCGGAAAGTTAAGGGTAAATCCCGTCGTCAACGATCCGAATCCGACTGGAAAAAATACTACGGATCTAGTGATATACTCAAAGCCCAAATCAAAGAATCCGACAGAAACCTCTTCAGACGAGAAATAATTTCTTTACATTCTACGAAAGGTAGAGTAAACTATGAGGAAGTCAAAGAGCAGTTTGCTTATGGCGTCCTTGAAGATGATAACTATTTGAACGACAACATTAATGGGAAGTGGCACCGTGGACCAGAACACATCACAAGCAAATCAAGATTCTCTGCCATCGCATCTAGGCGGACACCTCAACAAGACACATAACGATAGAGGAACGTTGGCGTTCTTGATCAGCGAGTACGGCGTCAAGTCGTTCCTAGATATTGGTTGTGGTCCTGGCGGCATGGTCGCGCTCGCGGGGATGCGCGGACTCGAAGCTGTTGGTATCGACGGTGACTGGCAGGTTCCGAAGGAAAAGGATACGAATATCGTTATCCATGATTTTACAACTGGACCTTGCCTGCTTACAAAGAGTCAGTTTGATCTCGGTTGGTCTGTAGAGTTTCTTGAGCACGTCGAAGAAGCATATCAAGATTTCTACATGCAGGCATTTGCTCGTTGTAAGTATGTTGTAGCAACTGCTGCACCTCCTGGTCATACTGGTCATCATCACGTTAATTGCCAGCCGCAGGAATACTGGCATCAAGTGTTTGATAAGCATGGTTTTGACTATGACGATGCCGTGACTCAGCGTATTCGCACACAAGAATCAACTATGCAAAAGCCGTTCATGCAACGCACAGGTATGTTCTTCAAGAGGAGATGGTAGTATGAATTACATTTCAAATAATTCAGATCCAGTAATTACAAGAGCAGATCAGATTGCGTATGACGAGGGTCTACGCAGCTATATGCTTCAGATCTATAACAATATGACGATTGCTCTTGCGATCAGCGGTCTTGTTGCTATCGGTCTTAACTTCAACGCGACCCTGATGGCTGCGATTTGGTTTACGCCATTCAAGTGGGTCGTTATCTTTTCACCGTTGCTTGCTTCATTAGCGTTTACGTTCTTCTTCGATAAGTTGACTGCGCGAACAGCCCAAATGGCACTCTTCTCTTTTGCCGCACTGATGGGCGTTTCGTTCTCGTCTATCTTCATGATCTATAAGCTAGGCAGCATTGCACAAGCATTCTTCATTGCGTCGGCTACATTTGGTGCAGCTTCACTTTACGGCTACACCACGAAAAAGGACTTGACAAGTTTCGGTTCTTTTCTTATAATGGGTGCTATTGGATTGGTGATCGCAGGTATCGTAAATCTGTTTCTGCAGAGTTCGATGTTTGCCCTCATCATCAGCTGTATCGCCGTGCTGGTATTCACTGGACTCACTGCCTACGACACACAGAATTTGAAGTTGGTATACGATACGACTGAAGGCGAGGAGCGTGAGAAGGCAGGCATCTTTGGTGCTCTTCAGCTCTATCTTGACTTCATCAATATCTTCCTGAGCTTGGTCCAGATTTTTGGAGAAAAGAAAAATGATTGAACCTATTCGTATCTTCGTTGGCACTTCGTCTAACAACGAAGACTCTGAAGCTGAAATGGTGCTGGAGTATTCTCTCCGCAAGAACTCGTCGCACCCTATTGAAATTACTTGGATGCGTCAGACTAATGACACAGACTCTATCTGGGGTGGATGGCAGACACAGCGTTGGTCGACTCCGTTCTCTGGATTCCGCTGGGCTATTCCTGAAGCATGTAACTTCCACGGCAAAGCAATCTACATGGACGTAGATCAAGTCAATCTCCGTGATATCGCTGAACTCTACGCGACTGAGCTGAAGGGATATCCTCTAGCTGCTCGTCGTGGTGCTCGCTTTGGCGGACATGAGTTCTGTGTGGTTCTCATGGACTGTGAGCGCCTTGGTGACATGCTTATGCCAGTTTCGCGCATGAAGTCGAATCCAGATGCACATCATCGCTATATCGCTCAGTTCTCTGGTTCAGAGATTGTTTACGATCTCGACCCACGTTGGAACTGTCATGACGGCGATGGTCGCTCGCTTGAAGACATCTGGCATCTTCACTACACGAAGATGGAAACACAGCCGTGGAGGCCAGCTTGGTTCACTGGCAAGACTGAAGAACATCCTCGTCAGGATCTCGTCAAGTTCTGGCACGACATGAGAGCAGAAGCAGTTCTCAACGGTTGCTCTCCAGTTGTCAACAATGACACGTTCGGTGAATACAATATCATTGGTCGATAATGAAACTTTTTACAGCATGTGATCCAGTCTATCTAAAACTCCACGCTCCTGCGCTCGTAGCTTCTGCTGCGAATGCAGGGAACAATCTTCATCTGCATGTTATCAATGTTGGTGGCGAAGAGATAGACTTTCTTCACTATCTTTCAGATAAGTGGTTTGAGATGACGAGCGCTTCATTCAGCTTTTCTGGTGATCCGCAGTTCATAGAAGCTGGTGATAGCAAGTTCAAGAACTGGCCTGACTCTCAGAGAACAGTATATGCCTGTGAGCGTTTCGTAAAGATCGTTGATATCATGGAGCATGATTCGCAGGAAGACTATCTTATCATCGATACTGACTGCCTCGTCATGTCGCATATTGAAAAGCCTGGAGAAGATCAGGTTGGATTGTTCCTTCGTGAGCCCCTTCCACAAACACAGGGATGGGAAAATCAGGGAACCCGAGTTGCTGCTGGCGTAGTTTACTATTCGCACGAAGCTATCAACTTCGCCAAGAAAGTTCGTCAGCGTATCAAGCAGGGTCCACTCGCTTGGTTCCTCGATCAAGTCGCTTTGAATGAAACATATCAGAGCGAACTGAGCAACTATCGCTATCACTACTTTGATGAGAAGTTCATGGATTGGGAGTTTATCGAAGGTACGACAATCTGGACTGGTAAAGGTCCACGCAAGTATGACAATCCTACATATCTTACTAAGAAGAATCACTTTGATAGGATGATGCGATGAAAGTTAGAATTCTATTTCCACGTCTTGATGTAATGTTTAAAGAAGGTCCAGTTCCCGAAGCACGTGGACCTATTCCTGAGATTCGCATTCCATGGGTTACTGTAGCTAATCGCATTCTTCACGCGCATCGTATGAAAGGTGATGACGTTGAGCTTATTGAAAAGCCTCTGTGGCAGTTCACGCCAGAGTATACAGAGTCGCTGGAAACGGATATCGTCTATATCCCACATAAGTCGAGAGATACGTTTCCAGTTCGTGATACAGATGTGCGTTACTACATGCAGTCGGTATTCCCTTGGCAGTTCTATATCGACTCTAAGGGATTTGCTGGTGGATCTTCAGCTTATCCATTCTTGTTCGACAAGAATCGCGATGTTCCGCACGGCAGCTTCTATGCGCAGATGCAAGCTCGCGCCGCTCTAGGTGAGAGTAAGTTCCAGCAACCACCAAGCAAGAAACTAGATCTGCCTAACGATTTCGTGTTCTTTCCTTGTCAGATTCCGCACGATGAAACGATCAAGTATCACTCAAACGTGACTGTTCCTGAAGCACTAGAAGCTACATGCGCAGCCACCAAACAACTAAATATACCACTGATTGTGAAGGGGCATCCAGTAAATCCTGGAAGCATGGCACCTCTTTATGAGTTGACCACTAAATACAATCACGTCAGATGGGTCGATAATTCGATCCATGATATTATCCCTCACGCGCGAGCAGTCGTAGTCGTGAACTCTGGAACTGGTATGGAGACGCTTCTACACAAGCGTCCTGTTGTCACTTTCGGAAGATGTGAATATGATTGTGTGAGTAATAGAGCTACGACTGATAATATCGTCGATATCCTACGGGATCCTAAGTTCGACGAGAAAGAGGTACGAGCGTTTTTCGAGTCGTGGTATGAATGGACCTACGACACAAGAAGCAGTAAATCTTTTGAGCGACTTTAGGAGAAAGAAATGGCATATTGGGGATACCACTTGGTTTTGGACTGCGCAGAACTTGACAACGCAGCAATTACCAGCTATGATACTATCTACAATTTCACGAAGCGCCTTGTCAATGATATCGACATGGTCGCCTATGGTGAACCACAGATCGTAAACTTTGGATCTGGTAATAAGGCTGGATACACTCTCGTCCAGTTGATCGAAACGTCGAACATCTGCGCACACTTCGTGCCAGACGATGGTATGGGCGGAAACGCAATGTATCTCGACGTATTCTCCTGCAAGGAGTATGACGATCAGGTTGTTATCGCTCTTGTTAAAGAATACTTTGGCGCGAAGTATGTTCGTCCAAACTATTTGACAAGACAAGCGTGAACTGATATAATGGATATTAAGGATTGCGGTGGTAACTCAGTGGTAGAGTCACAGTCTTCCAAACTGTTGGTCGCGGGTTCGATTCCCGCTCACCGCTCCAACTTTCGCGACTGGCTAGAAATAGTCGTGGTGTTAGTCATCTGTAATTGGATGGCTTTGATCGCAGGAATAAGCCTGCTTATTTGGTATGTTGTTTTCAACTAAGGAGTAAATATGAAGAAGACAATCGTTGCGTTCGCTCTCGCTCTCAGCACAGTCACTGCTGCTGCTTCAGATGCACCGAGCGTTCCTTCCCGTTCAAACCCAATCGCACCTACTGCCAGTGCAGTATCAGCCCCTAAGTTTTGGGTTGGTATCAATGCTGGTGGTCTCGTTAATAACGGCATCAACGGCATTCAAGATGCGCCGTGGAATGTAGGTGTTACTGGTGGATACAATTTCTTCAAGCTCGGCCCAATCGGTCTTGCTGTCGAAGGAACGTATGACTACAAGAAGGGCGACACGCAAGACGTAGCTGGTAATGTTGTTGGTTCGGTCGCTTTCGGTTCACTCGCTCCATACGCTCTCGCTGGCGTTGGTTACCGTTGGGCTGATATCAAGAACGAAAAGATTTGGAATGTTGGTGGCGGCGTGAAGTATTCATTCGCTCGCAATATCGAAATCGATGCACGTTATCGTCGCGTTGAAGATTGGGATCGCACGAAGCATGATGATCGTGTGACCTTCGGTGTGAACTATAAGTTCTGATGATTAGAGCGGCATACATACTTGCTGCTCTATCATTCTTAACGACTGGACTGTTGCTCTGGTGGGCGTATGGTCCAGTCGTTTTCTTTTCATACATGATCACCTCATTCATGTGTTGAAGCCCGCGTAGCCCAATAGGCAGAGGCAGGAGACTTAAAATCTCCCAAGTGTCAGTTCGACCCTGACCGCGGGCACCAATCGTAACGGAAGCGTAACGATTGAAATAGGGACTTGACAATCGACTCACTTTCGTATAGAATCAATAATGGATGGACGTTCATCCATGAACTGGAGCTTTACTATGGATTTGGAAACGATTTTTCGTCATTTTCGTGCGCTGGAAACAGTAACGGAAAAGGTTACGTTCATTAAAGAACTGGAAACGCTTGGACTTCCCTACGAAATCAACTACGAGGGACTCGTCCGAGCTTGGGAACGTATCGAAGATTGATACAAAAAAGTGAAAAAAAGATTCCCCTGCAAAAACAATCACTTACAACTAACCCCTTGTTTTTGCAGGGTTTTCTTTTTGGAAACAACCCTTGACAATTAGCCTCTATTCCGATAGAATGATATATGTAAGGTCGAGTTAAGGAGTTCAGCTTATGTCTACCACCGATTGCTTTATCGTTCTCAGCCCCCTCCTCGCGCTGGTTACGTTCATGCTCGTCGGATTCAGCATTCGCCATTTTCTTGACAACCGCCCTTGACAATAACCCTAGCACCAGCTAGAATCAATATTGTAACCACTTGGAGACCTGTAATGAAATCTCAATTCGTAATCGACTTGCTCAAGTCCAATTCCAATCGTTTCACTCCCGTTCAGCTCGAGAAGGCTACTGGTTCGCCGCGTCGTGCGCGTCGTGCTCTGTTCCTCGCTCGTAAGGAAGGTGTGATTCTCGAAGCTATCCGCGACGGTGGTCGTGCAGTTACTGCGTACGTCCTCAGCGGTTCAATGCCTGCGATCGCTTCTGCTCCCGCTCGCAAGGCTTCGAAGGCTGCTTCTCCTAAGATTGCAGCGAAAGCGAAGTCCGTCAAGGTTAAGGAGGTCGACGTTTCGCGTATCTCCAACGAGGCTAAGGCAGCGATCAAGGCAAAGAATCTTGAGACGATCAAGACTGTTCATGCTAAGACTAAGCAGAACGTTGCTAAGCATCCGATCACAGGACGCGATCTGACTGACGAGCAAGCGGATGTTCTCGAAGAGTTCCGCGCCCTCGAGTTCGCTTATGAAACGGAAGAGCAGACTCGCAATGCTGCCCGCGCTGCTGTTCGCGAGAATCTTCCGAAAGAATTCTACGCGGAGTGATTCGCTTAGTTTAACAGTACCACGGGTATTGACAATCACGTCTGCCCGTGGTATCATTAAGCTAAGATGAATGGAGATCGTGATGATTAAGTTGTCTAAGGCTTCCAAGATGCCTGCCAAATCGTGGTCGCTCCAAGCGCGCAAGACTTGCCCTGGTTCTATCGATCCTGCCACGAAACTTCCTGTCGCTGTTTGCGCTGGCTGCTACGCAGCTGAGGGTTTCTATATGATGCCCGACGCGATCAAGGTTCGCGAGCACAATCGCGAGGACTGGAAGCGAGCTGAGTGGGTCGACGATATGGTGAAGGAACTGAAGCGGCAGAAGTTCTTCCGCTGGTTCGACTCAGGCGACGTATATCATCCTGCGCTTGCGTTCAAGATCTTTCTGGTGATGCAGAAGACTCCTCACGTCAAGCACTGGCTGCCTACTAAGTCCTACAAGGTCGATCGTATCCGCTCGATCCTCGATCGTATGAAGTCGCTGGAGAATGTCGCTGTTCGCTTCTCGTCCGACTCTATGACTGGCGAGTTCGACGCTGATCACGGCTCGACGGTTATCCCGTTCGCTGACAGCGAAACGAGCGCGAGCAAGGTGTGCGATGCGTATGAGCGCTCTGGCAAATGCGGTGACTGCCGCGCTTGCTGGAATAAGGAAGTGGCTGTTGTTGCGTATCCCGCTCACGGTCGTCGTATGGGTAAGATCGTGAAGGAACTCGCAGCATGAAATATATTGCAAAGCCATATCTAAATCGCAACGCTGGTATGAAAGAGTTCGATGATATCGAAAAGGCAGTGAAGTATCTAGAAGATTATACCGGCTATAAGATGGATGTTGACGTTAATCGTAAAACGAAGGAACGAAACTATGGCTGGGAACTCTGCGGTAAACTCATGCGAGTTAAAACGCAATCCGATAGCGAAAGACCTGCGAACGCCTAAGTTTCGCTCGCGCGTGATCCGCTCGCGCAAGCTATATAAACGCAAAGGTCGCGTAGCTCAGCAGGATAGAGCAACAGCCTTCTAAGCTGTGGGTCGAAGGTTCGAGTCCTTCCGCGATCACCACTTGACAATGGAGACGAAAGTGACTAAGATAGTAATCAATATCTGCTACGGTGGCTTCGGTCTTTCTAAGGCTGCTTGGGAACGATACGTTGAGTTAGGCGGGCAAGCTGAGTGGGATGGCGATATGGATCGCACAGATCCTATTCTTGTGAAAGTCGTCGAGGAACTGGGTGAAGACGCAAATGGTATGTGCGCCGATCTCGTGATCGACGATCTTCCTGCGGGGACTAAATATCGAATCGAAGAGTACGATGGTCTCGAATCAATCGAGACTGAAGACGACATCAAATGGAGCGTAGCATGAAAAAGATTCTTGCATTATCAATCATCGCGCTTGGTCTCGCTGGCTGCACGCCAAGAGAGCAGCAGTTAGTCGCCGCTGGTGCAGTAGGTGCTCTTGCTGGTGCAGTCGTGGCTAATGGTGTGTCCGACTCGTCGTATAATCGCACACACTATCGTTCGCGCCCATACGATCCATACTATGCTCCGCCGCGTCCATACTATCACCCGCGCCCTGCATACAATCCGTATGTGTATCATGCGCCGCGTCATCCGCAGTGTTTCATCGTAGATAGACACACTCCGTATGGTATTCGCAGAGAGCGAGTCTGCCGCTAAATAAAGAACTTGCTGTTTGAAAACATATAACGGAGATTAGCGCAGTCTGGTAGCGCATCTGCTTTGGGAGCAGAGGGTCGCAGGTTCGAATCCTGCATCTCCGACCAATTACGGAAGAGTGGCAGAGCGGTTGAACGCCTCGGTCTTGAAAACCGATATACCTTCACGGGTATCGTGGGTTCGAATCCCACCTCTTCCTCCATAACGTGCCCTTTGGTGTTGAAACAGACTAGGGTGATGGTGAATGATTCTCTCCTTCCTGCAGGTTACAAGGAGACACCTAAATAACCATCCGCTGCCAGACTACGATAGTGTTCTGGAGCTTTTATTTCCCGATAGCTCAGTTGGTAGAGCAAGCGACTGTTAATCGCTTTGTCCTAGGTTCGAGTCCTAGTCGGGGAGCCAAATTGCGGGATTAGCTCAGTGGTAGAGCGCCTCGTTTACACCGAGGATGTCGGGAGTTCGACCCTCTCATCCCGCACCAGTTTGGGGCCATAGCTCAGTTGGGAGAGCGTCTGCTTTGCAAGCAGAATGTCGGCGGTTCGATCCCGTCTGGCTCCACCATAATTCGTATCTAGCCGACGGGCGAAAGCTCTGGGAAAGTAGATAGGGAAGTCGCGCTCCCGAAGGACCGGAGAGCCGATACGGATGCGATTGGTCGCGCTAAATAGACCCGCCGGGAGCCATGGTTAGCTCCCACTAATTTCAAAAAGGTTTCGTATGACAATCATTGATCCGACAAAAGAGTTCTTTTGCCCTGCACCGTGGAATGGTATGTATTGTCACTTGAATAATACGAAACCATGCCATGCGAATTCTGGTACAGAACAGTTGTCGCCAACAGAATACCTTGAGTCGGACTTTCTTAAAAACATAAAGAGAGACTTCATTGCTGGAAGAGTTCCTCCTTCATGTAGTATATGTAAGAATCGCGAAGACATAGGGATCAGAAGCACTCGTCAGAGCACTTTTCGAAAAGTAGATGAGATAGATCCTAATAAGTATCTCGAACTCGATAGTGAAGATTTCACAGTAGATACTCCCTCTGTCATAGCGAGGCTTGAGCTTAGAACGAGTAACCTCTGCAATTTTAAATGTAGAATGTGTAACTCTTCCTCTAGTTCAGAGCTCGCGCGCGAAGCTAAGGAATATCCTTTTCTAAATTCATACTTTGGTGACAATCAAGAGGAATCAGTAGAGTATACCTCTGATGCTTCTTTAGAAGAACTAAAGAAAATAACATTGGATGGTGTTCGCACTCTGTGCTTAACTGGTGGTGAGCCTCTACTGATCAAAGACTATTATGATTTCCTTGATGTTCTGATTGAAAGGAATCTTAATCAAAACATCAACGTAGAACTGTTCACTAACTGTAGCGTCTACAATCCTAAGTTCATAGATCGTCTCGAAAAGTTCAAGAGAGTTCGATTTGTTATGAGTATCGACGGAGTGGGGAAAACAGCTGAGTACGCTAGAAAAGGAACTATCTGGTCTACTGTAGAAAAAAACATATATACGTTTACCGGTATGAAAGATCCGTTTCAAATATTCTTTAATACAGCTATCAGTCCATATGTTCTACTCGACGCTTCATCTCATGCGAAGTTTTTAATGAAATTGTATGAGATCAATCCAGGTATCAGAACGAAGTGCTACGCAACAGTTACTCCCGAGCCACTCCATTTTAGAAACATGGATGTGCAATCTCGTAAGAAAGCTGTTGATGAAATCGACAAAGCATTAGAAATTCTTACAGTCGATAACTTCGAAATTCTTAAGAAAGAATACAGAGGTATCAGAAAGACTCTTGTAGAAAAAGATCCAGTGGATCCAAACTCTTTCATAAACTATACACGAATTCTTGACGCCATTCGTAATGAAAAATTCGAAGACGTTTTTGGATATAAATTAGTATAACGTTTCGCTGGCATAGCTCAGTAGGTAGAGCGCCTGATTTGTAATCAGGATGTCGTGGGTTCGATTCCTGCTGCCAGCACCATCAATTCGCAGAGATGAGAGCCTGCGAATCACCATCTTTACGAGATCAAGCGTTTAGGTGGATATAGGCTCCTGCCGCCTGAAGAGTCTCGGTTTCTTGATCCGTCTCATCTCGTAACCTACTCCGCGAAAAGGGAGATGCTGGATGGCAGTAACCAGCAAATGCTACCTGGGATGGATGGTAAATCGCGGGACTGCAAATCCTTGAGAACCCAGTTCGATTCTGGGAGGTAGCTCCATATTCTGCGGAGGTAGCTCAGTGGTAGAGCTCTTGCTTGCCAAGCAAGTGGTCGTGGGTTCGATCCCCATTCTCCGCTCCAATTTGCCCTATTAGCCCAACTGGTAGAGGTGTCGGTCTTAGAAACCGAAGGTTGTAAGTTCGAATCTTACATAGGGCACCAATTCGTCGGAATAGCTCAGATGGTAGAGCAGTGGTCTCATACGCCGCGCGTCGCAAGTTCGATCCTTGCTTCCGACACCATTTACGGAGAGTTGGCTGAGCGGTCGAAAGCAGCGGTTTGCTAAATCGTCCTACTGAAAAGTAGCATAGGTTCGAATCCTATACTCTCCGCCACTTATAAATAGAACGCAAATGTTCTGATTGACTTCACTATGATGTTGATGACGTAAATCGTCCACACATAGGGAGGTCAAATGAAGAAAATTTTAGCCGCAACAGCGGCTCTGTTCGCGTTTGTAACAACAGCATCAGCCCAAGATTACTCACTAAGCGCCAGCGGTTGGGCTAATGGTCCCGCCGGCACAACAACATATACTGGAACACAGAATCTTCAGGCTGGTCCGAACGCATGGGCTATCAGTCCTTACACTGGTTCCACGATGGTTGGTCTCACGCCAACTAATCCAACAGCAACATTTAATACTATGACAGGCGCGCTCGGAATGAGTTCAGCGTCTGCTTCCGCATTGGCTGCTGAAATTGCAGCACAGAATCCATCTGGTGGCGGGTCGATTACAAACGGAGCATGGGTCTACAAAGACTTCTCGTTCAACGCTCCTGCTACGTTCTCGATGTATTGGGTCTACACATCGACTGACTACGTTCCATTCAACGATGGTTCGATCACGTCATTCGTGAATACAAGCAGCGCAACAACGCTCGGTAAGATCAATAACATTCTTACACAATACATTCTGCTTGGTGCTACAAATCCAGGAACAGGTAACTATTCAACTGGCTCTTACGGTTCAACTGGTTGGCAGATCGTCAACTACGAAGTCGTAGATGCTGGAACATATCGTCTTGGCTTTGCTTCATTCAATCAGGGCGACACGGCGCTCTCGCCAGTTCTGTATGTGAACGATGGTCTTGGAACTGTAACGAAGAACGGAACTACGTTCGGTGCTGTTGCTCCTAACAATCCAGACATGCCGACTGTTGGTCCTGTTACACCATCAAATCCAACAGTAGTGAGCACAACTCCGACCAATCCAACTGTTACTTCGTCAACGACTTTTGGAACTTCTGCTCCTGCTGCTAGTTTGATAGTAAACTCAAGCACGAATACAGGGTCTCAGTTCAACGTAACTCAGACAACGACTCCTGTAACTGCTACGCCTTGGACAACCACAACAGTTACAACTCCGCAGGTAACTCAGACATGGAGCGACAATACAACTACAACGATTGCTGATCCAAACAATCCTGCGACTACAACTACGCAGACAGGAACGACGTATCAGTTTGGTGATTCTTCAGCTAAAACGAAGAGTGTATCTTCGACTGGTGCTAAAGATGCAGTTGCTCATAAGAATATGAATCTGTTCTTAATTGATCCACTATCAACACCAGATGGAACGTGGGCTGCACCAGCAGGAAGCATCAACGGTAAGTTCGCTCTTAGCGGTGCTGCGTTTGGTTGGCAAAGAACTATAGATAACAACACATTCGGATTCGCGTTCAGTCACCTTGCTGGTGACTCTCGTGGATACACTGGATCTAAAACTTCTACAGAGTCAACTAGCGGCACCGCATACATCATGAGTCGTCAGCCGTATGCTTGGGTCAAAGGATCTGTAGGATTTAGCTCAAGCGATCACAGAACGAATGTTTCTATTCCTGAGTTTGCTCTGATCAATAACAACAAAGTGAATCAGAAGAACTTCTATGCTGACATGGCTGTATATTCACCGCAGTCGTTCTATGGATTCAGACCACTCGTAGGAGTTACTGTAAATAGAAGTGAGTTAGACTCAACAGAAAGCGGATCACCACTGTTGTCGAGCAAACCTAGAAACGGATCCACAACAAAAGCTAGCCCATATATTGGCGCAAGATATGAAATCAGCAAGAATGCAGCCATTGAAACTCGCGTGATTACTAATACAGATCATAAAACTATTATAAGTAATCGTGTTACAGTTAGTGAAAAGATTGGTAAAAACGTTTCACTGACAGCGACCGTAGGATTTGACAAAGGAATCAATACGAGATATAATAATACTTATGGTCTCGTCGGGCTGAAATGGGTATTTTGAAATATCAGTGAAGTGTTACGGTAGCACGGCGGTCTCCAAAACCGCAGGCGAGGGTTCGACTCCTTCCACTGGTGCCATTTAATAGGATCATTATGTATAGAGATTTTTTTGGATATGAACATCCTATTACGTGTTCAGCTATGACTTGCGTAAGTGATATCAATTTAGCTATTGCTTGTGCCAAAGCTGGTATCGTACCAAGTTTAACTACAGCTCCATTTGAATCTCAGCTCAAAAAGCTACCATCAGAATTAGATAAGTTCACTCAAGAAATGGGTCACTGCCGTTTGATTTTAGGAGTAGCTATTCCTGATAGTTCGCTCTTAGAAACATTCATATTAAAGTTGATTGAAAAGTATAAGATCAGTCATTGTGAGTTGATACATACTGATCTCAACAATGATAGAAACTTTATTGAACGATTACGCGAACTAGATTGTTTCATTATGAGGAAAGTTGCGATTGTTAATAATAAAACATTTGGATTTGATGCACTAGTTCTTAACGGAACTGAGTCTGCAGGCTATAGTCATAATCTTAAAACTAAAGATTTTTTTGACATTCAAAAACAATTCATTTCAGCAGATAAGTTGATACCATCTGGCGGAATAGCTTCCAAAGCTCAAATAGATTATTATATGAATTCGGGCGCTCTTGCAGTTTCGATAGGCACTCTTTTTGCAATGAGTGAAGAAAGCTCGATAGATATCTCAACAAAGAAAAGGATGTTAGAAAAAACTTCTAACGATCTTTCTAGAATGAAACTTTCTGGATTACAGGGATTAATCTATCGAGATATTGAACCAGAACAGAAAAGAAGAAGAACTATCGACAAAAGACTTTATGAGGGAGTGTCTGGAAATCTAGAAAGAGGTGTGATATTTGCTGGAACTGGAATCGATTTTACAAATGAGTTATTACCAGTGCAAGAAATCGTTCGTAGATTGACGACTGATGATTCGTAAGATCATTATCTTTTCTGAAAACAATGGAACAGGTTTCAACTTCATGAAATCTGCTTCTAATCTTAGACTTTCATATATGCTTCGATCAGTTGGTTATGAAGTCAAACAAATTCATAACTGTCTTTCGTTTTCAGTAGAAGAAATCAAACAGATTATAGAAAACTTCACGCAAGGCGAACAGTCTATTGCGTGTTTTAGCACGTCTTTCATCAATACGACTTTTCGAAAGAACGTATCAGAACTTCCCGATCAAGAAGAAGAAGGGCATGCTTGGGGATTAGATACTTTCCAATTTTTCATAAAAACGTTTTCGTTATGTAAAAGATTACAGATTCCTATTCTGCTTGGTGGATGGGAAATCATTGAATCTAAATTCAAAAGATCAAAAAGATATGCTTGGGGTATTGACGTTCTCGATAAGTATGTTGACTATTACGTTTTAGGTAATAACATCGACGTCATAGACAAGTTGGCTAAAAATCAAACTATCGAATTCACCGAAATTCGTGGTTCTAAGATAGCATATACTTCTAACATCGTAGACTTCAGTGATTGTGCATCTACACCTATACTTGAAGATCACATCATGGATGACGAAAGTCTCTCTACTGAAGTTGCTGCTGGATGCATATTCAGTTGTCAGTTTTGCAACTATGCCGCTTTGGGTAAAAAGAAAACTGAGTACATGCGCTCATACGAGAGCTTCGAGCGTGAACTTCTAACGAACTATGAAAAGTTCAAAACAAGAATGTACCTACTGACTGACAACATCATGAACGACTATGAAGAAAAGTTGAAGTTCTTAATTAAGATCAGAGAAAAAACTGGCGTAGATATTCGATGGACTGGATACGTTAGGCTTGATACAATTAAGAGGAAAGAACAAGCTCAGCTACTGCTTGATTCAGGCATAGCTGGAGCTAC
>Ga0315902_10006340_pt1 | contig 16412 bp, 9 predicted proteins | sample LakEriMetagenome_9_FD_203523 | JGI IMG/M metagenome (GOLD analysis project Ga0315902, IMG submission 203523) | Freshwater fungal communities from buoy surface, Lake Erie, Ohio, United States - Buoy 12 MA117 | ecosystem: Environmental > Aquatic > Freshwater > Lake > Lake biofilm | place: USA...
AATCCTGCGATGGGGGTCTATCTCGACCTCGTGTACAGCCGTCGGGCCACCACGACCACGTCACCCAACGAGAACTACGCGCGCGAACTCCTGCAGCTGTTCTCGATCGGGCTCTGGGAGCTGAACCCGGATGGTACGTGGAAGCTCGACGCGGCTAACCGTCCCATTCCGACGTACACGCAGACCGACATCCGCCAACTGGCCGAGGCCATGACGGGCTGGACGTTCCCTGGCACGGCGGGCGTCAGCAACCCCGCCAACTACAACGGGCCAATGGTGCCCGGTCCGGCCTCGTGGCATGACGTACGGGCCAAGACGGTCATGGGGACGGCGATCCCCGCCGGCCTGACGACCCGGGACGAGATGACGCTGGTGCTCGACATGGTGGCGAACCACCCGAACGTCGGACCGTTCATCGGCACGCGGCTCATCCGGTCACTGGTCACGAGCAACCCGAGTCCGGCTTATGTGGCGCGTGTGTCAGCGGTCTTCGCCAACAACGGGCAGGGCGTGCGCGGCGATCTGGCGGCGGTCATCCGCGCGGTGCTGACCGACCCGGAGGCGCGCACACTGCCGGCCGGCGGGGGGCGTCTGAAGGACCCGGTGCTGCACATGACCGGCCTCATCCGGGCGATGGGCACCCCGGTCGGGGTGCCCGATACGCTGATCGGGCAGCTGTCGGCCCTCGGCCAGAATCCGCTGACGCCGACCACGGTGTTCAGCTTCTATTCGCCGTTGACGACCACCCCCAACAATCCGTCGCTGGCCGGTCCCGAGTTCCAGATTTATCCCCCCGCCCTCAGTCTCCAGCGTGCCAACACGATGTACTGGATGCTGAACGGCAACTGGCCCACGAATTTCGCGCCCGACCTGTCGGAGTTCATTGCGCTGGCCCCGACACCGGCCGCGCTTGTGGCGCGGGTCAACGATCGGCTCATGTTCGGGCGCATGACGCAGGAGCTGCGCGAACTGATCACCTCGGCCACCACAGCCGTACCGGCGACCGAAGCGCGCCAGCGGGCCCTCGGCGCGCTCTTCCTCACCGCCGTGTCGAGCGAATACTCGGTGTTTGCCAACAACTCGGGAGTCGGGTCGCCGACGCTTCAGCCGCCCACGGGGCTGACGACGGCCGCAATGCGGGGCAACCTCGTGACGCTCCGCTGGTCGGCGCCGCAGGTGGGACCGGCCCCGGCCGGGTACCTCATTGAGGGCGGTCCTGAGCCGGGCACCACCATCGCCCAGGTGCGCACCGCACAATCCGTCCCCCTCATCACCCTCGACGTGCCGACGGGGCAGTATTACGTGCGCGTCTCGTCGCTCGATGCGTCCGGGCAGCGCAGTCAGCCGTCGGCCGACATCCGCCTGTTTGTCGGCGTACCGGCCGGGCCCACCGCGCCGGTGAACCTGCTGGGGCTCGTCCGCAACCGCGCCACCGGTAACAGCGTGAGTCTGTCGTGGCGGAATACCTTCGGCAGCGGCGCCCCGGACTCCATTGCGCTCGATGTCCTGCGGGACGGCGTGCCCTTCAACTCGTTCCCGCTGCCGGTGTCCGAGTCGTTCACGTTCGACGGCGTGCCGAACGCCACCTATACGTTCTCGGTGCGTGCCGTAAACGCCACCGGGTCGAGCGGCTCGTCGAATGCCGTCACCCTCACCTTTGACGATGCGCTCACGTCGTGTTCAGGGGCGCCGTCGATGCCCGTCAACGTGACCACCGCGGTTCAGGGAAATTTCGTCGCGCTGTCGTGGCAGGCGGCGGCCAGCGGCCGGCCGGCGACGGGGTATCGCGTGCTGGTGACCGGGCCCGGCACTCCGATGACCATCAACGTGACCGACCGCGTGCTCAGCGGCCACGTGCCGCCCGGCACGTATTCCATCAGGATTCAGGCCGTGAATCAGTGCGGCACCAGCGCGGCGACGGCCGCGCGTCAGGTGGTGGTCCGCTAGACGGGCCTTCAGGATATCCCCCATGGCACACACTCATCGTCCTGCCCGCCGTCGCTTCCTGCGGCTGAGCGCCCGTCTGGCGGCACTCGGGCTGGCGGGCCTCGGCCTTGACCCGTGGCGCCGCCTGTTTCCCGGCATCAGTGCGGCGCCAAGGGCCACCGATTACAAGGCCCTGGTGTGTGTCTACCTGTTCGGCGGCAACGATTCGAGCAACCTCATCGTGTCCAGGCGTAGTGGGCCGGCGTCAGACCCGTATTCGTACGAGGCCTACCGCGTGGCGCGCAGCGGGCTGGCCCTTGGGGCGCCCGGAACCACGACGCTGCTCGCGGACCTGGCCGACAGCGCTGGCAACCCCTACGCCCTGCATGCGTCAGCGGGCGAACTCGATCGCCTCTATCGCTCGGGGCAGGCGGCGTTCCTGCTGAACACCGGCGCGCTGACCCGGCCGCTGACCAAGGAACAGTATCAGCAGGGGCTGACGCGCCCGGCGAACCTGTTCTCGCATTCCGACCAGACCACGCAGGCCTTCACCGCGCAGTCAGAAGCCACGACCAGCGGGTGGGGCGGACGGCTGCTGGATGTGTTCGGCCCGGGTGATCCCCTGTCAGCCGTGTCGGTCTCGTCGCATTCGGTGTTCCTCGAAGGCATCGACGTGCGCAGCAATGTGATTCCTCCGGGCTCGAGCCTCGCGCTGGCGGCCTTGAGCGGCCTGTCGGCCGACGCGGCCGACGCGCGGCGCCAGGCCCTGAATGCCATGGTGCTGATGGACGGGGGGCATCCGCTGCGCGAAGCGGCCAACGGACAGTTTGCCAGCGGACTTCAGCTGGCCGACACCCTGCAGCTGAGTGGCAATCTGCCGACGCTCTCGGTGACCTTCCCGAACACCGGGCTGGGCAACCAGCTGCGCGAGGTGGCGAGGCTCATCCGGATCCGTTCGACGATGGGGCCCGGGCGGCAGGTGTTCTTCTGCTCCATGGGTGGATTCGACACGCACACCGGACAGCTCGGGACGCACTCGAGCCTGCTGCTGCAGCTGTCGCAGGGCCTTGGGGCGTTCACGACGGCGATGCAGGATCTGGGACTCGGTGCGAATGTCACCGCGTTCACGCAGTCAGAGTTCAACCGCACGTTTCAGTTCAACGGGTCGGGCAGCGACCACGCCTGGGGCGGTCATCAGGTCGTGCTGGGCGGCGCGGTGCGCGGGGGCATTTACGGCAGCCTGCCGCAGCAGGTCCTGGGCGGTCCCGACGACGTGGGAACGCGCGGCATGTTCATTCCGACCACCTCCTCGGCCCAGGTGGGAGCGACGCTCGGCCGGTGGTTTGGGGCGAGCGAGACGGAACTGGCCACGGCCTTTCCCACCCTCGCCAACTTTCCGACGGCCAACCTCGGCTTCATGGCCTGAGGCTCAGAAGTCTCTGAGGGTGCGCGGCGGTAGCGCCGCGCGAAGGGCGTTGACGACGGCAATCACGTCGATCGCCTCTTGCGTGAGCGCTCCCGCCACCGGCGATAGCCATCCCGCCGCCGCGGCCGCCATGCCGATCACGCTCAACGCCATGCCGCCGACGGCACTCTGCAGGGCAATGCGCCGCATGCGTCGGCCGATGTGCAGCAGTTCGTCGACCCGCTCGAGCATGCTGTCGAGGATGACGGCACCGGCCGCCTCGGTGATCACTTCGCTGGCCTGGCCGAAGGCGATGCCGACCGTGGCGGTGGCCAGGGCCGGCGCATCGTTGATGCCGTCCCCGACAAACAGTGTGGGGGCCTTCGCGGTCTCGTCACGGACGATCGCCACTTTTTCCTCGGGCGACTGTGAGGCGTACACGTGCGCGATCCCCACGATGTCGGCGAGGTAGCGCACCTCGCTTTCGCGGTCGCCTGACACGAGCAGCGCGCGCGTGAAGCCGTGCCGGTGGCCGAGGTGCTGCACGAACAGGCGTCCTTCCGTGCGGGGCTCGTCCCGGAACTGCAGCGTGGCCGCATAGGCATCGTCGACGAGTACGACGCACTCGAGGCCGCCGTGCGAGGGAGGCAGCAGCGGCCCTGCTTCCGGATGGGTCGCGACAAGGGCCTTCCGGCTCGTCACCCGCACCGTGCGGCCGGCGACGTCACCGGTCAGGCCCTCCCCGGGGCGTTCACTGACGCGGGTGGCGTCTCGCAGCGGGAGCGACTGCGATGCGGCTGCAGCCAGGATGGCCGAGGCCAGCGGATGGCGCGAGTACTGTTCGAGGCTGGCGACGAGGGCCAGCACGTTGGGTACATTCGTTCCGGGAGCTGGAATGGTGTTCGTCAGCAGGGGACGGCCGTAGGTGAGCGTGCCGGTCTTGTCGAAGATGGCGGTGCGGCAGCGGTCGAGTTGCTCGAGCACGGCCGGGTCTCGGATGACAATGCCGCGGCGGGCGGCCAGCGAGACCGACCCGATGATGGCCACGGGAATCGCGATGAGCAGGGGGCAGGGCGTCGCCACGACGAGGACGGCCAGGAACCGCGAGGGATCGCCAGTGAGCAGCCAGGCGGCTGCGGCAATGGCCAGGGCCAGCGGCGTGTAGAACGCACCGAGCTGGTCGCCGAGCCGGCGCAGGGCAGGACGTCGCTGCTCGGACTCGTGCATCACCTGCATGATGCGCGCATAGCGCGAGTCGGTGGCCCGGCGGTCGGCCTGGATGGTGAGAGCCCCGTCGCCGTTGATCGCCCCTGACAGCACCTGCGTCCCGGCGACCTTGGACAGGCGATAGGGTTCACCCGTGAGGTACGACTCGTCCATCGTGCTCTGGCCCTCGAGCACGGTGCCATCGACGGGACAGATCTCGTGGGGAAACACGACGAGCACGTCACCAACGGCGACCTCCTCGAGTGGCACATCGGCGATGGAGGCGCCGGCTTTCCGGTGGGCCCGGGTAGGCATGCGGCGCGCCAGCGCGGCGAGGGCTGACGATGCACGCCTGACCGCATAGGCCTCGAGCGCCTGCCCACCCGACAGCATCAGGACCACGAGTGTGCCGGCCAGGTACTCGCCGAGCAGCACGGACGTGACGATCGAAATGCCGGCGAGCAGGTCGGCGCTGAAATTGCCGCGCGTGATCTGGCGCAGCAGGCCCCAGACCAGCGGTCCGCCCCCGACGGCCAGCGCACCCAGCAGGGGCAACTGCTCGACGGGGATGCGGCCGAGGAGCAGACCGGCGGCAGCCCACCGCAGCCAGAGATGCGCGCCGATGGCGAGGAGCGCGGACAGCGCGAGTGCGGTCTCCGCAGTCACCCTAGACATGAGAAGCGGCGTCGATGAGACGAGTCAGGCCTGCGATCACCGATACGACCTCGTGCTGTGTGTCCAGGCGAAAATGTGCCGCCGTCCCTGTCGCAGGCGGCCGTACGCGAGCTGTGACCCAGTGTGATGGCGCCGAGCTGAAGACATCTTCATCAGTGAGATCGTCTCCGATGTAGAGGGCTGCCGCGACGCCGAGCGCCCTGACCGTTTCGGCGATCACATCACCCTTGTTCGGCGCTGCGGGAGGCGTGACGTTGACCACCCGGTGCCCCCCGAACACACGGGCGACGGCGTCAAGCTCCGAGGTGAGGGCCCCGAACGTCTCAACATGTGCGGACGGAACCGGCTGGCCCAAGAAATGGAGTGCGAGCGACTGCCGCTTGTCTTCCACACGAATGGCCGCCCGTTCCAGGAAGGCGCGATACCGGGCCAGGATGGCACGGGCAGGATCGAGGGCACGCTCCCACCGGGTCTGTCCGGCCAGATCACCTGGGCGTTCGGCACCATGATTGCCCGCCACAATCGTCGGCTGGAATCCAAGCCGGGGGACGAGGTCGTCCAGTTGCCGCCCGGAGATCACGGCGACCGGATACCGCTGACTGATGTGCGCCAGCGCTGCGGCGAGGGGCGGGGAGACGTAGACCGCACATGGAGCTTCGCTCAGGGGGGCCAGCGTGCCGTCGAAATCAAAGGCCAGCAGGGCGGGCTGCCGCACCAGGTTCAGCAGGGCCTGCTGTCCGGCGACGGCGAGCAGCGAGGGGCAGACAGTGCCGGTCATGCGGTTTGATGACGACGCACACGGGCCTCGATTCGGCTTCGCAGCCTCCAGCGACTGGCATCGGACAGCATTCGACCGGCCCACCGATAGACATTGCGTTCGCGCACCGTGTTCCGCAGGCTGCCCATGCGTTCCCGCTGTTCGGCCGCCGGCATCGTGGCGGCCCGGTGCAGGGCATCGGCTGTCTCTTCCACGTGGTATGGATTGACGAGCAGCGCCTCTTGAAGTTCCCGGGCCGCACCGGCGAAACGGCTCAGGATCAGAACGCCCCTGAGGTCGTCCCTGGCCGCAATGAATTCCTTGCTGACCAGATTCATGCCGTCGTGCAGGCTGGTGACGACACACAGATCGGCGGAGCGGAACAGCCTGGTGATGTCATCACGGTCATGGTGCTGCGCCAGCAGGTGGATCGGCCTGTAGCCCGGCTGGCTGAATCGTGCGTTGATGCGAGCGGTGGTCTGCTGTATCCGGTCCTGGAAGCTTCGATATTCGTCGAGCACATCGCGGGTGGGGGCGGCGACCTGGATCATCACAAATCGTCCAATCCACGACGGATGCTTTTCCAGCAGGCGTTCCACGGCATGCAGTCGCTCGAGAATGCCTTTGGTGTAGTCGAACCGATCAACCCCCACGGCGATACACGCATCGGCCGGCAGGTCAAACCGCGCCAGCATGTCTGCCCGGCACGACTCCGGTGATGCCCACGCCGCCTGTTCCTCTGCGGTGGGCCACGCGATTGAGATGGGATAACTCTCGACCAGCGTCTCCTTGCCGCCAAACGAGATGGTCGAGTGTTCCGACTCGATCCGCGCCTCGAGGTACCGGTCGACGGTGTCCAGAAAGTTCCGGCAGTGGTAGCGCGTGTGGAATCCGAGAATCGTGCTGCCCAGCAGGCCCTCGAGCAGTTCGTGCCGCCAGGGGCAGATGCCGAACGACTCGTGGTTGGGCCACGGAATGTGCCAGAACGTGATGATGGTGGCGCGAGGCAGTCGCTGCCTGATCAGGGCCGGCACCAGCGCGAAGTGATAATCCTGCACGAGGACGACCGGGTCTTCACTCCGGGCCTCTGCGACGACCGCATCGGCGAAGCGCTGATTGATCAGCCTGTAGGCATCCCAGTCACCTGCCCGGAAGACCGGCCGGACATGAGCGACGTGACAGAGGGGCCAGAGTCCCTCGTTGGCGAAGCCGTAGTAGTAGCCCTGTTCCTCCTGGGGCGTGAGCCACACGCGCCTCAGCCAGTAGTCATTCAGCCCCGGGGGCACCTGCAGACGGCCGCCTCGTCCGGCGGTGACGCGGTCGGCCGAGCCCGACCCGTGGGCGATCCACGTACCGGAACAGGCCCGCATGACCGGCTCGACGGCCGTCACCAACCCGCTGGCAGGGCGTTTCACGACAATGCCGTCGGCGCCATGTTCATGAATGTAGGGCTCGCGATTCGACACGACCAGCACCTGGTCGCCGCTGAGCTGGGTGCGAAGCAGGGACCGCAGGTGTTCGGGCGTCCATTCGGTCTGCGGCCCCTGCGCACGACGAACTTCGTCTTCAAGATCCTGGAGACGATTCCGCAATTCAAGCGCGATGGGGGCGACCTCGGGTGGAGGAGCCATCGGCGTGAGCAGGCCCTCTCCACGCAGCAGGGCCTGTGCGCCACTGACCCAGCCATTCCAGCTGATCTGCGCCACGGCGATCGTGATGACGGCAATCACCAGGCCAAGGGCGGCAATGAATCCGACCAGATAGCGTCGGGTGTCCTGACTGCGTCGCTCGATGAAACTCATGTCGTGCAGCAGCACGAGATGTGCGACTGCCCCGGGCGCCCGGCTCCCCGAGAAGCGGTGCGCGGCCACGTGGACAGGGCCACTGGCGAACCGCATCACCGGTTCAGCCGCCGAGGCCAGCCGCAGGGCCACAGGACACGTGTCTGACGGAAAGCTGTCGGAGGCCTGCAGGCGCCGCCCGGACTCATCGCAGAGTCCGATGGCAAACAGGCGCTCATCCTGAACTGTGCGATCAAAGACCGCCTGCAGAGGGACGAGGTCATTGGTATCGAGTGCGGTGATGATGGCATCCGACAGCGTCGTCGTCAGCAACTGGCCTCTGATGGTCAGGTCGCGGCTGAACCACCGCAGGGTCACTTGATCCATCAGGGGCAGGGCGAGGTAGGCGGCCGCGACCAGCACCGACACCAGCGGCAGCAGGAACCTGAGCTGCAATCGAACTGTGTTGAAGGCCATGGCGGCACAAACTCCCGCATGATTCGAGGCACACGCCGATGGCGAGCGACCGGACGGATGGGCTCGCCTGTGTCGACGAGTCTGAGGGTATCATGCCTGCGTGGTCACGCCGGGGCTGGCACTCATCGGCAACGGGCGCATCAGTGCCCTGATCGATCAGCAGGCCCAGCATGTCTGGTGCTGCATGCCGCGTGTGGATGCGCCGCCCATTTTTGATGCGCTGGTCGCCGGCAGCCAGGGAGCCGCCACCGCCGGAGGCTGGTCCCTCGCGCTTGTCGACCAGGTGCGCGCTGAGCAGCATTATTGCGGCCAGTCTGCCGTGCTGCAGACGCGCCTCTACGGCGGTGATGGCAGCGTCGTTGACGTCGTCGACTGGGCACCGGTCCTGACGCGATCCGCTGATCAGCGGCAGCCGCTCGAACTGCGCCGCAGCATTTTTCCCCGAGCGGGGTCCCCGCGGGTGCGCATGCGGTTGTCCCTTCGCGCGTCCTGGAATACCGTCGCCCTCCCGGCAATGTCTGTCGGCGACGGACTGCTCTTTCCGCATCCACACGGCACGATCAGACTCTGCATGTCGCCCCTTCCCGAGGGGGGCGCTTCAGCGGTCGAGGTGACCCTGCATCACCCCTGGCATCTGCGATTGTCGATGAATGACGGCGAGAGCGATGATGCGATGCCAGCAGCCGAACAGTCATTGCAGGATACGCGCCGGTTCTGGCACCGCTACGTCAGCAGTCTGCGGGTGCCGGATGAATGGGCGGACGCCGTGATTCGTGCGGCCATCACTCTCAAGTTGTGTCAGGCCGTGGAGACGGGCGCGATCGTCGCTGCGCTGTCGACCAGCATCCCCGAGGCTCCAGGCGAGGGCAGGACCTGGGACTATCGCTACTGCTGGCTTCGGGATGCCCTGTTCACCGTGCGGGCGCTGCGGGCGGTAGGCGACGTTGAGACGGGGGCCCATTACGCCAACTGGGCCAGCGCGGCCCTGCCTGATGCGCCGATGCCGTTGCAGCCGGTGTACGGCGTCGCTGGCGAACGGGACCTGCCCGAGCGGGTCATCACGGCCCTCGCAGGGTATCGGGGCCTGGGCCCGGTTCGACAGGGAAATGCGGCGGCAACGCAGCACCAGCATGATGTCTACGGCAGCCTCATGCTGGCACTGACGGAGTCGGACGGCAGCCTGATCAGCGTTGATCGCTCAGCTCCTGCGCAGCTGGCGTGGCTGCAGTCGCTGGCGGAATGGGCCTGGCGCCTGCATCAACAGGCGGATGCGGGCTTCTGGGAGTTTCGGACTCGTGAGGCGCTTCACACATCGTCCATGGCTATGTGCTGGGCGGCGTGCGATCGCATGACCGCAGTACTCCGGCGCGCTGGTGACCGTCGCGCTGCGAGTCGGTGGCAGCGGCGCGCGGACAGCATACGGGCGCGGGTGCTGGTTGGGGCCTGGTCGGACGCGAGACAGGCATACGTCGGGCACGTGGATGGGGACACGCTTGATGCCAGCGTGCTCCTGCTGGGCGAACTCGGCCTCGTGCCCGGGACGGATCCCCGAATGGCATTGACGCTGTCGGCCATCGATCAGGCCCTGGGCATCGGTCCCCTGGTGAGGCGCTACGAGTCTGCCGATGACTTCGGCCAGCCTGCGGCCGCGTTCCTCCTGTGTGGCTTCTGGCGAGTGGATGCCCTGAACCGCCTCGGCGAATGTGCGCGCGCGCGAGAATTGTTCACGGCGCTGCTCGAGTACCGAAATCACGTCGGCCTGCTCAGCGAGGATGTCATGCCGTCCACCGGAGAACTGTGGGGCAACTTCCCGCAGGCCTACTCAATGGCCGGACTCATCCTCAGTGCGGAACGCCTGTCCCTGACAGGTCGGTGACAGCACACAGGCCGCCGTGCACCAGGCCCGAGCTCCACATGCCCCCTCCGGTTCGGTGCCGGGCCCCGTCGCAGGGCACGGGGGAATCGTCATTGCCGTGTACGCATGATCGGCAGCCGGCCGGCCTTTACAGCGTCTTCGAGGACGTTCCAGGTGACCAGGCTGTCGTTCGAGCGGGGTTCCAGCAGGTAGAAGGCCAGACGCGCCAGCGGTTGCTGCATCGGCACGCGGAAGGCGCCGGCCTCGACCGTGGCGTCCCAGGCGGCCCAGGTGCCCGTGACGGTGCGCTCCTGGTGGTTCTCGAAGGGCTGCGGTGCGACCGACGTCGAGGCGATGGTGAAGGTCTCGAGGCCCGACGTCACCGGCTGGGTCACCGGCTCGAGCCGGATGCCGTGTGCGCGCAGGCGCTCGATCACGACCTTTTCGGCGGCGGGAATGTAATAGGCCGCCGGCACACGCTCACGGTCGGTCGATGTGAATGTGGTCTCATCCCACATCTTCTCCGGGGTCCGCACGTCACGCCGGCGGTGCATGATGCGGCCTGAATAGGGATTGACCTCTTCGTCAACGGCCCCCATCAGAATCTCGATTGGCTCGGCGGCACGGGCGACCTGTGATCGAATCGACAGGGTCTGGCCGACCAGCGAGGCGGCATCCGCTGCAGCCGTGGCCTCGCGCAACGACCGGGCATTGGCGTGCGCATAGGCCAGCACCTCTTCCACAAAGCGCCGGTTCGTGGTGACGCGTTCGCGGAAGGGCAGGTACGAGTAGACCTCGCTCAGGATGCCGAAGCGGTTCCGCAGGCCCCAGTAGTTGTGCGTGTAGCGCGGCAGGTCCTCTACCGTGGTCCACGCGCGCATTGGCGGCTGACCCGAGACGTTGCCGTACGACCGGAACGCCCAGCCGTCCCGCGTCGCAATGCGCGCTTCCACCTGACGAAGCCAGGCGCGCGACTGCGCGGTGATCTCGGGTCGCACCGCAGGATTGTTCGGAATTTCGTAGGTCAGGTGATACGCATGCCGTGACCCGTTGGTGGTGTGCAGATCGAGCATCACGTGCGGGTCATAGTCGTTGAGCAGCCGCACCATCGATCGGGCTTCCGGGGTCTCGAGCTTGATGTTGTCGCGGTTGATGTTGAGGCCCTGCGCATTGGGGCGCGTGCCCTGTCCGCCGATGGGGCCATGCTGGAAGCCGCGGCTGGTGAGGGTGACCTTCTCGTTGCCGTCCGCGTTGTAGATCGGGTTGACGAGCAGCACCATCGACGTCAACCAGTCGGCGTGCTGGCCGCGCGCGATGTCGCGGATGAGCGCGAGCATCACTTCCTTGCCCTCCACTTCGCCGGCATGGATGTTGGCCTGCACATAGACGCGCAGCAGGCCCGACTGCTTCACGGTCTCAGGTCGCGCATCAGCCACGTTCCCCACGACGGCCAGCGGCAGGCGACGCCCTTCGAAGGTGTAGCCGAACGAGGTCAGGTGCACCTTCGGCGACGCCTCGTCCACCACCTGCAGAAACCCCTGCACATCGTCGTAGCGGCTGGTTTCCGTGAAGTCGCTCTGTTCGGCACGGGTCTTCAGGGTGGCCAGCGACGGTGGGGCCTGAGCTGAGAGAGAGACGGTGCAGGTCAGCAGGGCGAGCAGCGCAGAGCGGGCCGGAAAGGTCATGTGCGGATTCTACGGGGAATCGCAGGCACGCGCTATCATGTCGCCCGTTGTGAGCGCACGCCGTCTGGCCCTCGGGGCCGTCATGTGGGGCCTGCTGGCGTGTGTGCCAGCGGAGGGGCGCCAGGCTGCGGCCGACGGGGCCGCGACGGAGACCCGCGCGTCGCAGGGGACCAGTGCGCCACAGGGCCCCGTGTCAGCCGCCGGCGGCGACGGACCAGGTGGTGCGGGCGTGCCGGCTGGCCCGGGAGGTCCCGGGGATCCCGGTGAGCCGCTCATGCCCTCGCTCATCGCGCGTCGCGCGGCAGACGATGTGACCGTGCGTGCGGTGCGGGTGGCGCCGTCACTCACCGTCGATGGCGTGCTCGACGAGCCGATCTACCAGCAGGTGGTGCCGCTGACGGATTTCATACAGCAGGAGCCTCGCGAAGGGCAGCTGGCGACCGAGAAGACCGAGGCCTGGATTCTGTTCGATGACCAGAGCTTTTATGTGGCCGCCCGCCTGTGGGATTCGGCGCCCGAGCGGGAGGTGGCCAACGAGCTGCGCCGCGACAATGGCAACATCCTCGGGAACGAGAACCTGACGTTCGTCATCGACACCCTGCATGATCGGCGCAACGGGTATCTGTTCCAGACGAACCCGCTGGGCGCCCTGCGCGACATGACCATCACCGACGACCAGCAGAATTCCGCGTGGAACGGCATCTGGTACGTGAAGACGCAGCGGTTCTCTGGGGGTTGGACGGTCGAAGTTGCGATTCCGTTCAAGACCCTGCGGTACAAGGGCGCCGGGCCGCAGACGTGGGGCATCAACCTGCGCCGGCTGGTCAAGTGGAAGAACGAGTTTTCGTATCTGTCGCTCGTGCCCGCGGCGCTCGGCACGACCGGTGTCAGCCGCATGGCGTCGGCAGCGACGGTCGAGGGCCTCGAGACACCCGCGCAGTCGAAGAATATCGAGTTCAAGCCGTACGGACTGGCCCAGTCCACAGGGCTGCGTCGTTCCAGCGGCCAGCTCGATTCGGCGGTGGGCGGGAACGGCGGGCTCGACGCCAAGTATGGCCTCACGCGCAGCCTGATCTTTGATGCGACGTGGCGCACCGACTTTGCCCAAGTCGAGGAAGACCTCCAGCAGATCAACCTGACGCGGTTCAGCCTGTTCTTTCCCGAGAAGCGCGAGTTTTTCATCGAGGGGCAGGGCATCTTCGACTTCGGCGGCGTGCAGGCCGGCAACAGCCCCGGTGATGTGCCGTTGCTGTTCTACAGCCGGCGCATCGGCCTCAATCAGGGGCAGGCGATTCCGGTCATCGGCGGGGGCCGACTCACGGGGCGGGCCGGGGCGTACAGCATCGGGGCGCTGAACATCCATACGGAAGACACCCCGGCCGCAGGAGCCGTGCAGACGGGGTTCTCGGCGCTGCGCCTCAAGCGCAACATCTTCAGGCGCAGCAACGTGGGCATCATGGCCACGCATCGCCAGCCCGTGCGGGGGCTGCCGGGCAGCACATCGCTCGGCGCGGATGCGACGCTGCTCTTCAAGACCTCCATCAACGTCACAGGCTTTGTCGCGCGCACCGACACGCCGAACCGTGCCGGCGTGCCAGTCACGGGCTACAGCTACCGTGGCCGGGCCGACTACACCACGGACCGGTACGGCCTGTCGGCCGAACACCTGCTGATCGACCCGGGCTTTGCCCCGGACGTGGGCTTCACGCGGCGGACCGATGTACGGCGGACGTTCGTGCAGGCCCGCTTCAGTCCGAGACCCAGGCGCAGCCGCAGCCGCATTGTCAGGAAGCTGACGTGGCAGCTGGGCGGCGAATATGTGACCGACGCCGCGGTGCAGCAGCGGCAGACCGGTGAGGTCAATGGGCTGTTCAGGCTCGACTTTCAGTCGAGCGACCAGGTGTCGCTCGAGCACACGAGGGAATTCGAATACCTGCCGGGCGCCTTCACTGTCTCGCCCGGTGTGGTGGTGCCGAAGGGCGACTACAGCTTTTCGAGCACGCGACTCGCATACACCCTTGGACAGCAGCGGCCATTCTCGGGGCGCATCTCGGTCTCGACCGGCACGCTCTACAACGGTCAGCGATCAGACCTGGCCTACAGCGGGCGCTGGGGTGTGCATCCGCGGATGTCGGTCGAGCCGACCGCGACGCTCAACTGGGTATCGCTGCCGTATGGCACCTTCAACGCGCGTCTGCTCGGATCACGCGTGACGGTGACGCCGACGCCACGCATGGTGCTGAGCAGCCTTGTGCAGCTGAACATCGATGCGCGGACGCTGACCTCGAGCGCCAGGCTGCGGTGGGAATACACCGGCGGCAGCGAAGTGTTTCTCGTCTACACCGACGGCCGCGACACGGCACTGCGTCCCGGCATGATGACGACCGTGCAGAACCGGACGCTGGCCTTCAAGGTGACGCGGCTGTTCCGGTTCTGAGTCGGGGCGGACGCTGCCTCAATCCTCCGGGGCTCCGGGGAGCAGCGGCTCGAGGTCGAGGGCCTGCGGCCGGGTGCTGGGCGGCGTGGTCGTGGGCCGGAAGGATCTGATCAGGCCCTTGTATCTGTTCATCCGGAATACGGGCCCCTCGATGAGCGCCTTCAATGCGTGGGTGCTGAGCAAAAGCCTCGAGACGCTGTACGTGCGCATGAACCGGCATGCCGAGAGCGCGCTCTTCCTGGCGCAGGCCCTCGGCGGGCACCCGGCGATCTCATGGGTGCGCTATCCGTTCCTGCCCACGCATCCGGCGTACGAGATTGCCGTGCGGCAGATGCGGAATGGCGGCGGACTTGTGACGTTCGAGCTTCGCGGGGGACGCGAGGCTGGTGTGCGCTTCCTCGACCGACTGCGCATGCTGTCGATGACCAACAACCTCGGAGACACGCGCAGCATCGCGTCGCATCCGGCGAGCACGACGCACGCGAAACTCACTGAGGACGAGCGCCAGGCCGTGGGCATCACGCCCGGGCTCATCCGCATCTCGGTGGGCCTCGAGCACCGCGACGACATTCTGGCCGATGTCCTGCAGGCGCTGGCCGACTAGGCGCGATGCGGCCAGCCTAGGTAATCGGGTCGTAACGGATGTCGAGCACGGTCAGGCGCCGCTCGCCCCGAGGCGTGCGCACCGTGACCTCATCGTCAACGCGGGCCTTCAGCAGCGCCGTGGCGATGGGCGACCGCCACGAAATGCGGTCGTCGCCGATCCCGATTTCGTCGGCGCCGACGATGGTGATCGTGCGCTCGGCGCCTGTGGCATCAGCGTAGGTGACCGTCGCGCCGAAGAATACCTTCTCGTGCGACGCCCCGGCATTGTCGACGACCTGTGCAGCGTCGATGCGCTTGGTCAGGAAACGTACGCGCCGATCAATCTCGCGCAGCCTCCGTTTTCCATACAGGTAATCAGCGTTCTCAGAGCGGTCGCCATTGGCCGCGGCCCACGTGACGGTCTCGACGATACGGGGACGCTCGACCTTCCAGAGGTGCGCGCGCTCGTCACTGAGGCGCTTGAGTCCGGCGGGGGAGATGTAGTTCGGCGGTGCGGGCGCGGCACCGGCGGCGGGGCGCTCGGCCTGCAGAGCCCTGGGCCTCCGGATGAAGCCGGCTTTCATGAGTGGATCGGGCCCGCCGGGCAGGTGGGGGCGGATGTCGGGACGTCTGCTGACGGATTGGTTTCCCAGATGGGGCGTTGATACCGATACGCCGGACGGACCGCCTTGTCACGGAAGGGTTCCTGATACAGCACGCTGGTCGAGGAGGCGACTGGCGGGACGAGCCACATCCACTTACCGTGGGGTTCGCGACCAGCCGCCTGCTCCTGGCGGCAGAACTCGAGGAACTCGTGACCGACGGCATGGTGGTCGGCCATCCGCACACCGGCCCGGTCGTACGAGTGGAGCACGGCCTCCACGAGCATCAGCTGTGCCCGGTCTCTCCAGAGGGTGCGATCGTTCGAGATGTCGAGCCCCATGCGTTCGGCGAGTTCCGGCAGCAGGTTGTAGCGGTTGGTGTCGCTGAGATTGCGCGCGGCGATCTCGGTGTCGAGATACCAGCCGTTGAACGGGGCGCAGCGATACCAGAGTCCTCCGGCATCGAGGGCCATGTCGGCCACCGCGGGTACGGCGTACCATTTCAGCCCGCGTGACTCGAGCCACGGGTGGTCGGGATGGGACAGCCTGACTTCGGTCCGGCACTCCTCGGGAATCTCGTAGCACCGGGGGGCATGGCCTGGCACGTCGACGACGAGGGGCAGCAGGTCGAAATCGGTGCCGGCGGGTTCCCAGCCGAGCGTCCGGATCTTTCGGGTGAGCGCATTCTGCGCGGGATCGCCAATCTGCTTCCCGGAGCGCAGGCGCACGCCGGCGTAGCGCAGCAGCTGCGGATTCCACAGGCGGGGTGCACGGCAGGAGGGCGTGTCCGGGGCAAACACCGAGATGGCTGGCCTGAGGTCGCCGCCATTGAACGCAAACCTGAGGTGCTCGAAAAGGGCCGCGGCGATGGCGTCGGGCTCGGTGATATGACGGCAGTCACGGATGTGCAGCCCCTTCCAGTACAGGCGGCCGACGCAGCGCTCGGCATTCCGCCAGGCGAGGAGCGCGGCGTGGCGTAACTCGTCGGGATGCATCACCCAGGTGCCGGTGGTCGCGATGG
>Ga0315902_10006341_pt1 | contig 16405 bp, 11 predicted proteins | sample LakEriMetagenome_9_FD_203523 | JGI IMG/M metagenome (GOLD analysis project Ga0315902, IMG submission 203523) | Freshwater fungal communities from buoy surface, Lake Erie, Ohio, United States - Buoy 12 MA117 | ecosystem: Environmental > Aquatic > Freshwater > Lake > Lake biofilm | place: USA...
GAGCCGATACCATAGGTACATTTCAGTTTGAAAGTCCGGGTATGCAGAAATATTTAAAAGAACTTAAACCGGATCAGTTTGCCGACCTGATTGCGATGAACGCATTGTACAGACCCGGACCTATGTCGTACATCCCCAACTACATCGACAGAAAACACGGTAAGGAAGCAATCTCCTATGATCTCCCAGCAATGGAAGAACATCTAAAAGAGACTTATGGCATTACAGTATATCAGGAACAGGTGATGCTGCTGGCACAAAAACTGGCCGGATTCAGCAAAGGAGATGCGGATGTTTTGAGAAAGGCGATGGGTAAAAAAGATCGTGCGACACTTGATAAAAGAAAAAGTCAGTTTATTGAAGGAGCCAAAGCGAAAGGACATGCTGAAGACAAGCTGTTAAAAATCTGGACCGACTGGGAGTCGTTTGCAGAATACGCATTTAATAAATCACACTCTACATGTTATGCTTTCGTAGCATATCAGACTGCCTACTTAAAAGCCCATTACCCCGGAGAATACATGAGCGCTGTTCTAAACAACGCAGGCAGTATAGAAAAGATCACATTCTTCATGGAAGAATGCAGAAGAATGGGGCTGAAAGTACTTGGCCCCGATATCAATGAATCGCAATCAGGATTTGCGGTGAACAGTGAAGGCGTGATCAGACTAGGGCTGGGCGGGTTAAAAGGAGTTGGTGAAAATGCTGTAGAATCAATAGTAGAAGAACGTAAGAAAAACGGTCCGTTTAAAGACATTTTCGACTTTATTAAACGGATCAATCAAAGGGCTGTAAATAAACGATCACTGGAAAACCTCGTTTATGCGGGTGCATTTGATTGCTTTAAAGAGATGCACCGGGCGCAATATTTTTATGTGCAACCGGGAGAAATGCATTCAGGGCTGGAGCGCATCATCAGCTTTGGCAACAGATACCAGGCTAACCAGTCACAAAATACCAATACATTATTCGGAGAGGCGATGATGATGGATGTACCTCCTCCGAAAATACCCAATTGCGAAATGTGGACACTGACCGAAACACTCAACCACGAAAAAGAAATCACAGGGATGTTTATCAGTGGACATCCGCTCGATCACTTCCGTTTTGAACTGATACATTACCGCATCACTTCCATTGCCGACTTCAATGAATTTAAGGATGCGATTCAAATTCAGAAAAATCCATTTGTACCATTCCGGCTTGCCGGACTAATAACCGATACACAGCACCGCATCACCAAAAACGGAAAGCAGTTTGGTATTTTCACCATAGAAGATTACAATGGAAAAACAGAGATGGCAGTTTTCGGAGAGGATTATGTCAAATTCAAAGAACACTTCAGCAATGGCGCTGTTGTCTTTGTGATGGGCGCCTTTAAAAACAGATGGAACAAAGAAGGTGAATACGAGTTTAAACTGGAAAAAGTATTCTTACTGGAAACCATTAAAAAAATTATGACCAAAAAAGTGGTCATTAAAATTGAACCACGATTTGTATCAGAAGAGCTAATTGGATTCCTTGAAAAAAACATCAAAAAAAATCCGGGAAAAACCGGCCTCCAGGTTGAATTATTTGACCCGGCGGATTCATGGAAAATCAGTTTGTTTAGTGCAGAAAAAGGAATTGAAATAAATGACGAGCTGACCGAACACTTGCTCAACAGCCCTGAGCTTGAAGTTGCCGTTCAAACAGTGTAAAAATTCAATTTATGACTAGCTGTCAAACTACTTTATGGCAGTTATGACGAAAAAGATGTAAACAGGTGTGGATAATGACAAAACATCATATAAAGCGATTTGGAGTTAAATTTGCGATCTCAAATAATAAACCTAAATAAATATGGCACTTCAATTCACAGATGCAAACTTCGAGACAGATGTTCTCAAATCAGATAAACTGACAGTTGTTGACTTTTGGGCTGAATGGTGTGGTCCCTGCCGTGCTATTGGTCCGGTTATTGATGAATTATCTAAAGAGTACACCGGTAAAGTAAATGTAGGAAAGGTGAACGTAGACGAGAACCCACAAGTAAGCATGAATTTCGGCATTACTTCAATTCCTGCGATTCTTTTTATTAAAGGAGGACAAGTAGTAGATAAACTTGTTGGCGCACAACCCAAGGCCAACTTTGTAAAGAAAATTGAACAGCATATCTAATCAAGAGCAAACAAAAATATTTAGCCTAATCCCGCCTCTTCAGCGGGATTTTTTGTAGTTGTACACAGGATGTCTACATATTTGATTTCCATGTATTCTTAATGATTAATTGTTTTATTTTCGGCTACATATAAGATAATTAAATGGCAGCAAACATTCCGAAACAAACTAAATTCATTTCAGATCATACGGAAGGTGCTGTTTATTTAGACCCGGTTAAAAACCATCATTTATTTATAGCAACCGGGGCTCACCAAAAGAATGATATCATTTGTCATTTCACTGCCAGAGAAATATGTACAACTCCGAGCAGATTTACAGTTCAGGCAGGTGAAAATAAACATATCCTTCTTTCACCACTGCATCTGCAGTACATCAACCACAGCTGTAACCCAAATGCTTTTTTTGATGTGGACAAATTTCACCTGGTTGCATTGAGAGATATCGAAGCAGGTGAAGAAATTACATTCTTCTATCCTTCATCCGAATGGGACATGTCTGAATCTTTTTTCTGCAAATGCGGAGAAAACAATTGTATGGGAAAGATCAGCGGAGCAGTGCATATTCCAAAACCAATCATCAATCAATACCGTTTGACTCAATTCATTCAATCAAAATTGAAAGAAGATCATTCAGGATAGTTACTATCTTTAAGTATGCAAACTAACCCATTGCATTTAACCGCCCCGCCGGATCAGCCGTATTTTATATGGGTGCTGGCTCCTTATCTTCAAACGGAAGACCCTAACATCGACTACTATTACGATTTTTCACAAAGCATTCTGGAATATGAAAAAGTGTTTGCCGGCTTACAACTTGAATGGAAATGGCAACCTGTTTCAATTAATAATTATCAGTCAGTAATTGATGGGATAATCGAGCAATCGGCCGGAAAAATTCCTTTGATACTAAACTTATGTGATGGTGATGAAGTAAATGGAACACCAGGCGTGAGTGTAATTCATTATCTGAAAAAGAAAAAACTGATTTACACCGGAGCAGACCCCTACTTCTATGATATCACCACATCCAAAATATTGATGAAAGAGGTGTTTGATCAAGAAGGAATCCCTCATGCCGCCTGGAAACCCATTCATCATAAGGATCAAGATATAAAGAACATATGTAAAGCAGTAGGAACACCCCTTATTGTGAAACCTGCAGTAAGCGGAGGAAGCATGGGACTAGGTACTGAAAATGTTGTGAAGAATACACAGGAATTAAACGCTCTCGTTCATAAACTGTTTGAAGGATACCGCGGATGGGATTTTAGTTTCGGCGGACTTGTTGCTGAGCAGTTTATCAGCGGACCTGAATACACGGTTTTTATCAGCGGCTCCTACTCTTCCCCCAGAAATAAAAAAATTTATACTCCGGTTGAAAGAATCTTTCATGATGACTTACCTGATACCGAAAAGTTTCTATCCTTCGACCGACTTTGGGAAACATATGAGAAAGAAAAACCGGCACATGAAGAAGAAGATTTCTATCAGTATAAAGCTGCACCTGAAAATCTGCAAAAAGTATTAACGGATATCAGCTGGAAGGCATATTGCGCATTAAAAGGAACAGGCTATGGCAGGGTTGACCTGCGTATGGATCAGCAAACAGGTATCATTTATGTGCTTGAAGTAAATGCACAATGTGGTCTTAGTGAAGATGAAAACTTTACTTCCATTGGCGCCATTGCACGATTAGGCAATCATCGTTATGAAGAAATGATTGGTCATATTCTGAAAGATGCCCTACAGAGACACAGAACACGTAAAGGTAAATCACTTGCGATAAAAGGAGGAGTGAAAACGTTATGAAGATCTGTGTATTACAGCCCGATTATTCCACTTCAGGTGTAGATTATCAAAATTATGATCCTCCGAGAAATCTTTCATCCCTTTTGCCCGACTGCGAAGTAGATCATGTACTGCTGAATAAACTCACAACGTACAAGCAACTGCTTGCCCTCAGTAAAAACAAATATGATTGTTTTGTCAACTTATGTGAAGGCTATCTCGAATGGGAAGTTCCTTCCATCGATGTGATTCATTCACTCGATTTACTGAATTTACCTTACACCGGTCCGTCTGCACTCCTGTATGACCCCACCAAGGAGTTAATGAAATATGTTGCATATACAGAGGGCGTTGCCACCGCAGGTTATGCACTGGTGAAAGACACTGATAATCTGAATAATGCTGTTCAGCACTTACGATATCCGTTGTTTGTGAAACCGGCGAAAGCAGGTGACAGCCTGGGTATTGATGCACATTCAAAAGCAGAATATTTCGATGCTCTTCTATTGAAAGTGGAGGAATTGCTTAAAGAGTATCCTGAACTATTGATAGAAGAATATATTGACGGCAGAGAGTTTACAGTGCTGGTTGCTGCAGATGCAAAGAATCCCAAAAAATGCAAGGTGTTTCAACCAATTGAATATTTATTCCCCAAGGAGATTGGTTTCAAAACATATGCGATGAAAACATCTGAACTGCACCCAGAATGTAATGTGGCAGTTCAGGATGATGATATCAGAAACCGATTGACAGAAGCCGCACAACGCATCTTTCGAAGTTTTGGTGGTGTAGGATACGCCCGGATGGATTTCAGAATGGATGCAAGTGGGATTATTCATTTCCTCGAAGTAAATTTTACCTGCTCTGTTTTTTACTCGGATGGGTATGAAGGATCGGCTGATTATATTCTGAAAGTAGACGGAATCGGGCAAAGTGGTTTCCTTCGTCATATTCTGGAAGAAGGCATTGCACGTCATCAGCGTAAGCAAAAGCCTTATGTGATGAAAGGAAATGCCATTGCAGGATTTGGAATTTATGCAAATAGGCCAATCAGTAAAAATGAGATTATCTATCGCGGAGAAGAACGACCGCAGCGAATTGTTAGCAAAAAACACGTTGAGAGAACATGGGATGAGAACGAAAAACGTTTATTCATGCAGTATGCAGTACCATTGAGCGAGGAAGTTTATACACTATGGGACAATGACCCTTCGGGCTGGGCACCACAAAATCATTCATGTGATCCGAATACAGTCTACGAAGGACTCAATTTAGTAGCAAGCAGAGATATAAAAGAAGGAGAAGAACTTTCTCTTGACTATGCTCAATTACTGGATGAACAGGCTGAAAGTTTTACTTGCAATTGTGGCGCTGCTAACTGCCGAAAAACAATTAGCGGCATCGAAGGGAATTCGGTAACGAAGAGGGAGAAAGGTGGTTGTTAGTTGTTGGATATTAGTTATTGGTTTCATTAACCAAAAACTAACAACAAATAACTAACAACTATTAATGCCCCACCTCTCCGACTGCATTCGGATCATGCTTATGCTTGAACAAAACTGCAAATGCAATTGCAATTATAAGTGCATAAATTGAAAAAGTTAACCAGATCGGCTGCCATTGTTTTTCATTATTAACAGTGAAAAAACGATCTATCAGCCAACCACTCACCGTACTACCCATAAACGCCCCTACGCCATTGGTCATCATCATAAACAAACCCTGAGCACTGGAGCGAATGGAAGGATCGGTTGTTGTTTCTACAAACAAGGATCCGGAAATATTAAAGAAGTCAAAAGCCATTCCGTAAATGATACAGGAAAGAACAATCATCCACAACCCGTCGGCCGGATTGCCATAGGCAAAAAGGCCAAAACGCAACACCCATGCAATCATCGAAAACAACATTACTTTCTTTATGCCGAATTTCTTCAGGAAAAAGGGAATGGTGAGAATAAAAACCGTTTCTGACACCTGAGAAATTGACATGATGATTGTAGAATATTTTACTACAAAAGATTCGGGTCCGTAAAGTGGATTATTTTTAAAATCATCTAGAAAAGTATCGCCATACATATTTGTTAATTGCAGAGCTGCACCGAGAAACATTGAGAAAATAAAGAACAGTGCCATTTTATATTTTGCAAAAAGCTTAAAGGCATCCAGTCCAAGTTGTTTCACAAGAGAATCATTCTTTGAAATGGTATTTTGCGGCGGGCATTTAGGCATTGTAAAAGAATAAACGCCCAGAAAAAATGCTGCGGCAGCTGCTATGATAAACTGATTGGCATTGGCCTTGCTGCCTGTTAAATTGGTTGTCCACATAGCAGCAATAAAACCAATGGTACCCCATACCCTGATCGGGGGAAACACTTTCACCACATCATAGTCGTTATTTTTAAGGATGGTATAAGAAATTGAATTCGATAATGAGATAGTTGGCATATAACAGATCATTGCCGCAAGAATTACAACATACAATTCATCTGCATTATTTATAGAAGGGATAAAAAGCAAAATACCCCCATACAGTAAATGGAGAATCCCGTATAATCTTTCTGCATTAACCCATCGATCAGCAATGATCCCGGTAATTGCCGGCATAAAAATCGATGACAGAGCAAGGGTTGAGAAAATAGCACCAAACTGGACACCTGTCCCAAGCTGATTTCCGAAAAAATAGGTAGCAATGGTAATCAGCCAGGCACCCCAGACATAGAACTGGAGAAAACTCAGCAATGTTAGGCGAAACTTAATAGACATTTTAGTTGTTTTATTTTGTCAATCAAATTGAAAGATAATTCTTTTGCCTGATATCTTTTATCATGGATACATGGATTTTACACCCAAAAAGAGTGCAATGAATCTGAGGAATGATTAGTAATTTCACACTACATACAACCAACCATTTTAATACACAATCTCCAAATAATTAAGTGTTCACAAACACATCCTTTACTGATTAATTGCTGTTAGCATGAAAAAAAATCTTTTCCTATCTATTTTTATCTGCCTTTCTATACTCGGCTTTTCTCAAAAAAAGAAAAATGATGCAAATACATCTTCTGAATTTCACCGTTGTGGCACACAATATGTGATGGATGAGTTAACCAAAAATTATCCTCATCTTAAAAAAGAAAGAGAAAACAACAGAAAAAGAATTACCGAGCAAATGCTGCAGAATATTCAGACACTTGCAAGAACAAATCTGAATTATACAATCCCGGTGGTGGTACATATCGTTTTACCAAACCCTTCCGTTATCACCAACACACAGGTACAATCACAGATTGATGTACTAAATGCAGATTACCAGGGAAAGAATGCAGACAGCACACGTATACCCGCTGCATTTAAATCAAGATTTGGAAAATCATCTCTGCAATTCTGTCTGGCAAAAAAAGATGAAAAAGGTGAACCGACCAATGGTATTGTAAGAGTTCAGTCCACTATCCAGTCTGATCCCGGTTTGCAAGATCCGATCAAATTCACATGCTTGGGTGGAAGCAACGCCTGGGACCCAACCAAATACCTCAATATTTGGGTTTGTGATATTTCAGGTGATTTTCTAGGATATGCTTTTAGCCCATCCGATCCTTTGACTATAGTACCCCTTAATGAGCGTGGTTTTGTAAATAACTTCAGGCATTTTGGTAAAGGAGGCTCTGCTGAAGCTCCTTTTAATCTGGGAAGGACGGCCACTCATGAAATCGGACACTTCTTCGATCTGATTCACATATGGGGACCAAACAATTGCGATGGCGGACAAAACTGTGGAGACAGCGATGAAGTTGGCGATACACCTAATCAGGAAGGGTGCAATTTTGGTGCTCCTGCTGCCGGTCAGGTGATTACAGATGATTGTACAACTTCAGCACCGGGAATTATGTGGATGAATTTTATGGATTATGTAGACGACCTCGCGATGGTTATGTATACACAAGGGCAATATGATCGCATGCAGGCAGCCATTCTTTCAACACCATGGTTACTTCAACTTGCAAATTCAGATGCGTGTAATCAGCCGAATCTTCTTAACAGAGACATTCGCCTCGACGGACTCAACGACCAACCCTCGAATGCCTGTCAGCCTGCAAATGCAGGCCCGATTTTTAATTGCAGCAATACATTTCGTCCTACTGTAAAAATTACCAACGTTGGCAGCCAGGCTATACAGTCATTACGCATTGAAGCAAAATTTGGAAATGGCAATCCTGTAATTACGAACTGGAGTGGCTCGCTTGCATCTCAGGGCCAAACAACAATTTCACTCACTCCCATGACTATAAGTCCGGGACTAAACAGCAACCTTGTCATTTACAGTACGGATCCTAATGGTCAGGCAGATGAAAGAACATCGAATGACACTATAAAACTCAGCGGTGTTGTTTATCCGGTTGGCAGCGATCCTTTGTTACAAGGTTTTGAAAATATTCAGTTCCCTCCGGACAGGTGGCAACTAATTGATGAAGGAGGAAATTCCAAATGGGAACGTACAACTTCAGCATCAAAATCGGGTATTGCCTCAGTATTTATCAACAACTATGATAATGCAAGCAATGATGATAAAGACTGGATTGTATCTCCGTTGATTCCCGTTGCAGGAAAAGACTCGGCTTTCCTTACATTTCAGATTGCAGCCGCTACTTACAGTGAGCCCGATTTGGCAGGGAATCCAACCGACACCCTTGAAATATTTATGACACAGGATTGCGGCCTCACATACAAATCCATTTATAAAAAATGGGGTGAAAAGCTGGTAACCACAGGTAATTTCCCAACAGAAGATTTCTTTATCCCGAACTCTGCACAATGGCGGAAAGATTCTATTTTCTTAGGTGATTTCAGCCAATCTTCATCTTCGCCAATTCAGATTGCATTTCGAAATACAAACAATTATGAAAATAATATTTATATAGACGATATCAACATATACACCAAAGGAGTAAATCCTCTGTTGAAAGAAAAAGGAATTCTTGTTACACCGAATCCATTCAGGTCTGACGTATTTGTCCAATTCTATCCTGCACCCGTCAACCTCGAATACTTGCAGATATTCAGCGCTTCCGGACAACTTGTATGGGAAAAAAGAATTTCGTTTGGTTTATCAGGAAATCAAACAGGCCCAAGTTCTGTTTCTGCCAATTTATCTTCTTTGCAAACAGGCATCTATGTAATGCAACTTGTTTATCGAAATGGCAATAAAAAAACATACAGGTTAATCAAAAGCCAGTAACGAATAAGATAATTCTCTGTAAGAAGGCTGTAACTTTGCTCTTCTAAATCATTTGTATGAGCGAGGCCGTTTTAGCATTGCATCAGAATACCATTAAAGATGTTTTTTTACAAAGTGTAGGTGAAAAAATTATCGGAGGTGAACGAATCAGCGAACAAGAGGCATTGCTGCTTTTTGAAAAAGCGCCCCTCTCCTATGTGGGTATGCTGGCAAATCATGTAAGAGAAAAACTGCACGGCAACACCACCTATTTCAATCGCAATTTTCATATAGAGCCTACCAATGTATGTGTCTTTAGTTGTCAGTTTTGTTCTTATTCCCGCCTATATGCAAAACGCGAAGAAGGCTGGGAGCTGACGATAGAAGAAATGGTTGATCGTGTAAGAAAATATGACGGCATCCCTGTTACCGAAGTACATATTGTTGGAGGCGTTCACCCGAAAATGGATTTACAGTTTTTTGCAACACTTTTAAAAGCAATTAAAACACACAGACCTGAATTACATATCAAGGCGTTTACAGCAGTAGAATACGACTATATGTTTCGCAAAGCTAAAGTGAGCGTGGAGGAGGGATTGAAATTTTTAATTGATAACGGACTTGATTCCATTCCGGGTGGAGGTGCAGAAATTTTCCATCCTGAAATTCGCGAAAAAATTTGTGCCGATAAAGTTGATGCAAATGGATGGCTAAATATTCATGAAACAGCCCATCAGCTCGGATTACCAAGCAATGCAACCATGCTATATGGACATATCGAAACCTATTACCACCGAATTGATCAGATGCAGCGTCTTCGTTCACTTCAGGACAGAACTAAGGGCTTTCAGACTTTTATTCCTTTGAAGTTTCGTAACAAAGACAACGACATGCAACATGTTGCCGAGAGTTCTGTAATAGAAGACATGAAAATGTATGCCATAGCAAGACTCTATCTGGATAATTTTCCGCACATTAAAGCATACTGGCCCATGCTCGGCAGACAAAATGCACAGATGACATTAAGTTTTGGTGTTAACGATCTTGACGGCACAATAGATGACAGCACGAAAATATATAGCATGGCAGGCAGTGAGGAACAAAACCCGACAATGACAACTGATCAGCTGGTAAGTCTGATTCGCCAGGCAGGAAGACAGCCGGTTGAAAGAGACACACGCTACAATATTATAAATACATTCGGGCAAGGAGAACAGGGTGTATTATCCTGAACATGATTATCGATACGAATGACTACCCTGAATAAAGGCTCTATTTATAAGTTTTCTTTCAGAATATTCAAAAACGAATTTCGTGGAATAAACTCCGCACCTAGACTTTCCAGATGCTCTGTATAGACCTGGCAGTCAATCAGAACAACTCCTTCTGCCTGAAGTTGTTTTGTAAAGTTGATGAAAGCAAATTTGCTCGCATTACTCACTTTACTGAACATACTTTCTCCAAAGAAAAGCTTACCCATTTTGATGCCATACAAACCACCAATCAGCGTACCATTTTCCCATGCTTCAGCACTCACCGCATAGCCTGCATGGTGCAGGTCACAGTAAGCGGAAATCATTTCTTTGGTGATCCATGTTCCCTCCCATTTTCTAAGATTTGCACAAGTGCAAATAACATCATTGAATGATGTATTTATACTAAAGGAAAATCTCTTGCTTCGAAGCACCTGCTTCATGCTTTTACTGACATATATTTTTTCAGGGAATAGCACAAACCGTGGATCAGGACACCACCAGTGAATAATTTCATTTTCAGAGAACCACGGAAAAATTCCTGACCGGTAAGCAAGAAGAAGACGGCTCCGGCTAAGATCTCCTCCTATGGCGAGAAGTCCATCTGCATCAGCGGAGGAAGTGTCAGGGAAATTTAAATCTTTCGTTAAGTGCGTAACCGGCATAATACAGGAGTTTATCAGGCGGCTTCTTCCACTGTTGCTCCAATTTCCCGGTCTGTAATTTTATCGCACATTTTTCGCAAGGTATCGTAATCGCCATGTTTTACAGCATATTTACCTGTATGGTGGATGAGCCAGGCACACTGCTCTGCCTGTTCTCTGTTATGGCCGCATACTTCCATAAGAGTTTCAATGACCCAATCGAAAGTATTCACATCATCGTTCCATACAATCAGCCTGAAGGGATCCTGAATATCCTCGAGTACATCAGTCTCAACCTGCTCTTTCGTACGGGTATCTGAGAAAATCATAGTTCAAAATTAAAACTATTCCTTTTATTCTCGTGTTAGCAGAAATACCAAATTTAAAAAACCGTATTAATGCTAAAAAGCAGAAGCCGAACAAACATTTCAATTAATCACTATCTGATAAAAGATTCTACAAGAGAGTAAAAATACCCTGCCTTAATAAAAAAAGAAAGCGCAGATACTAGCAGAAAAATTGCAGGAGAATAAAATCTGGTTCTATTAGCCAGGTAATAGATGACGGCAGTAAAATTTAATGTAAGTCCAAGAACCAGCGAAGTATTAAACCATTCACCAATATATCCAATATATTCATTGTGGTCTGCCAGCACTTCAGATATAAAAAGAATGACAGAAGCAAAAAAAGAAAACAAGCCTGCTATGATTCCGACAACTTCTATGGTATTCAGAAGAATTGACAATATGACTTTTTGAGGCGAGCGAGAAGATACTTTCCTTTTAACGATTCTTGTTTTATCAATTCTTCCCGATGCTATATTTTCAATATCGTGAAGCCATTCATTACAACTTTGGTATCGGTCTTCCCTGTCTTTTTCGCAAGCTCTTAATATAGTATGATAATAATTGGAACTGAATCCTGTTTCCGGCAAGGTTTCGTGAACTATCTTATTAAAAATATCAAACTGAGAAATATTTTCTGTGTCATAGGGCGGCTTACCATTGATTGCATAGTACATGGTAATACCCAATGAATATATATCGCTTCTGAAATCAATAGACCTGTCAGATTTTACCTGTTCGGGACTCATATATACAGTTGTTCCCATCTGAGTACCTGTTTGGGTGAATTCATCACCCTGGCCAAAGATTTTTGCAATACCGAAATCGAGAATTTTAACCTGATCATTTTTTAAAATAAAAATATTGGAAGGCTTGATGTCACGGTGTACAATTCCATTTTCATGGGCATACTGAAATGCACTTAAAATCTGAGTAAAAAGCATTTTTATTTCCTCATCATCCAGCCTGCCTTTCCTCTTAATTCTTTCCCGAAGATCTTCTCCTTCGAGGTACTCCATAATAATATAACTTACGGGATGCTCATCATAAGCAAATACCTCGGTAATATTCGGATTTTTAAGTTTAGCCATCAACTCCGCTTCTTTCCTAAACCTTTCTCTGAATTGGGCATTTCCGGATAAATACGGATTAAGCACCTTGATAGCTACTTTCTTTTTTATAGTTTCCTGCTCTGCTTCATAAACGGTAGCCATACCGCCTTCTCCGATTAGCCTAATAACCCTGTATTGCGCGATGACTGAATTGATCATAGAATTCTGTAGATACAAAAGAAGAATATCTAAAAATAAATATTTTAAAATTAAGGGCAATATGTTAAATCAATAAGCCTAATTTTTAAGTAGAATTTCATTTTCTGTTGAAAAACATCAACATCTATGAGACTAAAGAACAATAAATATGATTATTCAAAAATAAAAATGAAGGTATGGAAGGCTAGAAATGAAAAACCTCGCAATTAATGCGAGATTTTAGTGGGAGCACACGGGCTCGAACCGCGGACCCTCTGCTTGTAAGGCAGATGCTCTGAACCAACTGAGCTATGCTCCCTTAATTTGGACTGCAAAGATAAGGGCAGGATAGATTAAAAGAAATTTTTTTCGATAATTTTCAGCAAATGCCAATTTTAATCAAAAAAAGGTGGTAAATAAAAAGTTGGTCTTTCTGTCTCCCGGCCTCTTGCCCCTGTCACGTCCTGAAAAAACCAACAACCAACAACTTCTTCTACCACCCATTCTTCTCTCCCCATTTCCCCAAACCGAAATAACGGTTGAGTGGCAGGTTTAATGAGAGCTGGTTATACGCAGTGGTGTTTTGATAATAGGTTCTTCCGTATCGCAATTGCAACTTCGGTAATATAACGCCGGCCCCTAGCGAAAAACCAACCAACCCGTTGGGATAATTAGGCAGCCTCAGTTCCGCACGTCGCAAATAATTATACCCCACCGTCACCTCAATTTTCTTTCCAATAAACAGCTGAGTACTGAATATAAAATGACGGAATAGTTTGTCAATTGTAAACCCTTTTGATGCCTGAAACGGATCTCCTATCTCTTGATTGAAGAGCGTATCATTATACAATAAATTAAAGCGATGTAACTGGTGAGCTGTTAACGAAAACTGAATAGGAGCCTTCGCCAGCTTTTTCGAAATACCAAACACCAGATCAAAAGGTAATTCTTCATTCACTCCATTGGTATATTTTTTTAATACACCTCCCATGTTCATTGCAACAAGGCTGATCTGTAAATAATTGGCTGTATCCCTGTAAAGCAAGCCGACATCAGCTACCAGTGCCGATGATTGCACAACACCATAATTTGAACCAATATATTTCACGGTTGCGCCATAAGTCCATCGATTCAAATATTCGCGAGAAGCCGACACCTGTACAATGTAATCTCTAGGTCTGAAGTCTCCCATTATATTTCCTGAAGGATCAGTCTGAGTGATATCTCCGTAATTAAAATAAGAAATGCCTGCCGCAAAATTTGTCTTTAGTTTCTGATGCCTGAGCCCTTGCATCCAATGGTATTGTTTGATGCCATCATAACCGGCATTGAAAGAAGCAGACATCTGTGAATGCATGTCAGGCGAAAGCAAAGATGGATTATGAAACGCAAGTGATATATCTGTGTTTTGCTGGGATACATTCATTCCTCCTAGAGCAGAGGCTTGTGCCGACACAGGAAAGCGCATGAACTGATACCCGCTACGACCGCCCAGTGTCTGGCTCTTCATGACCGATGGATACAGTAATGAAAAAAGGATCAATGATGAGAAAATTCTTCCAAACATCACCACTAAGTTAGATCAATTCGATAAATCAGAAATTGTTTTTCGTTTTACGATATTCGTTGCATAAAAAATTTATTACTGCCTTCCAACTTATGGACTTTTGGACTCACGTACTTTCAGACTTCGTATCGTACCTACGGCACTTTTTATTTCTTTGTTATAATCCTTCTACAAATAGATCGCCCCTACGGGGCTGAGGAAGGCATGGTTAATTGTTTTTCGTTATGAGATACACATTATAAACTTTAGATTACCATCTTACGGTCTTTTGTCTCGTACCTACGGCACTTTTTTTTCTTTGCTATAATCGTTCTATAAATAGATCGCCCCTACGGGGCTGCGAAATAATCGTTGTTTGTTGTTTGATATTAGTTGTTAGTTATTTGTGTTCATAAAGTTCGATTTAAAAATTTCAGACTTACGGGCTAATGGTCTTAAGTTTACCCAGACTTCCGCTCTTTTAAAAAAAATCCCCCCATGGAGATGGAGGGATTAAATGATTAACCCTTAAAACAACCAACATGTATTTAACTGTCAGTATGCGGAATAACAAGTTTTGAAAAAAAAGGTTTAAATTTATATTGCGACTTTAAATCAATGCAAGATCAAGTACCTGCTGCATTGTTTTTACATAATGAAAATGAATTCCTTTTATATACGATGAATTGATTTCCAGTACATCTTTTTCATTCTGCCAGCACAAAATAATTTCCTTAATTCCTGCTCTTCTTGCTGCCAGTACTTTCTCCTTAATACCTCCTACCGGCAATACCAAACCTCTTAAAGTAATTTCTCCGGTCATTGCCAGATAAGGTTTTACTTTCCTTCCTGTAAAAGCACTCGCCATAGATGTAAGCATCGTTACTCCGGCACTAGGTCCGTCTTTCGGAACTGCCCCTTCAGGCACATGCACGTGAATATTATGATTAAGGAAATCTTCTGATGCAATGCCCGTCTTCTTCGTATTGGCCTGCAAATAACTTAAAGCAGTGGATGCGCTTTCTTTCATCACCGCACCCAAATTACCTGTCAATCTCAACTCACCCTTCCCTTCTGTAAGAACGGTTTCCAGAAATAAGATATCTCCGCCCACTGAAGTCCAGGCCAACCCCACAGCCACACCGGGCTGGTTGACCGTTTTATACACTTCGTTGCTGTAACGTGGCTTACCCAATATTTTTTCAATGTCCTTCGAAGTGACTGTTGGTTTTAATTTTCCATGAAGGGCCACTTCTTTCGCCTGTGAACGCATCACCGAAGCAAGCATGCGATCCAGTTCGCGCACACCGCTTTCACGTGTATAATCTTCAATGATTTTTTGGAGCACACTATCTCCAATTTTGAATGGATTCTGTTTTAATCCGTGCGCCTCCTGTTGTTTCGGAACAAGATGCCTTTTCGCTATCTCTACTTTTTCCTCTACTGCGTAACCCGACAGATCAATAATCTCCATCCTGTCGCGTAACGCCGGCTGAATAGTTGCCAAATTATTTGCAGTTGCGATAAACAACACTTTTGAAAGATCATATTCCAACTCCAAATAATTGTCGTAAAAAGAATGATTCTGCTCCGGATCCAACAACTCGAGCAATGCACTGGAGGGATCGCCTCTGAAATCTGTACCTACTTTATCAATTTCATCAAGGATCATTACCGGATTAGATGAATGTACTTTACGCAATGATTGCAGAACACGACCGGGCATCGCACCAATATAAGTTTTACGATGACCTCTGATTTCACTTTCATCATGCAATCCGCCTAAACTAATACGCACATATTTTCTTCCCAAAGCAGATGCAATGCTTTTTCCCAATGAAGTTTTACCAATACCGGGAGGGCCAAACAAGCATAGGATCGGACTTTTCATGTCGCCTTTTAATTTAAGGACGGCCAGATATTCAAGAATACGTTCTTTTACTTTATCAATTCCGTAATGGTCGTGGTCTAATACTTTTTTTGCTTTCTTCAGATCATACTGGTCATCTGTATATTCACCCCATGGAAGATCGAGCAGCAAGTCGAGGTGGTTGTAAACAACTGAATAATCGGGCGTTGACGGATGCATCCTTTCCAACTTCTCAATTCCCTTTTTGAACATTTGCGCCGCTTCCTCCGACCATTTTTTGGTTTCGGCTTTTTTCTTCATCTCTTGAATCTCAAGGTCGTTGGAATCGCCACC
>Ga0315902_10006343_pt1 | contig 16402 bp, 15 predicted proteins | sample LakEriMetagenome_9_FD_203523 | JGI IMG/M metagenome (GOLD analysis project Ga0315902, IMG submission 203523) | Freshwater fungal communities from buoy surface, Lake Erie, Ohio, United States - Buoy 12 MA117 | ecosystem: Environmental > Aquatic > Freshwater > Lake > Lake biofilm | place: USA...
TGAATAACCGTGACGCGCGAAAATCTCATTTCTCATGATTCCCAAGTCTCTCACTGACATCATTTCTAAATCATAGCTGTCGAGAATTCCGGTAGAGGCTTCAGGATACATACCCACATTCGCTTGGTACACGAATTCCTTTCTACTAAGAGTATAGGTTTTGGAATTTCCTTGATTTGACGTCCAAGAACCACGAAGAGTGGTTGGGTCTGAATCATACAAATCAAATTTGAACTGTCCATCATCTTTATGATCGCCGGGCTCATTAGCAACGAATGCATACCCACCATCAATTTTCGAATACGTTCCGGAAAACGGTCTGTCATTGCCTGCTACAATTGATCTGCCCTCTATTCTACCATTCTCAACAGACTTTATTTGAATAGTTATTTTGTTGTTACCAAAAGATCCTACGTAAGAACCATTAAATTTACCAAGAGGCATTTCAAGCTCCTGCTTTGGTGAGTCGGCACTCGACTTCACCTCTGAACTGTCCGTGTTGCCGCATGAAAACATAAAAAGTGCTAACCCCAAATAAAATAAATTTCTCATAATTTTTTTTGTCTAATTTAAATTGTTTTTTTCTTTTAAGTCACTATCAAATGTCGAAATATTCCTGGATAAGAAAAATAGATTTAATAAAACTCCTCCTCTGGATTTGCCTTGTTTTCTTCTGCGTATTACTTCTACGTATTACTATTCAATATTTTCCTTTGAAAACCAACGTTGGATTCATTCGTACCAAGCAACGATTTTTTGATGATCCCGTTTGGAAATATTTCTTTTTCATTCATATTTATGTGAGTGTTTTCTCTCTAATTGCAGGCCTTACGCAGTTCTCTGCAACCATTCAAAATAAATATAAAAAGCTACACAGAATTTTTGGTTACGGTTATGTCGTTGTTATTCTTTTTCTTGCCGCACCCTCGGGTTTTATAATTAGCCTTTATGCTAATGGAGGTTGGAAAGCACAAAGTTCATTTGCATTGTTGGCATTGCTCTGGTGGTTTACGACTTATTACGCACTGATTGAAGCGAAAAACAAAAATTGGAAAAAGCATGAGTTTTGGATGATCCGATCCTACGCTTTAACTCTTTCCGCTGTTACTCTGCGCAGTTGGAAAGTAATCTTGGTGCCCGTGACGGAAGCTTCACCCATGGAACTGTATCGCATAGTTGCATGGCTCAGCTGGACCCTAAATTTGTGCGTTGCAGAGATTATTATTTATCTGAAAAAACGCAGTAATAGGGCTTAGAAAACATTAAATCCTTCGGATCAATCGAAACGAGTTTCGATCAATCTCTTCGAGATCAATCCGACGAAGTCGGATTAAAGTTTCACTACTTGTTTTCTTAAGGAACCTTCTTCCATTTGCAATTCAAGAATGTAATTTCCTGAAGACAAATTGGAAAGATCAAGCACCGCGTTGCCGTTCGCTACGCGTTCTGCAAGAACAAGTCTTCCAGAAAGATCGCGAATGGTAAGATTTGCACTTTCGGTGGTATTGTTCCATTGAACGTTTAACACGTCGGTAACCGGATTCGGATAGATATTCAGTTGGTCTTCCATTGCAATTTCTTCCACTCCAACGTTTACGGTTATCATTTCAGATGTTACAGTGCAACCGTAACTATTAGTGACCTGAACTGCATAAATACCATTCGGAGGGCTGATCAAATAATACGTAATAGCACCTTGCAGTAGCATTCCATTGTAAAACCACTGATAGGTATCGTAGGTGTCCGCCACAGACAATTGCTCGGAAGCTGCATTCCAGAAAACCTCTACCGGCGCACAATACAGATAAGGCTCACTTGTAGAAGAACATCCGAATTCATTCTGAAGATAAACTGAATAATAACCAGATTCAGTCATGGTTAAACTTGATCCCGACTCTCCTGAAATTAAAACACCATCGTAATACCAGTAGTAGGTTGGCATGGTATCATTCGGACATGAAATAACATCTCCGTTGACACTCACAGAAGCATCGGGCTGAGGAAATACATTCACTGTTGTTGAAGCTGAAATATTGGTGACTTCACTCAATGAAATATTTATGGTACCTGAAGTTCCATTGCCCGAATTGAACGACTGTGAACCCACGGCAATGTTGAATGAAGAGGTTCCTAGGTTGTCATCTTGAGAGATATCGTCTGAATCCCAAAAAGTTATAGTGTAAGGCGGATTCGAGAGAGTAAAATTTACGTTGGCGTATGAGGCACTTGTTTGATTAGTAACCGTTCCGCTTGTGTATACTGCACTTCCCGCTGCATTGTTAATTGTGAAGTAGGGATCAGCTGTACTAAACAAATCATCAGCATCGCCACCCCAATTTCCATTCACTCCGGCAAGGTTTACAGAGGTAATAACATAATTGGAAATTACGGTTTGAAGAGATGCGGTATACGTGCCTGCTGCACCATAATTTACTGGCGACGGATCAGCCTCTGTTCCTGTTTGTCCGTTTCCAAAATCCCAGGAGTAAGTAGTCAATTGTCCGGCGTCTCCACCTATGGTTGCAACGTAATCCACATCAATAGATCCGCAACCTGCAGACTGATCAAACGTGAAAGTAGAAGTTCCGCCTGGGCCCTGCTCAACAATAAGTGTAATGATGAAACTATCGTTTTGCGTCACTTCAAATCCAAAGGCTTCAGCCAAGGCTGTAATGCTAATCACGATGTCATAAGTTCCTGGCAAAACCGGCGTTCCGCAAATGGTAGCACAACCCGTTGTTTCACCTTGCGGCGGGTAGAATATCCCATCGGCATCGTTCAAGGTGAATTCCAATCCGAATGGTAATCCGGAAACATCTGTAATGGTTAATTGCAACAAAGTTGCTTCAATTCCAGAACTGGGATCTACAACGTCTGTAGGAATGAAAAACGTCATAACCTGCTCGTAGTAAACACCTGTGGTGGCATTGGGCGGAATGGCAGGGCAAATCATAGGTGTGCCCGTTGTATTCGTACAGGTAGGATCTGGAGAACAAGTAGGACATTGCGCGTTCACTGAAAATATTCCAGCAAAAAACACTGCGAAAAAAATTGATATGTTTTTCATATGTTAAGATTCAAATTAAGGTCTATTCAAGATTAAGTAATTTTTTCGAATTGAGCAATGCTTTAAGAGAAAAAGCAGGAAAGAAAATCTATCTTCGCAAGCAATATGAGACAATCCATTACCCGAAAATTATTCGCCTACCTCATCAACGGTTTGGTGCTTGCGCTGCCCATCTATATTACGGGATTCGTGCTTTTTACTGTTTTCGATGCTCTTGACCGCATTTTGCCTGTTGATCATAAATACCCTGGTTTGGGAATACTTATTCTTCTCGCCGCGCTTGTAGTTCTTGGTTTTTTAGGAGCGAAAATCATCAATGATCAAATCCGCAATCGCTTTTCAAAATTCTTAGATCGTATTCCATTTATCAAAACCATTTACAAAAGCATTACCGATATGCTCAGTGCTTTTGTTGGAAATAAAAAGCGCTTCAACAAGCCTGTATTGGTGCGTCTGAGCAAAGACAACGATGTTGAAGTAATAGGTTTTGTGACCGATGAAGATCTTCAAGAAATTGGAGAAGCAGAAGCAGGAAAAGTGGGGGTTTATGTGCCTATGAGTTACAGCTTTTCAGGACACTTGGTAATTGTTCCGCGCAGCAATGTGAAGCCCATAACAGGCAATTCTTTAGAGCTTATGAAATACGTAGTAAGCGGCGGTGTAGTTGAATTCGAGCAAGACAAAAATGAAGGAACGAAATAAGGCACTCGTCTTACTTCACATCATTGTTTTCCTTTGGGGATTTACCGGAATCCTTGGAAAAGAACTGAACTTTTCCGTTACCGTTTTAGTCTTTTTGCGCATGATGGTGGCTCTTGTCTCCATTGCGATTTATAAATATTTCTGGAAGAAATCATTTGTGGTTTCACGTTTCGACCTCATTAAACTTTTGTTCGTTGGAGTACTCACCGCCGCGCATTGGCTGTGTTTTTTCTACAGCATTCACATTAGCAATGTCAGCACAGCACTTGCCGTCATTAGCACAACCGCCTTCTTCGTTGCACTTATCTCTCCGTTGTTTACGCGAAAGAAATTTGTATGGAAGGAACTCGCGCTGGGAACTCTTGTAACCGCTGGCGTCGCCGTTATTTTCAATGTTGAAATGGAGTACGCTTGGGGAATCGTCTTCGCACTATTAGCCGCCTTGTTCGCTGCGATTTTTTCTTCCTTCAATGGCAGGTTTATTCGCACCATACACGCCAGTAATATTGCACTTTATGAAATGCTTGGAGGAAGCGCGGTATTGATTGCAGTCATTACTATTCAGGGAGAGTGGAATATCATTGCTGAACTAAGTACTTACGACTGGCTATTGGTAATTATTCTTGGGACAGTAACAACAGCATTTGCTTTCATTGCTAGCGTGAATGTGATGAAACACCTCTCACCATTCTCATGCGCCATTGCCATTAACCTCGAGCCTGTTTATACTATTCTCTTGGCTTTACTTTTTTACGGACAATCGGAATACATGCGTCCGTTGTTTTACGTCGGGGCAATCCTAATTCTTTCGAGCGTGTGGTTGGAGAGTTTGTTGCGGAAAAAAGCTTAAATTAGTTCCAAATTTATTTCAATGGCAATTATAGATGTTATCAAATTCGAAGGTCAACAGGGGCTTTTAATTTGGAAATGGGAAGCGCAGAACAACAAAAAAAGAGGTGAAGAAATTAGACTCGGATCACAATTAATTGTTGGACCCGCTCAAGAAGCAATCTTCGTTCGCGGAGGTGAAATTGTAGATGTTTTCGGTTCGGGGACACACACTCTGAGTACAAATAATCTTCCAATACTTTCAAAAATCATTGGCCTAGCCTTTGGCGGAGATTCTCCGTTTAACGCTGAAATATATTTCGTAAACAAATCTGTTATACTTGACAATAAATTCGGTTTACTGCCTTTTAATTTGCTTGAACCTAATTTTAAAATTCCAGTCCCAATAACAGCTCGAGGTAGCTTCGCATTAAGAGTCGAGGACGGCTCTTCTTTACTGAAGCAGTTGGTTGGTAATTTATCGGATTTCGAAGGCCAGGCTATAACACAGCATTTCCGTGGCATACTCACTGAAAATATTAAAACAGCAATTGCAAACATTTCAAAAAATGAACACCTAAGTCCTTTTGAATTGGAGGTCATTGTTTCGGAAGTGTCAACTGCCGTGCGTGCAATTTTAGAACAGTCACTTTCTGAATACGGTCTTGACCTCAAGTTGTTTTCTATTGAGGGCATTTCAATTGTTGACGACGACCCTAAGGTGAAAAAGCTGCTCGACGAATATCAAAGACTCATGTCGGAAGATGTTGAAGAAAGAATGAGGCTGAAAAGACGTGCTGAAAACTTGGAGGTTTATAAGATTGAAAGGACGTTCGATACAACAGAAAAAGCAGCTGAAAATTTGGGGGGAAGTGACGGTGGCACAGGTGGTATCTTAGGAACAATGGTGGGAATGGGAATGGTAAATCCTATTGCCCAGTCAATGGGAAACATGATGTCAAATGTGAATCAAAATGTAGCTCCAGCAGAGGACGGCAATTCTAAAATTATTGACTTACTTAAGCAGTTAGGAGAATTAAAGTCGATGGGTGTTCTTACAGAAGAAGAATTCACCGCGAAAAAGCAAGAACTTCTTTCAAAACTAAAATAACAAATGAAATCACGTTTAACCGCAGGGCTGCTAGCGCTGCTTCTTGGAGGATTTGGAGCGCATAAATTTTACTTAAATTCAAATGTTTCGGGTGTTATAAGATTAATCTTTTTCTGGACATGGATTCCAGCTATAATTGGTGTGTTCGATGGTATAGTATTTCTCACAATGGAAGACGATGCTTTCAATAGGAAATATAATCCCCACATGTACGCACCCATCCAACCTCAACAAAACAATAGCTACTCACAGAATAATACTACATATACCGAAACTAAAATTCCAGAAAAATGTCCTAGTTGTAAAAACCCAAACACAAAAAAACTTACTGTTTGTGAATGGTGCGGCGGAAAAACAATCTAATTATTCAACATGAAAAAAATCACCCTACTCCTTTCCCTAGCGGCAATACTATTGAACGTTGCATTTTTTTTAATACTATCGCATTACATACTTTTCAATTTTGTTTTGTCAACTATAGCTATTCTTTCGAGTTGGTTCTTTGTGACTTTTTCCACGAAAAACTCTCCTAACGACGGATTTAAAATTGGATTAGCTTTTTTCTTCTCAATCACATTCATAGTTAAAATTGTGCTTTCATTGATATCTGATCAGATTCTGAAAGACAATCCAATTTTAATTATTCTCGTTGGTATAGCTCTCCTTGAGTCTGTGATATTATTTGTTCCCAACTTCATAAGGAAAAGCTAAAATTTTTATATTGCATCAGCGATTCGCTGGAGTAACCGAAAAGCCTTAAGAGTAGGACCTTAACTAACCTAAATCAATTTTATTATGGGACTAATCAGTTCATTACTTGGTAAATCCAAGACAATTACGCTTCTCGCTCGAGAGGTGAGAATAAATGAAAATCCAGCATCTGGAGAAGACTTCATGTATATCGAAGGAGATCAAGTTGGATTTGTAAATTGGCTTTTAAAACTTCTTGGATTAAAAGACCCTTCAGTGAGCTTTTCTATTTCAGATCGCTTCATTACTCGCGTAGAGGGTAAAAAGCAGTATGCTATTATCCCAACATCAGAAATTCACAATATCAACGCCGGTTTTGCGAAAAACAAACAATTGCTTATCAGAGCAGGAGTTTGTGCTCTTTTGGGGTTCGCTTTCCTAATCATGGGAGTTACAGCAAGAAGAGGCGGTGCTCCACTATTCGGGGTGTTCGCATTATGTGCAGTTTTAGCTATCGTTTGGATTTGGTTATACGGAAGATCTGGCGGATTAAACGTTAGTGTTTCTACCTTCAATGGTGACGGTGATACTATCATTGTGAAATCAGGATTGACAGGTTACAAGCTTGAAAAGAATGATTTCGAAAAAACATTCCATGCAGTGAAAAACGCTGCTAGCAACAATAGTAAATACTTTAAGAAATAAATATGGGAAAGTTAGGAATTGCTGAAATCCTTGTCCTCATCCCAATAGTTTTACTAATCTTGGGAGGACTATCATCACGAATAAAGAAAACCAAAACCATCACCCTGCTCGCTCGAGAGGTGAGAATAAATGAAAATCCAGCGTCTGGAGAAGACTTCATGTATATCGAAGGAGATCAAGTTGGATTTGTAAATTGGTTGCTGAAAACTCTTGGATTAAAAGACCCGTCTGTGAGCTTCTCTATCTCTGATCGTTTCATCACTAGAGTGGAGGCAAAAAAACAATATGCCGTCATCCCTACTTCGGAAATACACAACATAAATGCTGGCTTTGCTAAGAACAAGCAACTATTAATTCGTGCTGGATTGTGCGCATTATTAGGTTTTGTGTTTTTGCTTACTGGATTTGCTGAAAGAAAGGGTGGCCCATTCTTCATGTTGTTTGCTCTCATGACTATTTTAACTATTGTTTTCATTTGGTTATACGGAAGATCTGGCGGATTAAACGTTAGTGTTTCTACCTTCAATGGAGACGGTGATAATATCATTTTGAAATCAGGATTGACAGGATACAAGCTTGAAAAGAATGATTTCGAAAAAACATTCCATGCAGTGAAAAACGCCGCAAGCAACAACAGTAAATACTTTAAAAAATAAGAGTTTGCTATTTTTAACTAAGGGGACTAAAGTCCCCTTTTTTATTTAAAGACATACGCCCTAACATAATCAACCACAAAGGAATTCTTTTCCAATGGTAATCTATTCACTGACTGCTGCATGGCCATGTCTACCAAGATTTTCATGGGTGACTGCGGAAAAACATTTTCTTCCCTTCCGGCTACAATCTTACCGTCTTTGCGATCCTTTGATTTTTTATAGCGATAAAGGGTGCGCATCTCCTTTCCGTCTGTGTACCAAACAATGGCATTCTCTGTCCACAACACGCCATAGGTGTGCATGCCTTCTGAGCCGTCGAATGGAAGCTTCACTCCCACACCCGACATCTTCTTGTTGTAATGCGTGGTCATGTGCTGAATACGCGCTTGCTTCTTCTGACTAAAGCCACCAAAAACATTCTCTTCATTCCAAAACTCAAACACGTCTATCTCGTTGTTCGTTCCATTTGATTCTCCATACAACCAGAACGCTGGCCACGCATCTCTTCCCTTCGGTAACTTGCAACGAATCTCATAATACCCCCAAAAAAACAATTCTTTCGATTCGAACTCTCCTGTGTCGTAATTGAAATTACCCTTGCGTTCTTTCATTCCATCGGTAATCCAAACGTAAAAGGTCTGATCCCTTCTTTCTTTCGGCACAGTCGTAATAACAGCCAAACCCTCTTTTACTTGAACACTCTCCTTGGTGAGCCATTGCTGCGTTATCTTCTGCTCGGCATCGCGAACAACACCTTCACGAAGATCCCATTTTTGTTCATCTAACTTCAATCCGTTAAACTCATCGCTGAACGAAAGTTTCATGGGAATACTCATTCCACGAAAATTCAACACCGTGTCTTTCGGCTGAGCGAAAACACAGGAAGGCGCAATTGCGCAGAGAACGACAAGCATCTTCTTCCACATAAAATATTATTTTTTAGGTTGAAACCACGATGAATATAGGACATAGTTATTCGCTATGCGCTGCACCTCACCTTGAAACAATTCCGGAGAAAGGTCTTTGATTTTTTTTGCTGGAATACCTGCGTATACACTTCCGCTTTTCACATGAGTTCCCTCTGTAAGAATGGCGCCGGCTGCAACAATACAGTTTTCTTCAATCACGCAATTGTCCATGACTATTGCACCCATTCCAATAAGTACATTGTCGTGAATGGTGCATCCGTGAACCATGGCGCGGTGACCAATGCTCACGTTGTTTCCAATTTTAGTTCCGGCTTTCTGATAGGTGCCGTGAATGATAGCACCGTCTTGAATGTTCACTTTGTTGCCCATTTCAATGGTGTTCACGTCGCCGCGAACAACAGCGGTGAACCACACACTGCATTGATCTCCCATCGTAACTTGTCCGACTATCGTTGCGTTTTCAGCAATGAAACAATCGTTTCCCCACACTGGAGAAACGCCGTTAACAGGTAAGATCAAAGGCATAGTTTCGAATTACAATGGAATGTTTCCGTGCTTCTTGCGAGGCATTTTCTCAGCCTTATTTTCAAGCATTTCAAATGCACGAATCAGCTTCTCGCGAGTCACTGCAGGCTCTATTACTTCGTCTACATATCCGCGTTCAGCAGCGCTGTAAGGGTTTGCGAATAACGTCGCATACTCAGCTTCTTTCTCTTTCCACTTCGCGTCTTTGTCTGCCGCTTCTGCAATTTCCTTCTTGAAAATAATTTCAGCAGCTCCTTTCGCTCCCATTACTGCAATCTCTGCAGATGGCCACGCGAAGTTCATGTCTGCACCAATGTGCTTGCTGTTCATTACGTCATACGCACCGCCGTAGGCTTTGCGGGTAATGACAGTTACACGCGGAACCGTTGCTTCGCTAAACGCGTAAAGCAATTTCGCTCCGTTTGAAATAATTCCGTTCCACTCTTGATCAGTACCCGGCAAGAATCCAGGAACGTCTTCCAACACCAACAACGGAATATTAAATGCGTCGCAGAATCTTACGAAACGTGCAGCCTTATTGCTGCTCTTAATGTCTAATACACCGGCCAAAAACGCGGGCTGATTCGCAACAATACCAATGCTTCTTCCCGCAAGGCGCGCGAAACCGACTACAATATTTTCAGCATAATCTTTATGTACTTCCAACCAAGACTCTTCGTCTACCAAGGCAGCAACAACTTCTTTAATGTCGTAGGGCTGATTCGGATTGGCTGGAATAATTCCATTTAAACCTTCTCTTCTTTCGTTGCCCGGTTCGTAAGGCAAGCGTGCTGGAGTTTCCTCGCAGTTTTGCGGCATATACGAAAGCATTTGACGAATCACCTTCAGCGCAGCCACATCGTTCTCTGCCGTCAAATGCGTAACACCACTTTTCGTGCTGTGTGCACTTGCACCGCCCAAATCTTCACTGCTTACTTCTTCGTGTGTTACGGTCTTCACTACGTTCGGACCAGTGACAAACATGTAGCTCGTGTTTTCCACCATAACAATGAAATCTGTTAAGGCCGGAGAATACACAGCACCACCAGCGCATGGACCCATGATCGCACTCAACTGTGGCACTACTCCGCTGGCTTGAACATTTTTGTAGAAGATGTCGGCATAGCCGCCAAGACTCACCACGCCTTCCTGTATACGCGCACCACCACTGTCGTTTAGACCAATTAACGGCGCGCCGTTTTTCATGGACAAGTCCATGATTTTGCAAATCTTCTGCGCGTGTGCTTCTGCAAGCGATCCGCCCATTACGGTAAAATCTTGAGAGAAGACATACACCAAGCGACCGTTGATTTTACCGTATCCGGTAACCACACCGTCGCCCAAATATTTTTCATTTTCTAATCCGAAATTGGTGCTGCGGTGTGTTACCAACATTCCGATTTCTTCGAAAGAGTTTGAATCTAACAAAACCTCTATGCGCTCACGTGCTGTGAGTTTTCCTTTTTTGTGCTGCGACTCTATACGTTTCGCACCACCACCCAACAAAGCTTCTTGCTTCTTCTGTTCGAGATTGGCTAATTTTTCTTGCATGTGGCAAATTTAGGATTATTCCGCTGTGCCTGCTACATCGAATTCCACAACAACCTCAGTCCCACCGTTGTTAAACGTGCATCTGTCGGCCAAGCGTTGCATCAAAAAGACACCTCTTCCGTGAGGCAATTCAATGTTTTCAGGAGCGGTGGGGTCTGGTAAGCTTTCGTAATCGAAACCCGGACCCTCATCAGAAATAATAAATCGCAAAGTCTTTTCACTTTCTAATTCAAAAGTCAGAGAAACCTGAAGATCAGTATTCATGCGGTTTCCGTGAACCACTGCATTGTTTACAGCTTCGGTTAAACAAATCAACACTTCGCCGTAATAATCTTCCTTCACTTTGTATTCACTGCACACATCGTCTACAAGCTTCTCAGCTAAATGTATGCTTTCCAGCACGGATGGAAAACGAAGTTGTCTGCGACCTTGGATCATGAATTAATTTTTGCGTATCAAAAATGAGAAAAAAAACGCGACTTTCCATTTATTTCTTTCAGGAATTTCTGAAATAGCGTTGCGTCTTCTCTTTGTAATACGGTTTTAAGTTCGGTGAAACCGAGCGCAATGTCTCTACGCCCTTCTGTTTATTCTTCAAAAACTCTTCGTACTTCTTTGGATTTCCAACCGGGGCATTAATGGCCTCGTTGCTCTTGCGCTCTTCGTCCATCTCACGCACACGCTCAGCTTCTTCGGCCTTCAATAAGCGAATCATAATGTCGTTCTGACGTCGAATGCTCTCCTCGGTAATTTGATTGTTTACAATGTCCCGCTGAAGCTTCTCCATCTCTTTGGCAATCTGTTTCATTTCATTACCCGCCCCGCTTCCGTCTTCGTTCAGTTCATTGGCCTTCTCTTCCATCATCTTGCGAATGGCGGCTTGCTTCGCTGCCATCTGCGCCAATTCTTTCGCCTGACCTTCGTCGCCGCCACTTTTCGATCCGCCTGAATTGTTCTTGCCTTGATTTTGTCCTTTCTTGCGCGCTTCTTCCAACTGCTTCTGCAAGCCTTCTTGCATGCGCTTCATCTGGGCAGCAGAAGCTTTGCTCTTGCCTTTCCCTTTGCCCTTTCCACCGGGTTTGTTGCAGCTGCCTTTGCCTTCCTTCTTCGATTTCGATTCAGACTGCATCTGCGCTTGCATCTGCTGCAACGCATCGTCTAACAACAACGCCAAGTTGTTGTACCCCGTCATAGCAGACTGCTGGTTCTGCGTAATGCGTCCCATGTTTCCATCTGGAAAATCTTTCATGACGCGATCGAGGTTCGCGTTGATCTCGTTAATCTCATGATTCACGGTTGAACTAATCTCAGGCACACGCTTGCTCAACGCGAACAGACTGTCTTCAATCATGCGCGAATCGTCTTTCAGCTTGCGCTGACGTTGCGCCAAGGTCTTCACACGCGGGTCGTTCGATAGGGTCTTCTTCGTCTCTTCCATGAGCGCCTCTTGGTCGAAGCTCACCGAAAGAATGTTCTCTAACAAGGCGCGCATGGCAGCCATGTCTTCTTCGTGTTGCTCTTGCTCTGCGGCTTCCATGCCGTCTTGCATTTCCTGAGCCATCTGCTTCATCTTCTCAGCAGCTTTCTTCTGCGACTTCGCGGCATTGCTCTTCTTGTTTTGCTTCAATTCGGAAGAAGACTTCTCTTGCTCGTCGTCGATCTCTTTTTTCAATCCGTCTGTATCCGGAATCTCTTGCGGAGTTTCCAATTCTTTGTTCAACTCTTCCGCCTCTTTCAACTCCTTCTTCACGTCTTCGAACTCTTTGTTCAACTGCTCTTGCTCTTTCAGTTTTTCTTCCGCACTCTTCGATTCGTCGTTGGCTAGCTTCTCTTGTTTGTCGGCCAGTTCATTGAGTTTCTCAGCGGCTTCTTTTAATTTTTCTTCGACTTCCAATTCTTTGAATTGCTCCAACGCGCGGTCCAATTCCTTCTCTAAATCTTCGGTTGAAAGATTCATCTTTTCTATTTCTTTTCGAAGCTCGTCTTTGTTCAATTCGTTCATGAGCTTCTGAAGTTCCTGCATCATTTCCTTCATTTCAGGACTGAGCATTTCGTTCATCAGACGTTCGAGCTCTTTTTGCTTTTCAGCCAGTTGCTCGTCTTTCTGCTCTTGGTTGCGTTGCTGGTTCTGCTTTTGAATTTCTTTGACCTGCTCTTCCAATTTTTTCTGACGCTCGATGAGGTCTTCCAATTTTTTCTTGTCTTGCCAATTCAGATTTTGCTTCTCTAGCATTTCGCGTTCGAGTTGCTTCATTTCTTTTTGAAGTTTTTCCGCTTCACGCAAGCTCGATTCCAATTGGTCTTTGATGCTTTCGCTTTGCTCGTTGCGCATTTCCTTCAGTTCTTCTTCCGTAGGATTCACGAATTGTCTTACTTGGGAGCGTGTGCTCTTCGCGCCGTGCACGCCGTCGTTGTCCCACACTTCGAAGAAGTAATTCACTTCGTCGCCGGGCTCTAATGTGAAGATTGAGAAATCTACTGCGTGGAAAAACTGATCTCCGGTTGTTCCCACTTCAAACTGAATGGGCAACACGGTAGCGCTTTCTACGGCCTTACCGTCGCGCATGTGAACGGCGGTGAAGGTGAGTTTCGTAAGGCCGTAATCGTCTTGAATACCTCCGGTGAAATAGTGAACGTAACGTGAAGTGGAATCGGTTTCATCTTGAACGCTTATGCTTGGGTATCCGTCGGCCACTACGTTCACTTGATACGACAGGGCGTTTCCGTTTTGCACTTGATCGTTTTGAGGAATGACGCTGTATGCAAAATTCTGCGAAGCATTTTCGCGGTGCTCGAATCCGTTTGAAGTTTCTTCGAACGGCAATTTACCTGCGGCTGTTTCGAAGAGAACAGCGGAGGTATTTTCACCGGCGATTTTCCAGGTGAGTTGTGTGCCTTCGGGAACCAATAGATCGCCGGTGTTATTCACCACGGCGTTCTCTTTCTTCAAGTAAGAAGGGTAGTTCACTTCAATCTGAAACTGCGTCAGCTTCGGCATTTGCAGCACATCGAGGTTATATCCTTTGCTGTGAAAGTTTCCACCGTAAAATACAATCACCGCGTCTTCCTTCACATTCGAGATGGTATATGAAAAGTCAATGTTACTCTTCTTCACCATTTGAAATTTCTGTCCGTTTACTTCAATGAAAACCTGCGCTGGAATTTCCTTTCCCGTTACTTGCATGCGCACCTCGTAGTCTGTGTTTTCAATGGCCGTTAACGTGTCGTTCAACATTTCCATGGTGAAAGGCGCCTCCTCTTCAATGATCTCGTTGTAGCGCAGCAGACGGTCGGTAGGTTTCAGAATGAAGGAAGGTGTGATTAAAAACAACACACCGAATACGCCCACCAACGGAAGCAAGTAGCGCAAATATTTTTTGTTCTTCTTCACATCAATGGCCGCTGTGAAAGGCACCGGGCGCAGCGATTGCATGCGCTGTGCTATGCTCGCTTGAAGCAAACTGCTTTCCGCGTGTTCATTCAGTTGTGATTGAAGTTGAAGGGTATTCAGAAGTCGATCATCTACTTCCGGAAAATGTTGACCAATAATTTTAGCAGCTTGTTCGTAGGAAATGTGCCTTCCCAATTTCAACATAGAAAAAAATGGCAATGCAATTCTTGAAACGAAGAAGTAAGCAGCAGAGGCTAAAAATCCGAAGAAGAAAATGGTTCGAACCGTTGGACCGAAGTGACCAAAGTATTCGAGTGTAACGAGAATGAGATAGAGTCCTAAGAAAAGTGCGGCTACATACAAAAGCCCTTGAACCATGCGGTTCTTGTAGTACTTCCGAATGAAGTCGTCTAAGCGTTGTATGAGTTGTTCGTATGCGTTCATGCCACTTTCTTCAGCATTGAAAGATACAAACGAATTTGTTTGACACTTATTTTTTCGGAACGGAAATACATACGTTTTGCGCTTCGGTGAAGAATCGCAACGCTTCCCATCCGCCTTCGCGGCCCACGCCCGATTGTTTCACTCCGCCGAACGGCGTGCGCAAGTCTCTTTCCAACCAACAGTTCACCCACACAATTCCGGTTTGAAGATTTCCTGCGAGTCGGTGTGCTACTGTAACGTTGGTGGTCCAGATGCTGGCTGCTAATCCGTATTTCGTGCTGTTCGCTAAGGCCTGCACTTCCTCTTCCGTTTCGAAAGGTTGAAGGGTAATTACCGGACCGAAGATTTCTTCTTGATTGGTTCTGCAGGAAGCGTTCAAACCCTCGATAATTGTGGGTTGCATGAAGTAACCTCTAGCGTTTTCTCCTTCAAGAATTACACGTTCGCCACCGCAAATAACGGTGCCGCCTTCTTGCTTCGCCAATTCAACAAAAGAAAGCACTTTGTTCAAGTGTGGTTCGCTTACCAAAGCGCCCATTTTCGTTTTGTCTTCGGAAGGATTTCCTGGGACGATGCGCGAAACTTTTTCAATTAACGCTGCTTTGAATTTTTCGTAGATACCAATTTGAACGTAGAGGCGTGATCCGCAAAGGCAGATCTGTCCTTGGTTTGCGAACGACGTGCGAACGGTGGTTGAAAGCGCTTCGTCGAAATCGCAATCGTTGAAGATGATGTTCGCATTTTTTCCACCCAACTCCAACGACATCTTTTTGAACTTCGGTGCCACCACAGAAGCAATGTGCGCGCCTGTTGCAGTGCCGCCTGTAAACGAGATGGCTTTTATGCCGTTGTGCTGCACAATGGCCTCTCCTGCTTCCGGACCGTATCCGTGAACAATATTCAAGACTCCCGCAGGCATGCCTGCTTCCGCGCAAAGTTTTGAAAACAGATAAGCGGTATACGGAGTTATTTCTGAAGGCTTCGCCACCACGCAGTTTCCTGCAGCGAGGGCTGGCGCTATTTTCCAAGTGAATAAATACAAGGGAAGGTTCCAAGGTGAAATACATCCTACCACGCCAATGGGCTTGCGCAGTGTGTAGTTGATGTACTCGGTATTCGGATGAGCCTCGCTTGCGAAGTGAAGAATGCCTGTTGCGAAGAAGCGAATGTTGGCTTCAGCGCGAGGAATGTCCACTGCGCGAGAAAGCGAAATGGGCTTTCCGTTGTCGAGGGTTTCGGCTTGAGCAAGTGCCTCGGCATTCGATTTTATAAGGTCTGAAAGGCGAATTAGCACCTCTGAACGCTTTTCCACAGAAAGATTTGACCATGAAGGGAAGGCCGCTTCAGCGGCCGTAACTGCCGCATCTACATCGGCTTGTTCGCTGCGCGGAATAAGGCTGTAAACCTTACCAGTAGAAGGATCTACGTTATCTATGGTCTGTCCGGAAACAGCAGAAACAAACGTTCCGTTGATGTAGTTCTGAAGTGAAATCACAGGCTTATTTTTAAAAAACGAAGATAGAAATAGAAAAATACTTGCTGTTATGAAAAGAAAGTATTTATTTTGCAGTCGCTTTTCGAAGGAGAAGTGAGATTGCCCGATCGTCTAATGGCAGGACAACTGTTTTTGGTGCAGTTTATATAGGTTCGAATCCTGTTCGGGCAACGATCAAAAAGCCGCTTCAATGAAGCGGCTTTTTTTATTCTTAATTTGCAAAAAATATTCGCATTGAAAAACATTGCTATTCTCGGTTCAACCGGCTCTATAGGTACACAAGCACTTGAGGTTATTCAAGAACATCC